>Ga0210393_10003913_pt1 | contig 11868 bp, 12 predicted proteins | sample IncBWC27OmetaG_FD_160068 | JGI IMG/M metagenome (GOLD analysis project Ga0210393, IMG submission 160068) | Forest soil microbial communities from Barre Woods Harvard Forest LTER site, Petersham, Massachusetts, United States - Inc-BW-C-27-O ... | reverse complement strand
GAGGACTCGCGGATCTCGCGTAACCGATTGGCCGCGGCTGCTTGCGCTTCCTCCTCCATCCGCTGCATGAGGAGCGTTCGGGCATCTTGGGCCGACATGCCGGCCAGTTGCTCCAGACGACGCCGTTCATCCGTGACCAGACGGTCGAGCTCGGCTTCCCGCTCTTCAAGAACCTTCGAGCGGCGGCCCAGATCTGTGGATTTCGTGCCAATCTCACGATCGCGCTGGTCGAGGACGTCGAACTTCCGGTCGAGGACCGTCTCGCGCTCCTGCACCCGCTTCTCGTCGCGCTCGATCTCGTCGCGACGGCGGCGAACCTCGACCTCCCACGCCTCGCGCTGCTTGATCAGCTCCTCTTTGCCGCTGACCAGTGCACTCTTGCGCAGGTTCTCGGCCTCGCGCTCGGCCTCTTCGATCGCGCGGCGCCGCACATCCTCGGCGCCCGCCTTGGCCGCAGCCAAACGCTCGGCCTCGGCCGCCTGTCCTTGCCGGCGCCCGACCATGAACGTGACCACGCAACCTGCAACGAGCACGGCCGCAAACGCGGCCAGGACGATGACCTCTGTTTCCATACGAATCTATACTCCAGCGCGGCTCGTCTACCGCCGCGGCGTTTACGTTGTTTCAGGCGCGCTTTGCCGGTGGTAACCAGTGACGGACCTCGGCACCCAACGATTCGATTTCAGCCGCGAGCGTCTCCGCCGCTCGGTTGGCTTCGAACAGCTCGTTCGTAATCTGGAGCGCCGCGAGGATCGCGGCCTTTTGCGGCTCGACCATCGAACCGTGCATCACCGTCCGGATCGCGTTATCAACGTACTCGGCAACGCGACGCGTGTGCTCAGGGTCTGCCTCGGTCTTGATCGAATATTCATCACCGACGATCGTCACGCGAACGACGGTTTTTGTCATCGGCCACCCTCCTGTTGCTGACGGAGGAATCGCACGCGCTCCAACATATGTCTCGCCCTCCCGCGGGCGGCCTCCAATCGGGTGCGGAGATCCGTGTTCTCGGCCTCCAACCGCGCCACGCGCTCGGCCAACCCCTCAGTGTTCGTCGAGCCGGCGACCTCCATCGCCTTCACGCGCGACTCAGCCGTGAGCGCGCGCTTGCGGAAGCTGGCCAGCTCGTCGCCTAAGTGGCGAACGAGCATGGTCAGCTCGCGGAAAGCGAGGATCTCAGACCGCGCGTTGTCGGACACCGAGCTCCGTCTCTAACGTTCGCAACAGCTTACGTTGTCGCTCATCAACCTCTTTCTCGGTAAGAGTGCGCGTTGGGTGACGGAACGTCAACCGCCATGTAACGCTGCGATCTCCAGCCTCGACTCCCGGGCCTCGGTACTCGCTGACTAGGCGAATTTCTTCGAGTAGGCCGCCCTCGGCTTTGAGCACGCGCTCGACTTCCCCCGCCCCGCCCTCCAGGCTGTCCGGTACTAGGAGGCTCACGTCCCGCTCGACCGCGGGGAACGTCGGTGGCGCGACATATCGCGGGACAACTCGCGCCTTCGCCGATCCGGCGACTGTCGCATAGGCGTTCGCGCCTGGCGGCGCCACGGGGTCGGTCGGCGTCGTCTCGAGCCACAGTTCGATTCCATAGGCTGGGCGCGCCCAGGCTGGAGCGTCGAGTAGAACACGAGTCACGATGCCGATGGCCTTCCCGCCGGCATAGACCAACCAGATGGCGACGTTTGGCGAGCCGGGGCGCATGCTGATCGGCGCATCCGGGAAGGCGAGAGACGCCAGACGTTCCGCAATGTCCTTGGCGTCCCACTCGTCGAAGGCCGGTGGATCAGGCTCCGTGAAGTGCGGCGGGCGGCGGGCGCCCATCATGAGCGCGGCGACGTGGGTCTGCTCAATAGGCCGTGCGTTAGGCCGTGGGCTCTCATTAGGGAGAAAAGCGTTCTCACCGCTGAGAAAAACGGTCCCTATCTCGAACAACCGGAGATCACCTTGCTTCCGATCGAGATTGTACTCGGCCCTCCGAGACAGCGGGCCGAGGAGATCCGATCGCAAATAGGGCTCACTGTCGCCGAGCGGGTTCCGGAGACGCACGCCCTCTGGACCGGCGTCGGCGACGAACGAGAGTGGCCGCGCTTCCAAGAAGCCGAGGCCGACGAGAGCATCGGTCAGGCGACGCGTCGTGTCGAGCAGCGCCGGATCTGGAACGGCGCTCGGGCGATAGGGCCGAAGGTCGCTCGGGAATGTCTCGTAGCCGCGCAGGCGGGCGACCTCTTCGATGAGATCGATCTCGCGAGCGATGTCCGTGCGGAACCATGGCGCGGTGACCGCCAGGTCGCCTTCGATCGGCACGGCCTCGAAGCCGACCGCATTGAGCAGGCGAGCCGACTCGGCCGACGGGATGTCGACGCCGAGTATCGTGCGCACACGCGCGGCGCGGAGCGTCAGCTTGTGGCGCTCTCTTTCTGGCGCCGTGACCAAGGATGGAGCGCCCGCGATCGCACCACCGCACAGCTCGAGGATGAGCTGGAGCGTCGTGCGATAGACATCGGCCGGCAGCTCCTGTGGCACACCGCGTTCGTAGCGGTAGCTCGCGTCGGTCGAGAGGCCGAGCGCGCGCGACGTGCGACGGGTGCGGCGAGGGTCGAACGTCGCGACTTCCAAGAAGACATTGACGGTCTTGTCGCTGACTTCACTGGTGCGGCCGCCCATGATGCCGGCAAGACCTTGAGCGCGTTCGGCGTCCGCAATGACTAGCATCTCCGCGTCGAGCGTCCGCGAGACCCCATCGAGCGTGACCAGCGATTCGCCGGCTTTGGCGCGACGCACGTGGACGACCCCTCCGCGGAGGGCGTCGAGGTCGAACGCGTGCATCGGCTGGCCGAACCCGTGCAGCATGTAGTTCGTCGCGTCGACGAGATTGTTGATCGAGCGGACGCCGACGGCCGTGAGGCGGTCGATGAGCCATTGCGGGCTCGCACCGATGCGCACGCCGCGAATCACGACGCCCATGTACGCCGGCGAGTCCGTCGCGTGGTCCACGACAACGCGAACTCCCGCCGTCATGCCCGATGCGAAGGTCGGGATCGGCGCCGGGGCTTGAACGTCTATCACGGCCGGGCTTTTGAGTTGCTTATCCGTCGCGGCGGCGATCTCTCGGGCCAGACCTCGGTGCGACAGGAGATCGGGCCGGTTCGCCAAGACGTCGACCACGAGCCGGGTGTCGGCGCCCTCGAGAACCTTCAGTAGTGGCGTGCCGGGCGCCGCCTCGGTCGACAGGGGCAAGATCCCCTCGTGATCGGTGCCGAGTCCGAGCTCGCGCGACGAGCAGAGCATGCCATTCGAGACGCGCCCCCGGATCTTGCGCTTCTCGATCTTGAGCCCGCCCGGCAGTGTTGCCCCGACCGGAGCGAACGGGTACTTGGTGCCGGCGGTGACGTTCGGCGCGCCGCAGATGACTTCGAGCGGTTCAGAACCGCCGGCATCGACGGTCGTGAGCCAGAGATGGTCGCTGTCTGGATGGCGGTCGGCCGTGAGCACCCGGCCGACGACGATGGATGAGAGATCGGCGCGCAACGGCTCGACGGCATCGACGGTCGCCACACGGCGCGTGATGAGACCCGCGAGTTGCCCGGGCGTGAGGCCCGTGTCGACGAACTGCGAGAGCCAGGACGTTGACGCGTTCATGTGGAGAGTGAGCCGAGGACGCGCACGTCCGTGTCGTAGAGGGCGCGGATATCGGGGATGCCGTAGCGCAGTTGCGCGACGCGGCCCGGGCCCATGCCGAAGGCCCAGCCCGAGTAGCGCTCGCTGTCGACGCCCGCGGCTTCGAGCACCGCGGGGTGGACCATTCCCGAGCCGAGGATCTCCATCCAGCCCGTGCCCTTGCAGGCCGCGCAGCCGGCGCCCTTGCAGATCTGGCATTGCACGTCCATCTCGGCCGAGGGCTCGGTGAATGGGAAGAAGCTCGGGCGGAAGCGGGTGATGGCGGTGCCGAAGAATTCGCGGGCGAAGTGCGTCAGCGTGGCCTTGAGGTCGACGAAGCTCACGCCTTCGTCGATCGAGAGGCCTTCGACCTGTGCGAATCCCGGCGCGTGCGAGGCATCGAATGGATCACGCCTGTACACCGTACCCGGCACCAGCACTCGAATGGGCGGCGCCCAGCGTTGGAGCGTGCGGATCTGCACGGGCGAGGTGTGCGTCCGCAGCAGCACGTCGTCGGATAGATAGATCGTGTCGTGCGCGTCCATCGCCGGGTGGTTCGGCGGGAAGTTCAGTGCGCCGAAGTTGTACCACTCGGTCTCGGCCTCAGGACCGAGCGCGATCGTGAAGCCCAACTGGCGGAAAATCTGCTCGATCTCGTCGATGACGAGCGTCACCGGGTGACGGCCGCCGCGCCATGTCTCGCGACCCGGCATGCTGAGATCGAGCGCCGGCGCTTCGCGCACCGCACTCGCTTCGAGCTCGGCAAGGCGCTCGGCGAGCGCCTCCGTGATGTGCGCCTTCACATCGTTGAGCACCTTGCCTGAGCTGCGGCGCTCGTCGGCGGGAAGCGTCGGGAGTCGGGCCACGAACGCATTGAGCTCGCCGCTGGCGCGACCGAGATAGCGCACACGGAGTTCCTCGACGTCGCGCGGCGAGGCTGCTACGCTGATGGCGCTCAGGGCGCTGGCTTCTAGTTGCTGGAGCTCGAAGATCATAGGGCAGAAAAAGTAAAAGGGCGGCAGCGCGAAGCGCGCCGCCACCCTTTTTGCGAGAGGACCGCCCGAGTTTACGCGGCGGTCAGGGCGTTGCGGGCGCGCTCGGCGAGCGCGGTAAACGCTTGCGGGTCGCGGACGGCGAGATCGGCGAGGATCTTCCGGTCGACTTCAATGCCGGCCTTTTTGAGGCCGTTCATGAACACCGAATAGCTCATGTCGTTCTGATGGGCCGCGGCGTTGATCCGGGTGATCCACAGACGACGAAAATCGCGCTTCTTGTTCTTGCGATCGCGATACGCATAGCGCCAGCCGCGCTCGACGGTCTCCTTCGCGGCCTTCCAGAGCTTGGAGCGCCCGCCGAACGCACCGCGGGCGGCCTTCATGATCTGCTTTTTGCGCTTGAGTCGGACGACGTTCGATTTGACGCGAGGCATGTGAGCTCCTTACGCCTGAATGAGACGCTTAATGCGCAGCGCGTCGCCGTTCGGTGTCACGATCGTCGGCCGGCGCAGATTGCGCTTTCTCTTCGCGGACTTCTTGGTCAGAATGTGGCTCTTATACGCCTTCAGGCGGCGCACCTTCCCCGTCCCGGTGACGGAGAAGCGCTTCTTCGCGCCCTTGTGCGTTTTCATCTTCGGCATCGTTCAATCCTATTTCGGCGTCAAGATCATGATCATCGACTTCCCTTCGAGCTTGGCGTCGCTCTCGACTTTGGCAATGTCGTTGAGCGCTGCCGCGACCCGGTCGACGACTTCCTTCCCCAACTCCGGGTGCGCGATCTGTCGGCCCCGGAACATCATCGTCACTTTTACTTTGTTGCCATCCTGCAAAAACTCGCGAGCGTGCCGCGTCTTCGTCTCGAAATCGTGGTCTTCGATGCCCGGCCGGTACTTCACCTCTTTGAGGTGAATGATGTGCTGCTTCTTCTTTGCCTGCCGAGCCATCTTCGCCTGCTCGAACTTGAACTTCCCGTAGTCCATGATGCGGGCCACGGGTGGCCGCGCGGTGGGTGCGACCTCGACCAGATCGAGTCCCTGCTCTTGTGCCGCTGAGAGCGCGGCATCCACATCCATGATTCCCAACTGGCTGCCGTCTGATCCAATCACGCGGATCGGACTGATGCGAATTTGCCGGTTGACGCGAACCCGCTTTGAATTGTCCTGAATAACTCCGTTCCCTCGAGTGAGAAAAGCAAAAAACAAACGCGAACCCACGTGGAGTTCGCGTAGATAGGCAGCTCACGCCGCAGCGTGGGCTGTCGTCTAGACTGAACTCCTACAGCACCAAAAGGGCCGGAGGGTGAGCCCCGCACAGCGCGGGACTACTTAGCGTGTTGTTGCTGCAGAAGTTATGCCGTTTTGCCGGGAGAGTCAAGCGTATACGTGTTTGCCTCGCGGCGGATCCGGCTCCAGGCCGTATACGCATCGTGTGGGAACACGACCAGCCAACCCTCCTCGGCCGCCCGAGGCAGGATCCGTCGCTTGGTCTCCAGAGTCACGAGCGGCTCGACGTCGTAACCCATGATCCAGGGCAGCGGGAGGTGGGTGGTCGTCGGCACCAAGTCCGTGATAAAAAACGCCTTCTCACCGCGGCTCTCGACCAGGACTCCCTGGAGGTGAGGCGTGTGGCCCGGGACCGGGATCACGGTCACGCCCGGCACGATCTCGCGCTCGCCACGAACGTAGTCGAATCGGCCCGCGGCCTCGACCGGAACGAAGTTGTCGTCGAAGTAGCTCCCTGCCGTGCGCTCGTTCGTGTGCGTGGCGTAATGGTATTCGCCCGCCTGAACGACGTACCGCGCGTTGGGGAACGACAAGCGGATCTGGCCGTCGTTGCCGCGATAGGTGTTGCCGCCTGCGTGGTCGAAATGCAAGTGCGTGTTGATGACGAGCGCGACTTTTTCCGGTGGGAAGCCTAGAGTCGAGAGACCGGCTTCGAGTTGCGTGCGGCCATCCGGCGTTCGTGAGTCGATGCCGTAGATGTCGTAGAACTTCTCGCTCTCCTTGTTGCCCACGCCCGTCTCGATCACGATGAGACCGATGTCGTGCTCGATCACGAGACTCCGCATACACATCGGGATCCTATTGCGATCATCGGCGGGGAGCTTCTTTTCCCAAAGCGGCTTCGGGATGATGCCGAACATCGCGCCGCCGTCGAGGCGAATGCCGCCCGAGCGGATGGAGTGCATGCGCCAGGCGCCTAGCTGGCGCGTTTCGATATGCGGGACGGTCACGCGCTTTCCTCGTGCTGAACCTGAGTGGGGAGCGCCGAATGGCGTCTTGGGCGTGCGGGAGCGGGGAGAGCCAACAGGGATTGCACGTCGCTCCACGTGGTGATGCCCTGGCGATCGGCATCACGCAGCATGCGAATCAAGCAACGTGCCGTTGCGACGGCATCGCCGCCGGCGCGGTGTCGCGCGGTAATCTCGACGTCGTAGTGGTGTGCGACGTGGTCGAGCGAGCGGCGGCGCAGGTGCGGGAGCAATCGACGCGCGAGCCGAACCGTGCAGAGGCGCGGCGCGCGGAGTCGACCGGCGCCGGCTCGCGCCAGTTCGGCCGAGAGAAAACGCCAGTCGAATTTCACGTTGTGGGCGACGAACACGTGACCATCCAATCGGCGCGCGACCTCCTGGGCGACGTCGGCGAACAGCGGGGCCTCGCTCAGCGTCTCGGCCCAGATTCCCGTGAGGCGGGACACGAACCGCGGGATCGGGCGCTGCGGGTTGATCAGCGTCTCGTACACGTCATCGACCGCGCCATCGCGCACCGTGACGATCGCGACTTCGATCACGCGATCGGGACCATGGCGGCCGCGCTCGGGTCGGCCACCGGTGGCCTCGACATCGACGACCGCGTACGAGAGGCCATGCAGCGAAGAGGCGCCGTCGAGGGACGGGACGGACCGGATCGAGACGTGTTTCCAGAGCCCGGTGGCGAGGTCGCGCGCGAACTCCGGGTGCCCGGCAAACAAGACGGCCGCCATGTGGTCGGCGACGACACTCGGGAGGCCAGGAATGCCGCACGCGTGGGCCAGTAACTCAGAGGCCGGGGCTGGGCCCGCGGCCAGGTAAGCCCCAGCCTTAGCTCGCGTTAGCTCCACGAACGCCTCACGGGTGCAAGATAACGTGCAGGCTCGTAACTTGTGAATAATTTCACATGGCACGAGCCGCGAACCGACGCATTGCCGACTCTACTGTCCGGCGACTTTCGCTCTACCTCCGCTATCTCGAGGAGGTCGGCGGGCGCGGGCTGGCTACTATTTCCAGCGAAACGCTAGCAAAGCTCGGCGGCACTACCTCGGCCCAGGTTCGCAAGGACCTCTCGTTCTTCGGCTCGTTCGGCAAACGCGGCCTGGGATATCCAGTCCCCGAGCTCGTCTCGCGCCTGCGCGAGATTCTGGGACTCGGCCGCGAATGGCAAGTCGTCATCGTCGGCGCCGGCAAAATCGGCTCCGCCCTCGCCCAGTACTCCGGCTTTGGTCATCGCGGGTTCCGAGTCGTCGCCGTATACGACAACAATCCCGCGAAGATCGGTACGCAATGGGACGGACACTCGGTCCGCGACATCGCGCAGCTGGTGAGCGATGCCGACGTCTTGCGACCCGACATCGCCGTGCTCGCCGTCCCCGGCGGTGCGGCACAGGAAACGGGCGAGCTTATCGTGCGCGCCGGGATCCACGGCATTTTGAATTTCGCGCCGATTCAGCTGCGCGTGCCGGATGACGTCATCGTGCGCGCGGTGAATATGGCTGCGGAGCTCGAAGTCCTCTCATACGCACTCGCTCACCGCGGCCAGCAATAATCGTTTCGGGTTGCCTTATCAGGGAGAGGCACCGCCCCTTCCTGCGCGACGCGAAGATCTGATCTTGTAGCGGAAGTACGGGGCAATGGCTGCTCCAATTAAACCAAACGCTGCGGTCATCTCCTTAGTGTCTGAATTCCAAAAGTGGCGACCGTATTCGCCAACGGCGAAGACAACGCACGTCAGCGCCCCGACGACACCGCCGATCACCATCGCGCCGATCATCCAACGGACTAGAGGACGCATCAATCCGCCGATCAACCCTCCCGCGATGCCGGCGACCAGATGACATGCGAGGCCGGCGGCATACGTCATGTGGAGAGACACGAACGGGTTGGGGCTCGGTCGCCCAAGCGAGAGTCCTGCGAGACCAGAGATGCTCGACAGCGCCGCGAACCCAACCGCAACAGTCAGACCGATCACCACTCCGAACTTGGCGTTATTCACCATTGCAGCAAGCATGAAGTCGACAGTCGAGTGATGATTCGAATACTATCGAGCCGCTAGTTGTCCGTTACTCAGCTGCCACGTAAGCGATCGGGAAGTGGTTCCATGGCTCAGTCCCAGGGGGAACGACGCCTGTCCGACCGATCTACGTCAGATCGCCTAAATAACCGTACCAGGTGAATTGCAAAGTTGGGCCAAGCAAAATAGGGCCAACATGATTATCCCAGCGACGACTCGAGTTGCCCCAAAGCGGGGTCCGGGCAGCAGTGCCACGCCGAGAGCAACCATCTCGAGGTCCTCTCGTACGCGCTCGCGCACCGCAGCGAGCGATAGGGCACCAGACTCACTCCTCGTGGTCTTGTCGCCACCGATCCCCACCCCACTAACGGATCGGCACCGAGCTGGAGGTATTGTACGTACGCACTCGCTCATCGGGGCGAGCACTAATCCGACCCACGCTGTCCATGATCTACCGCCTGTGACCACTGGTGGCCTTCCCCGCATTCGGGGCCGACCACCTGAATGCGACGATCGCCCCTAGCAGGCCGATCATGACCCCAAGAGCTATGTGTGCACCATCGATGCCCCCGGAGGGTTCCATCGCTAACCCACCCGCAAGGCCGATTGCTGTTCCGGTCGCGAAACCGATAAACACTGATCCAGGACGCGATCTGTTGAACGGTCGCAATAGTCCGAGCATCAAGCCAGCAGCGACCGCGCTCTCGAGATAGGTCAGAACAGTGCCCTCGTAGGTGACGTGTTTCCTCGCAAATGCTGCCTGGCCGCCGATGGCGAACAAGACGGTCACCCAAAGCACATACACGGCGGCGAACGCAAAGGCCCAGCTCAGGCCCCATCGCAGATTGATGGCTATCGTTTTGGCGGTAACCAATAATCGAGATCGCCAGAGCATTCGCATCTCAGCGCCGCCGCTTAGGAAGTGTCAATGCACGAATCCGTTAACTACCACCGCACAACTCTTGATCGTGTCCCAGCCCGCTCGTATCGTGCCGATTACGGGCAAGAAATCGAGCACAGCGTCGAGCGCTAAGTTGCCCCACCCGTACGATTCACCGGTTAGTCCAGCAGTAACTGCTCCTTCCCCTCCGATTTTGGCTAAGTTAAGGCCGCCGCGCAACATCGTTCGCGCTATAGCGGCATTCGTGTTGAACCGCACGGCGGTGTACCCAATGGACTCTCCCGCTTTCGCTGACAGGGCGACGCCCAGTTTCGATAGTCCCTGCGCCGCTTTCAACTCTGCACCGATCCCGGTAAAGAACAGAACGTCCGAGCCCGCGGATAGTGCAAGAGCCGCGGCGTTCACCGCACATTTCTGTATAGGATTCACGGCAGTGTTAGGATCGAAGCTCGAGCCTTCTTGTCCACCTCCGCCCGGCCCGCCGTCCAGTCCAGAGCCACCGGGCCCATTAGGGGCGCCGTCAGGTGGCACAGGCAGGTTCGGCAGTGGTGCAGAGGAACAGCTCGGGCAGAAGATATACGACGTCGCCTGGCACCATCTGTAGCCCGCCTGATCAACCTGTTGCTCATACATAAAATTGCAACCGGCGAGACCGCTAGGATCCGAACTGTTGATGGGATCGCCACTGGCGAAGGCGTACTGATTCACGCCGGCTCCCAGCCCGAGCGGATCGGGTGAAACGAAGCGCCGTGTCACAGGGTCATACCAGCGCGCCCGCACGTAGTAGAGCGACGTGATCCCGTCCTCCCACAAGAGCCCCTTCCACCGCAGATGTGGGGTTGTTGTGTCACTACCGAAATGGGTCACGGTCGCGGCGCCCCAGGGATCATAGGTCAGGGACTGCTCAAGTGTCGTTCCGTTAAATTGGCCGACGACATTGCCAGAGAGGTCCTGAGCATAGTAATGGATCGTGGCCGATCCTTTCGGTCCGCTGATCCTCGCCAACGGTTGATCGGCGCCACCGAAGTACACGAACTCCGCCACCCGCGACGTTGCCGTACCATCCAGAATTGCCAGGATCTGGCCATGGTCCCACAAGTAGTACCGGTCGACGGCGCCATTCGTCTTGCGTTGCACCAGTTGGCCGTTCGGGTCGTAGTCATAGTTACGCGTATTGCTGCCCTGGGTCACGTTCAAGAGCCTCCCGTCGGCGCCCCAAGCGTAAGTCGTCGTCGTCGAACCCACAGTTTGACTCGTGCGATTGCCATCCGAGTCAATAGTGAACGTCATCCCGGGCCAGGCTGTTAAGCGGTTCGCTGAAAGGATGGTCGCTACCGTGTCGGTCGAGCCGACCTTCACGGTGTCCAAGCTACTGGCGGCGTCGTAGCCGTAATTGGCCTGCCACACCAGCGAGTCAGTTAAGGTCGGACCGACGTAGCAGCCGTTCCCGTCAAGCTGATTACCAGGGCAGGTCGTCAGGCTGTCCTTCCGAAAATACAACTGGTTCTGGATGAGCTCTCCCAGGGCGTCATAGGCATACAAGGAGAAGTAAGTGCCCTGCCGCGTCCCGTTGTAGTCGACCTCTGCTACCCGATCAGTCGAGTCGTAACCGTACGTGCGCGAAAGGCTGAGCGAGCTCCAGTTGGTACTCAGGAGCGCGCCGGTGTTGGCGTAGCTATCGCCGCGCGTGACGCCGCCGGGGTAGTTGACGGCAGTCAGTCGAAACAGAGAGTCGTATCCGAACGTGAGACGGTTACTCGAGCTGCGCAGGTCGAGGCTGTCGATCACACCCGTCGATGCATCGTATCCGGTTGCGCGCGAGTAGAAGTCGATATTCGTGCTATCGTTCGTCGTTATCACTACGTTGGTTACGCGCCCCAGGGCGTCGCGCGTGTAGGTGCGCTTGAACCAGCGGCTCGTCGGGATGAACGTCGTGGTGATGGAATCGATGAGACCCGTAGTATGGTCGCTGTAAGCAACGTCCTTCACCACGCTGTTAGAATCGACGACGGTGTACACATCGGGGTAGCGAAAAGAGTCGACGTTA
>Ga0210393_10003912_pt1 | contig 11869 bp, 12 predicted proteins | sample IncBWC27OmetaG_FD_160068 | JGI IMG/M metagenome (GOLD analysis project Ga0210393, IMG submission 160068) | Forest soil microbial communities from Barre Woods Harvard Forest LTER site, Petersham, Massachusetts, United States - Inc-BW-C-27-O ... | reverse complement strand
ACTTTGGCAAGGGTCCCGGTAAGACGATTGCCGCAGACGGTAGGGCAGAGACCAAGGAAGGGGTAAAGCAAATGGAAGATAGCCTGCATCGGTGATGCGGTACGATCGAGCGGACCCGAGTCGCGTCTGCTTTGTTTTTGTGTCTCGGTGTAATGTACTCATAGTTCATGTCGAAATGAATTCAAGACTGTAGGTTTGTAACGGAAGCCTGATTAAGAGTTGGCGACTCTTTGGGCCCCACTATGATTGCCTTAACTAGCGATTCCCTAAATGGGTCAAGTTGACGCCGAGGAGCTTGTACGTCGGTACTCCATGCGGTGACGGTGACATTGTCCGCTCCATGGAGCCTTGGTCGAAATAAGAGAGCTCGGGACGATGCTCCATGCACGACTTTCTACAATTCTTCTTTCGTTTTTCTACTCACTACAACATGTCGACGCACGACAGAGCTACAGCCGATGATGCATCTCAGAAAAGGACAGGCTCAGCCATTGGAGATAAAGCCACGTACGGATTCATCACCCTAGGTGACCCTACCTACACAAATGTCGTCGTTGTGTACTAACTGCACGTCTTATAGTGGATTAGTAAACATCATCCATGGTAATCTTGACGAATATCAACACCTGCCCTCCTATTTCGATTCTGATGTCCCGTTCCAGGAACGGATGAGGTCATCCGCGGACAGGCCATACAAGCCGGACACTGTGGTCATGGCGATGGAAAGGGGATCGCAGCGGCTGGCAGAGATAAGGTGGAGCGCGGACTCAAAACCAGCCTGAGGCGGTGCAGTCCACGTCCAACGGGACATCCGCTGCCGGCGCTGCTCCTGACGGAGGTGGAGTCCGTGATGGCAGAGGGGCTGCGTCTGGCCGAGACTCCAATGCTCCACGTTCTGGCGATGCGGTGGTGGGCCAGGAGCAGCCCTCCGGAACCGAAGTCCAGGCGGAAGGACGCGGCAACCGCCCCGCACACGCCGGTCCCACGGAGAGCATGTAGGACTTGAGTGACTTAACCGTTAAGCCGTAGTAGTCGAGATGGTCTGGGAGTTCCGCGGAGCGAGGTGGATGGCCACGGAAGACTGTATTAGGATTGATTTACGTGATTCATATTGAGTGGAAAAGTTGGGGGAAAGTGTGTCAATATCGTACTGACGGACTATGACGAAGCTCCACACTCCTATTCGCACAACGGTTGCAAATTTTCCACAAGAAAGAGCAGCTGTTCATAGCGCCGTTGTCGAAGAGCAATTTCAAGCCGCCTGTTCATTTTCTCGTCCCGTTGTTGCCACGTCATGGCTGTGATAGAAAAAAATCGCCCCAAAGTTGAAGTCGTTTAGCATGATGACATCTGTTCGCGCATCAGCAAATCAAGTTAATCAAGAGTGGACAAGGCTAGCTTAACTCACGCACCGTGTGATGTGTCTCCTTTTCTTTATTGAATAACTTGCCATGGATTTATATCTATGGTGTGTTGTTGAACTCTGACTCATGCAACCATCACTGCACCCTGATTCCTTCAATTCCCTGGTCAATGCATCAATCACACCGCTAGTATAGCAGTCGGAATGTTCACCTGGTCGGTAAATACATTCAGTTGTCTAGCAAATCGAAGGGACTGAGTTGAACGGCGATTGGCCCAGATAGGATCCCATCTTTCATGACGTCAATCACGGGTGTGAATCACCCCCAAAGGCCCGCTGGCTTGGGGCAGCGCCAGTATTCCACTTTGGCAGACTCTTTATCGTGGATTTCGTTGCATCGAAGCAAGCCGCCTTCAAAGTTCCGTCGTCATCATCAAGAACGGAGTCTACTGGAATCCCGGCCAAGTGGTGTCACACACACTGGTAAGCCATCGAGTCGTGCCCCCCGGATTTCTGCCAGTTTTCGCTGGTAGATGTTAATAACTTGTGATATCTCATCATGATGGTGGAGACAAATCAGAGCGAAGCTTACAATCTTCGTTATGAACGGTCGATTGCTGGCCTTGTCAAGGAAAACAAAGGAGGGGGTGCCTGTGGCGTTTGTCCAGTGCGCGCACTAGCGCCGGACAATGCGACGGCCCCGGCTTGTGACTCGTTGACACCTTGTCCTCTCAGTCCTCCTTCCATGTGATGGCTTCCCCACTCAAAGTCCTTCTCGCGTTTTTGCTCATTTTACGTTCTGCAAAGGATCACGCTATCAAACGTTTCCCGGGATGGTGGGCCTCGTTCTTGGCCTACCTTGGTCGCAAGTTGAGCGTATGGCGGTGCTCGCAGCCTAGCAGACCGGGTACGTTTGGGAAGCCCAAGGAAACTGACCCATCGTCTCCTGGAGGTGGAGCAAGTTTGTATTCGGTGACGGGTGGTTCAGCTTGTTTGAGTGGATATGCGGTAGCTGCTGCCGCTAGCGCTGTCCCACCATCGGCGAACCGGCCAAGCCTCGAGCCTACCGAATGGCAACCGTCAACTGCCCCATCATCCCCGAGTGGGAGCCTAGCCAGACTCCCCGTCGATCAACCACGGGCACCAAGTCCCAATCTGACACCTTACTTGCACGGGGGAAGCATCGCCTATAGTAGCACCGGGAATCTGAGCACCCGAAGCCACGCCAGTGCCAGCGATAGGCTCTCAATAATTACGAATTCACGCGAATCGTTGCGTGGCTCAGTCCGAAACGGTCAATCGTCGCGAAACCCCAAAGCAACTTACCGCCAGTTCAAACACGGTCCTACCCCATCGCAGTCAAGAGAGCGACTTTCTCCGAAACCTTCCTCGGCAAATCTCCAGAACACAACCAATCCACCCCCTCGCCTCGAGGTCGTAACGACAACTGGACCTACTCACGCTCATGCAGACGAAGAAGCTATCAGCCCCCAAAGTCCTGCAGTCGCGCCCTCGCCATCCTCCCATACGCACGAATCATTGAGCCCACCAGCTAACAAGCGGAGAGGGTCTTCAACAAGTGTAATTTTCAATGTCCTGAACCCATCAACGGACTCACTGTCAATCACTTCCGCGACCCAACCCCCAAAATTTACGGAAGAACCGATGACCATTGACTCGGACCCACCCAACCACTCGTCTCCTGTTTGTTCCCCCTCAGATCGACTCAAAACAGCTTCCCAACACAGTCTTGCGACTTGCTCCTCGACGGCAGACTTCCTCCTACCCGAAGGTCGCTTTGTTCAACTGATTCATTCAGATCAAATCCCACGATACACAAAGAATATCACGATGCAAGTAGATTCGTTCTATCATAACTGCAGTTTTTACATATGTTGGCAGACCTCGTGAGGGAAAACTGGACTTTGTGGAGCCATTAACAACTACATTTCCTTAGTAAGCCGTAGCTTGTGATGTTTCCTTGTGTCTAATGGAGATACCCACAGCTTTCCAGAGCCAAATGTTTCTGACCAGGCCTCGCACAGGCAAGCTTGTGGTCCCTGGAAACCAGCGACCCATCCGGATGGTGCTCTTTATTTTTACGATCCAGTGAGGGTACGTCACAAGCCTTGAAGCTTGAAACCCGCATCCCTCGGTCGCGACTAATTTTACCATTGAAGAGGTTGTTTACTGACACTGACATGCATGACCCGACATTAGAGGAAGAAATGGAAGAATTTTATACCTTCCTGCAGCAGATTGTGCGAGTGGATGGTTTGACTATCCCGTCAAAGGACTACGACTTGGTGCTAGACATCATGCCGAATGACTCTGATGATGAAGACAAGAAGATACAATGGTCTTACTACTACGCATGCCATGAAGCCCGATGCTTATTCTGGCTCGAAAGATATGATGCAACCCACATAACTTCTGAGCTAGACGGGGTCGAGTCACCTGCTCATCTCAGTACGTCAAAGGCATCTATCTTGCGATCTGTTTTCACTAATTTGGCGTGCAGAGCATCGACTGGAGGGTTGGTATTGGTACATGGCCTGTCTCTTGCTGGATTAGTTTCCTACGCATTGATATTGCTTTGACAGGAACCATTGGTCACTCTTTCCGGTCGTTTTCGAGGGTCGCAGTCTTCCGCTTCGTGTTTATGATGAACTCCTGGGGATCTTGGCGCATGGTTGCGTAGGTGAGCCTATGGACCTCAGGCTCGATTTGCATGAAAGATCCCAACCTCGATGGCATAGACGTGATGACTTCGAAGTGCTCAACTTTACCATACGATGATGATAAAATGCATAAGATGATCAGGCTTGTACAAAAAGCCAAAAGTACGACATTGTTTGGGAAACGATATAATGCTTACTGATTTTCTTACTCAGAAGCAAGGGGTGGCGTGGAGTATTACACCGCTGGGACCAGTAAGTGCACGCTACACACGAGTCTCCTTCGCTACTTATGAATTCTCGTAATCAGCACGTCTCCTATCGTTTTTTGGTAAGCCTCACTAGCCTCACTCGGAAGTTGTCACTGTGATTGACTCGCGCAAATTTTAGCACACTGGAGGTTCCTATACTTCCACGGACAGAGGCATGCGCGGCTAGTCTGCGATCAGACTGTGTATCACGGACCAAAACGTGAAAGAACCGCTCTTATCTCGATCCTGTCGCCATTACTTTTCTTCGCACCAGAGGTTCATCTCATCGACATGGAAAAGCTATGGACGGATGAAGTTATCATTGAGACGGCTTGGAAGAGTTTCATAACCAAGCTATTAAATGAGTGGAACAGTTTGATAATTGGGGTACGATCTCACGTCTGGTTGTGATTGGTTGTGAAGTCTCACTTGGCTTACTACCTCAGTCAACCGTGATGCTTGCAGTCAACGTGGGCTTTCTTGCCATCCCTGGCGTCGTCCCTTACAACGTTACCAATGGCGTTTTGATGATCACGCGCCAAGTGATCCTCCTCGCCTCTCTCTCGGAGATTGCCAGCGCCATCTCGTTAGATGCCAGTGTAGGGAGTATTGTTATTGGCTTGCTCCTAATGCGTCATAATCGTACGATGCAAGATTCGGAACCATCAGAGGCGGTAAGTGAACATCTGTGCATTATATCTGTGTCCTAGTCAACCTGACATTTGGGCAGTCGGGATATCTCTACCAGAACTCCCAAAGATATTTCGGTCTTGAACTGATAGCTATTGTTTTCAGCTTACCTTGGGTGTTACTCATGTGGTCGTACGTCATCTCCTGCCTGCATTTCCGCCTTACTTTCATTTATGAGATCGCTGTATTTCCCCTGATAGGATGGTGACGTTTTTCATAGCGGTAGTTTTCTATTGCTTCAGTATCTCGGACCTCAGGTCACGCATATCTACTGCGTTGATATCCGTTGTTGCGCTTGCCTTTATTGCAGGGTGCATCACGATCGTTTGGGAATCCCGCGATGAAGGGGGAGTGTTGCAGAATGGTTTTCATGCATTCAGGGCCCGTGCGCTACAACCATTGCGAACTTTCTATCCAGGCAGCGTCGTCAGGTCGTTCCGCAATTGTTTCCATTCAGATGATGTCGAGAGCGTACACTCGCTGGCGCAGGTTGGCCCTGGGGATGGCGTTGGTAGGGTTTAATGTCACGTGTATATTGACGGACTACTTGGAGAAGTTTGTTGTGCGCTATGCCAGTGATATCTGTATTTTGTTATGTATCATTATGAGACTACCGTGGGTTTGAGCCGTGATTACGGTGAGAGGATGAAACTCGATGACGCTTGATGAAGATTCAGAGGCAAGCGTACATATCACTTCAAATGCCTTTTCAAGCCAATGTTCGATGCACTGACGAATGTCAATCTCAAAGTTAGGGTCAATGAAGAAGAAACTATGCCATCGTGTCAAGGCTTTAGTTTTGCCTGAACCCGACTGGTGCCCCTGGCATCAAGCTCTATTCGCTACGACTTGTCACTATCATGCGGTTGGCTTGTCCAGAATTCCATCCCCAGCTCTGCAGTACAGTAGCGTCTCGAGAGAGCAGACATACTGAGCAACAACTTGGCAACCTGCGAAACGAGAATTACCCTTCTTATATCATAGCCCGAAGGCCGATGATGTAGAGTCGATGACGGCCTCAGGCGATTCCGACGAGAAAACTCGCAAACTGGCGGACGGCCACTGGCGGCCTTCCGTCGGAGCCCAGGCCGAAGAACGCGGCAACCCCCGGCGGTTGCCCCGCAGATGCCGGTTCTGGGTAGGAGGACCTGGAGTTGTGGCTTGACTCTCGGTAATAGTTAAGGTTGTGGATGGGAGTTCCGCGGAGCGCTTTGTTGAGGTGGCTAGCGAGAAGACTGCATTAGGATTGATTTACGTGAATCATATTGAGTGGCAAAGGCGGGGGACTGGCAGTTGCTGTTGCTATTGTGACCAAGCTCAGCCCGGGCCCTGAGGCGACCGCGCCCTCACTCAGGCTCCTGTTTGCACAACGGTTACAAATTTGCCACAAGAAAGAGCTGTCCATAGCACTGTTATCGAAGAGCAAGTTTATTGCTGTTGACGCTGTTCATTTTCTCGTCCCGTTGTTGACACCTCTTGGTTGTGACAAAAAAAATCGCCACTAAGTTGAACGCGTTTAGCATGATGGTATCTGTTCGCGCATCAGCAAATCAAGCTTATCAAGAGTGGCCCAACGACCTAGCTTAACTCACGCACCATGTGTGTTTCCCTTTCTTCGTTGAATAATTTGCCATGGATTTGTATCTATGGTGTGTTTTTGAACTCTGACTCATGTAACCATCACCGCATCCTGATCCCTTGTTAATGCCAGTGTATCAATCACACCGCTAGTATGGCACTCGGAATGTCCACCTGGTTGTTGGTAAATACATTCAGTTAGGTAGCAAATTCAGGGGACTGAGTTGAACGGCAACTGGCCCGGATAGGATCCCACATCCTACATGTCGTCAATCATGCATCATGGTGTGAATCACCCCCAACTGAAAGGCCTGGTGGCTTGGGGCGGCGGCAGTATTCCACTTTGGCAGGCTCTTTATCGTGGATTTCGTTGCATCGAAGCAAACCGCCTTCAAAGTTGCATCGTCGTCGTCAAGAACGGAAAGTCTAGAATCTCGGCCAAGTAGTGTCACACAAGCCATTGAGTCGTGCCCCAGGATTCTTACCGGTGTTCGCTGGTAGATGTTAATAACTTTGCGGTATCTCATCATCATCATGAAGACGAATCGGAGCGAAGTTTGCGGACTCACGATCTTCGTTATGACGGGTTGATTGCTGGCCCTGTCAAGGAAAACAATGGAGGCGGCGCTTGTGGCGTTCATCCAGTACGTCCACGAGCACCGGACAGTGCGACGGCCTTGTGACTCGGATTGACACCTTGTCCTCTCAGTCCTCCTTCCATGTGATGGCTTCCCCACTCAAAGTCCTTCTTGCGTTTTTGCGCATCTTGCGTTCTGCAAAGGATCATACTATCAAACCTTTCTCGAGATGGTGGGCCTCGCTTTTGGCTTACCTTGGTCGCAAGTTGAGCGAATGGCGATGCTCGCGGCCCAGCAGACCGGGTACGTTTGGGAAGCCCAAGCAAATTGACCCATCGTCTCCTGGAGGTGGGGCAAGTTCTTATTTGGTGTCGGGTGGTTCAGCTTGTTTGAGTGGATATGCGGTGGCTGCTAGTGCTGTTCCAACATCGGCGAACCAGCTCGAGCGTGCCGAATGGCAACCGTCAACTGCCCCATCATCCCCGAGTGGGAGCCTAGTCAGACTCCCCGTCGATCAATCACGGGCACCAAGTCCCAATCCGACATTTCAGTTGGACGCCAATCGTAGCACCGGGAATCTGAGTACTCAAAGCCGTGCCAGTGACAGGCTCTCAATAATTACGAATTCACGCGAATCGATACGTGCCTCAGTCCGAAACGGTCAGCCGTCACGAGCTCCCAGAGCAACTCACCGCCAGTTCGGACGTGGTCCTACCCCATCGCAGTCAAGAGAGCAGCTGTCACTGTCCGGGAAACCTTCCTCGATCAATCTCCCGAACACAATCCATCCACCCCCTCACCTCGAGATCGTAACGACAATTGGACCTACTCACGCTCATGCAGACGAGAAAGCTATTAGCCCCCAAAGTCCTGCTGTCGCGCCTTCCTCATCCTCCCATACGCACGAATCGTTGAGCCCACCAGCTAACCGGGAGAAGCGGAGGGGGTCTTCAACAAGTGTGATTTTCAACATCCAGAATCCATCAGTGGAATCACTGTCAATCACTTCCTCGATCAACCCACAAAAATTGACGGAAGAGCCTATGTCCATGGACACAGCCACCCAGACGTCTCTTAACATTTCACCCGCGGATCGACACGAAATAGCTTCCCTACGCTCGGAGTCTCCTACCCCTTCCTCCGCTACATCTGACTTCTTCATACACGAAGGACGCTTCGTTCAGATGATCCATTCTGAACAAGTCCCACGATACACGAAGGATATTACGATGCAAGTAGATTGCACTATCGGATTTGTGCCACGTTTACATGTGTCTGCAGACCCCGCAAGGAAAGGAAGTACGTTGTGGAACGCTTAACAACCACATTCCTGGAGTAAGTCCTAACCACGATAATAATATCATGGTGTTTTAATAGAGATCCTCTCAGCTTTTTGGAGCCAAATCTTCCTGACCGAGCCTCACCCACGCAAGCTTGTAGTCCCTGGATACCGGCAACCCATCCGGATGGCGCTCTATATTTTTACGATTCGAAGAGGGTGCGCTACCTTGAAACCCGCACGCTTTAGTCGCGACTAATTTGACCATTGAAATGACTGAAGAGGTTGTTTACCGATACTGACATGTTCAATGAAACATTAAAGGAAGAAATGGAAGATTTCTATTTCTACCTGCAGAAGATTGTGCGCGTCGATGATTTGAACCTCTCAAAGAACTGTGACCTGGTGCTAGACATCATGCCGAATGAATACAACGAGATACAGTGGTCTTATTATTATGCATGCCACGATACCCGATGCTTGTTCTGGCTCGATGACTATGATGCAAAATTCATGACTTCTGAACTAGATGGGGTCGAGTCACCTGCCCATCTCAGTGCGTCACATCATTCTGCAATTTGTGCTCTGTTTTCACTAATTCGATGCGCAGAGCATCGTCTGGAGGACTTATATTGGTACATGAGCTGTCTCTTACTAAGCCAGCTTCCTGTGCATTAATGATACCTTGACAGGAACCACTGGTCACTCTTTCCAGTTGTATTTGGGGGTCGCCGTCTTCCAGCCGGGGTCTACGATGAACTCTTGGGGATCTTGGCACATGGTTGCGTAGGTGAGCGTACGGATCTCGGGCTTAACTTACATCAAAGACTCCAACATCGACGGTACAGATGTGATGACTTCAAAGTCTTCGACTTTACCATACGATGATGACAAGATGCAGAAGATGATCAGGCTCGTACAAAAAGCTAAAAGTACGTCATTGTGCAGGGGACGAAACAAGGCTCACTGACTTCATTCTTAAGAGGCGAAGGATGGCGTGGAACATTACACCACTGCGACTGGTAAGTGCACGCCACACCGTACACGAGTCTCATTCGCTACTTACAAATCCTCGTAATCAGCGCGTCTCCTGTCGTTTTTTGGTAAGCCTTACTTGAAAGTTGTCACAGGCGATTACCAGTAACTCGTGCATTTTCAGCACATTGGAGGTTCCTATACTTCCACGGACAGAGGCACGCGAGACTAGTCAGCGATCAGACAGTGTACAACCAACCAATACATACACGATCCGCTCTGATCTCGGTTGTGTCACTATTGCTTTTCTTCACGCCAGACACTCATCTCAAGGAGATGGAAAAACTATGGACGGATGAAGTCATCATTGAGACGGCTTGGAAGAGTTTCATGACCAAGTTATTGAATGAGTGGAACGGTTTGATCCTTTGGGTACGGTTTCGCGTTCTTTTGTGATTGAAGTTCCTAAGTCTCACTCGGCTTACTACCCTAGTCAACTGTGATGCTTGCAGCCAACATGGGCCTTCTTGCCGTCCCCGGTATGGTCCCTTACAACTTTGCCAATGGCATTTGGACGGTTACGCACAAAGAGATCCTCTCCACGTCTCTCTCGCTGGTTGCCTGTATCCTCTCTGTAGAAGCCAGCATAGGAAGCATTGTTATTGGCTTGCTTCTAGTGCGTCACAACCGTATGAAACAAGAAGCAGATCCAACAGAGGCGGTGAGTGAGCAGCTGCACTTTACATGGGTGTCAAGGTGACATTTGGGCAGTCGGAGTATTTCCACCGAAACTCTCGAAGATTTTTCGGTCTTGGACCAATGGCTATTGTTTTCAGTTTACCTTGGGCATTGCTCATGTGGTCGTGCGTCATCTCCTGCATCCCATGCCGTCCGCTCAGTTACGGATTGCTGACTCCCCCCGATAGGATGGTGACATTTTTCATAGCGCTATTTCTCTATTGCTTCAGTATCCCGACCACGAGGACCTTTATATCTATTGTGTCGAGCTCGGTTATTGTGGTTGTCTTTGTTGCGGGGTGCATCTGTACCACTTGGGAACCCAGCGACGAAGGGGGAATGTGGTCAAATCGCGTTCAACCATCCATTCGCCGCGCGCTGCATTCAATCCGAACTTCCGCACGCGTCGTTAAGTCATTACGCGATCGCTTTAGTTCTGACACTCCAAATGAGGTCGGCAGCGTACATTCGTTGGCTGAACTTCAGAATGGTGGTGGCGATGTTTAATGCTTCATGTATTGTTGCTCTACTTGGAGAAGTTTGTTGTATGCTATAACATGTGTATCAGATCTTATGTACGATCGTGCTACAAACTTGAATGTGACATATGTTCAAGAGTTTGTCTAACTGTGGTCCAGAGATAACAACGTAGCGTATCCCGCTCAGGCTGATCCAAAACGCTAGTACTAGCCCATACAACATGACTGACATATCCCCATTCATAATTAGACCCACTGTGAGTATCAAGACCGTGGTCATCGTGAAAGGATGAAGATCCAGAAATGGGTGACTCCGTTTGCCACCAGGGCCTGGCAGGCCTAGTACATAACGCTTCAACTGCCTTATCAGGCCAATGTTCGATGCATTGACCGAGAAAGAAGGAACTCTATGTCACCATTTCAAGGGTCTTATTTTTCCTCGGCCGGACTAGTAGGGTCTCCTGGAACCAAGCTCTTTGCCTATGTTGGACTTGTCATTCATTATGATGCCGTCGGCCTAATTCTAGTTCCACCGCCAGCTTCGAAGTACCGTAGCATCCCTAAGTGTGCGGCATATTCAGCAACAACCTACGACAGGTACATTTACCCTTCTTATCACAGTACAGATGACCAACATCATTTCTTTTTGCTTTCGGTTCCGGAATTGGGGTTAGTGGGACGTCGACATCAAGATAGGGGCTTGAAACCTACTTCACCATCTACCCTATATGCCTCGAATAGAAGACATAGTCTGTTCTGTGTTGTCAGTCGAAATCAATAGCAGTGCCGAAAAGTACGAGTCTGGGACCTAGCTCACATAGAAGGGTTGGGTCGTTCGTGGGATCTCCGATGTCCCCGCTGCTTCCAAATCGGCTGGTGAATGGCCACTTCTCGTCCAATTGAGGCTGGAGAAAAGGAGAAACGCCACCGAATTGAAAGTTGACTTATGTGTCCAGTATAAATACAAGGTGGCGCAGCGCAGCCCGCCGCCTCAGGTGCACCGGGAAAGGTCTCGGGGAAAGTAACTTTGCCACGTCTGCTTGCGAGACATCTTCGAGAAGGGAAAAGATAGAACGCTGGTCAAGGAGAGTCGCACAGACTACCAGCAGTGGCATCGACTAGTGCCCCTAGAATCGTACCAGCATTGGCTAGCAGTTGTTGACAAGTTGAACCAGATCATGAAATCCATTGTAAGCATGTCAGAGCGAGAGTTATGAGGCTTATGATCTTTGTCATTAAGTATTGCCATAGTGGCCGCTA
>Ga0210393_10003909_pt1 | contig 11872 bp, 9 predicted proteins | sample IncBWC27OmetaG_FD_160068 | JGI IMG/M metagenome (GOLD analysis project Ga0210393, IMG submission 160068) | Forest soil microbial communities from Barre Woods Harvard Forest LTER site, Petersham, Massachusetts, United States - Inc-BW-C-27-O ... | reverse complement strand
TCATCGACGCCGCGCGACAGGCCGGCGTACGGCGGATCGTGCTGGTTGTCGGGCATGCGGCGGAGACCGTTCGCGGCCTGTTTGCGGGGCAGCCCGGGGTCGAATTTGCTCTGCAGGCCGAACAGCATGGCACCGGGCACGCTGTGATGATGTGCCGTGAGCACTTGGCGGGAGTCGAGGGGCCGGTCTTCGTATTGGCCGGCGATACGCCCCTGTTAAAGAGCACGTCCCTGACCGGGCTGCTGGACGATTTGACCGAAAACCGGGCCGCCTGCGTGATTGGCAGCGCGGTCACCGACGCCAACGAGGGGCTGGGCCGCATCGTCCGGGACAGCAGCGGGGCCTTCGCCCGAATCGTGGAGCACAAAGACGCCACTCCCGCGGAACGCGCCCTCCGCGAGATCAATACGGGCTGCTACGCCTTCGACGGCCCGTCTCTGTTGTGGGCGCTCGATCGGATCCAGCCGAACAACGTGCAGAAAGAGTACTATTTGACCGATTGCCCGGCCGTGCTGAAGGGGGCCGGTCGCACCGTCGTCGCATCCCCGCGTTTCGATCTTCGCGAGGCGATGGGCGTCAACACGCGGGCCCAGCTTGCGGAAATAGAACGCTCGATTCAGCGGCAGACGCAGCAAGCCTTGATGGCGGAGGGCGTAACAATTGTCGCGCCCGAGATGACCTATATCGATCCCCGTGCTCGGATCGGGGCCGAGACGATTATCTATCCCTTCACGGCGATAACTGGACCGGCGATCATCGGTCGCAATTGCCGCATCGGACCGCACGCGCTCGTTCACGGTCCGGTGCAAGTGCCGGACAATGAGATTATCCCCGCGTTTGGAGCGGTTTCGTAAAGCCGCGAGCAGGTGCTCAAGCATTGACCGCTCGGGCTCGGCACTCGTGGACATCTGCGAGGCCGACCCACGCTTGACTTGGTCGCTCCGGACGGCAGACTGAAGGGGCTTTCTCCCAGCACTGAGGCGAGGCCGCACGGATGGCGTACGATCATCTCACGATCATTAGCGGCCGCGCTCATCCTGAGCTGGCGCGCGAGATTGCCGACTATCTCGGCATCAAGCTGGCGAACATCGAGATCGCCGATTTCCCCGACGGCGAAATCAGCGTCAAGCTGAATCAGAATATCCGCGGCTGCGACGTCTACATCGTCCAGCCGACCGGACCGCCGGTGAATCGCAACATCATGGAACTGTTGATCCTGATCGACACCTGTCGACGGGCCAGTGCCGCGCGAATCACGGCCGTGCTTCCGTATTTCGGATACGCGCGGCAGGATCGCAAGGACTCGGGCCGCGTGCCCATCACGGCCAAGCTCGTCGCCAACTTGATCACGACCGCCGGTGCTCAGCGTGTGTTGACCATGGACCTGCACGCGGCCCAGATCCAAGGCTTCTTCGACGTTCCGGTCGACCACCTATTCGCCTCGCCGATCCTGGATGAGTACTTCCAAAGCCTGAAGATTCCCGGCAACGATGTCGTGGTCGTCAGCCCGGATGAAGGCAGCATCAAGCGGGCCTTACAGCACCTGGACCGGCTCGGCGGCACTCTGGCGATCGTCGACAAACGCCGCTCCAGCGCGATGAACACTCAACAAGTGAACTTGATCGGCGGCCCGCTGCGCGGCAAAACTGCCCTGATTTTTGACGACATGATTTCCACCGGTGGCTCGATCGTCGGCGCGGTGAACGTCGCCAAGACGCACGGAGCGAGTGACGTTTACGTCGGCGCGACGCATCCCGTGCTCTGCGGCCCGGCGGCGAGCCGCCTGCGCGAATCGCCGATTCGCGAACTGGTCGTCACCAACTCGCTGCCCATTTCAGCAGAGCAACGGCTGCCGAACATGAAGGTGGTCAGCGTCGCGCCACTTCTGGGTGAGGCCATTCGGCGTATTCATCGGCACGAGTCGGTCAGCTATCTGTTCGACTAAGCCAACTTCATTTTGTTCCCCTCTCCCCCTGCGGGAGAGGGGCTAGGGGTGAGGGGGCCGGCGGTTGACTCGGCGTCGGGACCGCGGGGCGAATTCGACGCTTTCCCACCGAAGCCGAGGCTGCGTTCGGTCGGCACCTTCGCGGACGCGATTTGGAAGAGAGCACAAGGCGACCCCTCACCCCCGGCCCCTCTCCCGCAGGGGGAGAGGGGAGCGTGAGGAGACTCGCGGTTTTGAGGTGGCGCGCTGCTGCCACTGAGCCCAAGACAGATCGGGAAGTCATGAACGTCCACGTACCACCGCCCGCAATCGAGCCAATTGCACTCGTGCGAAAGAGCCTCGCCCTCTTTGCCGTCATGGCCTGCCTTTCGTGTGGCGAAGCAGTTCGGGCAGCCGAGCCGACGCTTCCTGTCGGATACTTCGACAACTCCGGTCGCGTGGATGTATTGAGCGGCGGCGCTCGAACGATCGAGGTGCAGACGCCCAAGGGGAAGTTCAAGGTCTGGACCAAGCGCGTCGGCAACAATCCACGGATCAAGTTGCTGTTGCTACATGGCGGACCGGGGGCCACGCACGAGTACTTCGAGGCGTGCGACAGCTACTTTCCCGGAGCCGGTATCGAATATTACTACTACGATCAGCTCGGTTCCGCCCGCAGCGACCAGCCCGACGAGCCCGCTCTTTGGGACGTCCCGCGCTTTGTCGAAGAAGTCGAGCAGGTCCGACAGGCCCTCGGCCTCAATCGCGACAACTTCTATCTGCTCGGTCACTCTTGGGGCGGAATTCTGGCCATGGAGTATGCCCTCAAGTATCAGCGGAATCTCAAGGGCCTGATCATTTCCAACATGATGTCGAGCATCCCCGCGTACAACGCTTATGCCCAACAGAAATTGATGCCGGCGATGAAGCCCGCCGTGCTCGCGGAGATCCTCCGATATGAGTCGGCGAAGGACTACGACAATCCGCGCTACATGGGACTGCTCGTTCCGAACTACTACACGGAGCACATCCTGCGGATGCCGCCCGAGCAATGGCCCGATCCGGTCAACCGGGCCTTCGCGCATCTCAACAAGAAGGTCTATGTGCCCATGCAGGGCCCCAGCGAAATGGGATGCACCGGTGGCTGCAAACTCGAGAAATGGGACCGTTCGGGGGATCTATCGAAGATTACAGTTCCCACTCTGGTGATCGGCGCACGCCACGACACGATGGATCCTACGCACATGAAATGGATGTCACAGCAATTGGCCCACGGCCGCTATCTCTATTGCCCGAATGGCAGTCATATGGTGCTCTACGACGACCAGCAGATCTGGTTCACTGGGCTCGTCACATTCTTGAAGGATGTAGATGCAGGGAAGTGAGTGCGTCGTTGACACAAAACTAGCCCTGGACGGAAACTGTGCCTGCCTTCAGTGGCCCGATGCACGAGCGCAGTCGCGGCGGCATGCCCTAGAATTCGACTCGATCGTTAAGCGAGTTCGAAAAAAAACCGTTAAGCGAGTTCGAAAAAAAGCGCGGGGAAGTCGCCGGAACCCCATTCGGATCCGGCGAGTCCCCGCGGAATTTCGATACGCGAGAAAGTCGCGTGGGTTTGGTCAACCGGCCCGACGCACCGGCTCGCGCGGCGGCTCTGGGAGCGGAAGGATGTCCGTCGGCCCCAAGGTCGAAGTCTCGGGCGCGGCGGCCGAACCAATGGCCGCCATCTCGACGAACAACTTGGATCCAAACTCCAAGTCGGGTACGAGGCAGGGATGCTTGTATTGTTCGAGGCTGCCGCCTGAGTTCTTGCGGCGGCTCTTGGAGAAGGCCGTCCAAGTGCCGTCGGGCAGGGGCATCCACTTCATCGGAGCCAGTCGGCCCGTCGCGCGTTTTTCCTTGTATTCGCAGTTGAGCAGTTTCAACCGTTCGTCGACCTGCTGGGCCAGCGAATCTCCGAACGGCGCCCCGACGTCGCCCCGCTCGATGAGCAACTGGTACCGCGGCGGATCGCCCCAAACCGGGCTGACTGTAAAGTGCGACAGGGTAAGCCGCATTTCATCGATGACGCTGCGAACGGCGTGAACTACCTGAGACTCGGAGATTTTCTCGCCGGTGATGTTGGCGATGTGCGCCCCTTTGTGCAGGAACTCGATCATCGGAGTCGAGTGGTAAAAGCCGGTGCAGCGGACCACGTCGAAGATGTTGTAGCGATACAGACCCGACGCGGTCGTCAGCAGGATGTAGTAGTTGCGCCCTTCTTCCAGCTCGTGGGCTTCAAGCACCAGGGCATCCTGTCGGCCGTATTCTTCCTCGGGCACGAATTCAAAGAAGTGACTCGTGACGTCGAGAATGCCGTCGGAGCTCGCGTCGGCGACCGGAATCGTCATCCGGCCTTCGCTCGCCGAGAGGCCGTGATCGCGGATGGGGATCTGTCCGAAGTAGTTTCGCAAAGTCGAGAGATAGGCCCCGGCGCTACCACCCGTCCAAATGGCTAGCAGTTGTGTCTCGGGCCAGAAGTCTTTGGGCAGGAGGCTGCCGGTGCGATCGACGATCGACTCGAGCTCGCGGGCCCGCTCCTGACCGCGGCGCGAAATCTTGCGGCGAAGCGCTTCGCGGACTTCGCCGGGGACATTTTCCGCCGACGAAAGAGTGCCGTCAGCGATGTCCCGGATCAGGTCTTCCTTGCGGGTGTTCGCGAGTTTTGCCAACTGAATCAGAGTGCTGGGATTGGCGGTGCCCACCATGCCGATGCGGCGGTCGGCGATTGCCAGCCGCATGGCCGTGTAGAGCTTGGAGTCGGAATCGCGGATTTTGGAGACGACGCCGGGCACCGTATACATCGTGCGGACGATCGGCTTCTGACAGGCGGCGACCAAGCCGCTGATATTGCCGCAGGGCGTGCCGCCGGGCGTGCGAAACAGATCGTAGTCGCTGCTGAGCTGCAGGATGTGCCGGCTGCTGATCCCCGGATGCGCGTCGATCGCCTGAATGCCCCAAATCTGCCAGCCGCTACGGTAATCGTCCAAGAAGCGCTGGGTGATCGGGATGTATTTCGATTGGGCCGTCGTGCCGCTGGTGAGGGAGAACATCAGCAGGCGATTCTTTTCGCCCAGGAGGGCGTCGGTGCGGCCGGCTTTGACTTCCTCGATGTACGGACGGAAGTATTCGTAATCGGCGACGGGCAAGCGACGGCGGAATTGGCTGACCGTGCGCACGCCGTCGAGGCGGTGGTCACGGGAGAAACGAGAGCCGCTGTTGAGCGCCAATAGGCTCAGAAGCGTGCGATTCTGAGTTGTGCGGCAGGTCTTGGCGGCGTGCAGAAATCGTCGCGACTCGCGACGGGCGAACGCGCGGGGAACGGCGCCGACGCGGGCGCGCAGTTGTCCAACAATATCCATCGAGTTGCTCGCAGCGAGAGTCGCGTCCACACCTTGCCGCGCCGTGAGAGGCGGCGCGGTCAGCAGGACAGGCTCGCTGCGTGGGCCGCCGCGAAAGCGGCCCGAGCAGAACTCGCACGGGGCGGCGGTTCTAGAAAACCGATCCGCCCGATTGCCGACCTGTCCCTACTTCTTCCCGGAAGGCTTTGCCGGTGCTGCGGACTTCGCGGCGCCTCCGGCTTTCGCCGTTGCGCCACCTTTTCCGCCAGCGGCCGGCGTTGCTTCCGCGGCAGCAGTGGTAGTATCGGCCTCTTCTTTGGTCTTCTTTTTCTTCTTTTTGCCGGCCGCAGTCTTCGCAATTCGGACTTTGGGAAGGCCCAGTACGCTACGTCCCGCCGTCCAGCGCTCTTCGGACTGAAGTTGAGCAATGCGTTCGTCGCGCTTGAGCACGTTGCGCGAGCGAGCCAAGCGTCCCTTGCGCCTCAGACTTTTGTCAATCGTCACGTCAGAACCTCCGTCGATGGGCGGGTACCGAGGGCAACTCGGGTCGCGCGGGCGGCACAAAATCTTCCAGCGATCTGAGCTGGGGCGCGCCGCGCGAATTTTTGCAGCAATTCACTTTTCCGGTCGTGCGAGCGAAAACAATGTAAGCGATTGTTCGAATGGCTTTCAACTGAGCGAATCATCGCGCTGCGTGACAGTGCGGCGACTCTCCCGGATTTCGGCTGTTCGCCGGCGGGATTTTCGAGACGTCCCCCAGGACGGTAACCCCTTGCGGAAAGGCCTTCCCCCTGTTCAACGCGTGGGGCCTGGGATACCTTAATACTGGTAAAAACGGGCGAATCGCGCAGGTTCGCGGGAGTGGAAGACGCGCTGCGGGCTTCGCCGAATTGCCTCTTGCAGACGGTTTATTGACACATGATGTGCCCATTCTGTCGGAACGGGGAGACGAAGGTCATCGATTCGCGGGCCAGCCAGGACTTCGTGATCCGGCGGCGACGCGAATGCCTCATCTGCGAGCGCCGATTCACGACTTACGAAAAGATCGAAGAATCGCCCCTAAAAGTCATCAAGAAGGATGGCACCCGCGTCCCCTTCGATCGCGAGAAGATTCGCTCCGGCCTCGAAAAGGCCTGTTACAAACGTCCCGTGAGCGAAAGTCAAATCGAGGCCATCGTTTGCGACGTGGAGGCCGACGTTTATCAGAACTTCGACCGGGAGGTCCCCTCACGGTATGTCGGGGAAAAGGTCTTCGACCGCCTGCGGACGATCGACCAAGTCGCCTTTGTGCGGTTTGCCTCGGTTTACCGCGAGTTTAAGGACGTTAACGACTTCGTGGAAGAGCTGGAACCGATGCTGAGGGCGAATCGGCATTGACCGAATTCGGCCGGAAAACGATCATTTCGCTCGCAGGAATCGGTAAAGTCTCCGCGAGCCGCACGCAGCTCGGCTCGTTGCGCCTCTAGAACCAATGAAGAACTGGCGGGCTGACACCCGCCGCTCGCCCATCCGAGAGACAGCGACGTCTCTCGTTTGCCGCAAGGGAATGCGGGCCGTGTCTTATCATTTGATTGATCTCGTCCAGAATCTGGGCCGACCTCGGATCCTCGTTCTGGGCGATTTGATTCTCGACCGCTACACCTGGGGTGATGCGGAACGAATTAGCCAGGAAGCTCCCGTCATTTTGCTAAGGGAGCGCAGCCGCGAAGTGCGACTGGGCGGAGCGGCCAACGTCGCCAACATGCTCCGCGGTCTGGAAGCCGACGTCACCCTCGCCGGAGTGATCGGCAAAGATTCCGACGGCAGCGAGCTGCGTCACGAGTTGGAACAGCGAGGCGTCGACTGCCGCGCGGTGCTCGTCGATCCCGATCGGCCAACCACGGTCAAAGAACGTTTCATCGGTCGCGCGCAGCAACGGCACCCACATCAGATCCTTCGCGTGGACCGCGAAGTCCGTCGCGCCCTCGGTGAAACTATTGCAGAGACCTTGCTCCAAACACTCTTGGCAGTGCTCGAAGAACACGACTGCGTGCTGATTTCCGACTACGGCAAAGGCGTGTGCACTGCCGGCGTTTGCCAGCGACTGATTCAGGCGGCTCGGCATGCGGGCCTGCCGGTTATCGTTGATCCGTCCTCCTCGGGCGATTGCCGAAACTTCGCAGGCGCCACAGCGGTCACGCCCAATCGGATGGAAACCAAGCGAGCGACTGGTCGCGAGATTGCGCGAATTGAAGACGCGGTCGCCGCCGGGCGCCGGCTGTGCGCCGACCTGGGGCTCGATCACGCGTTCATCACTCTCGACAGCGACGGCATGGTCGTCGTCCGCTCGGACGGATCGGCCGAGCATCTTGCGACGCGAAAACGCGAGGTTTACGACATCACCGGCGCGGGTGACATGGTCTTGGCCACGATTGGCGTCGGGTCGGCCGCCGGTATTGGGCCCTTCGATCTGGCGCGCTTGGCGAACGTGGCCGGCGGTCTCGAAGTTGAGCAAGTCGGCGTGGTGGCAATTAGTCGTGACGACATGTTGGCTGATCTCTTCGCGGCCGAACGGACCACCGCAGACAAGGTCTGCTCGCTAGACGTGCTCGAGAAGCACGTCGCGGCGCGCCGCCGGCTCGGCAATCGCATCGTGCTGACGAATGGCTGTTTTGACCTGCTGCACGTGGGGCACGTCACTTATTTACAGCAGGCGGCCAAAGAAGGGGACTGCCTCATCGTCGCCGTCAACAGCGACGCCAGCGTTCGCCAACTCGGAAAGGGAACCGATCGCCCCGTCTTCGCTCAAGATCAGCGAGCCGCGATGCTCGCGGCGTTGGAAGCCGTCGACTATGTCACAGTCTTCGAGGAATCGACGCCTCACGCACTGCTGGCCCGACTGAAACCCGACCTGCTCGTCAAAGGCGGCGGATACGCGCCGCATGAGATCGTCGGCCACGAACTGGTCGCGTCGTACGGCGGACAGGTGAAGGCCCTGGCCCACGTGCCGGGGATTTCAAGCACGTTGGTTCTCGAACAGGTTCGCAATTTCAAAGATCCGACCGCAACCAAGGCCATACGGAAGGCCGGATGAAAATCGCCCTGTTTCTTCCCAATTGGATTGGCGACGCCGTGATGGCGACGCCGGCCTTGCGGGCGTTACGGGCGAAGTTCAATCAGGCGGAAATCGTCGGTGTGATGCGGCCACCGATCGGAGACGCGTTGGCGGGCCTCGACCTCCTCGATCGAGTGATCGAGCACCAGCCGAAGGGCACGATCCGCGAGGCACGCGGCTGGCGTTTTGTTCGCCGGCTGAAACAAGAGCAATTCGATTTGGCCGTCCTGTTTCCGAATTCGTTGCGGAGCGCGTGTGTGGCCCGGTTGGCGGGAATCAAGCGTCGGGTCGGCTTCGCCCGTGATGGTCGCGGTATGTTCCTCACCGACGCGTTGACTCCGAAGCTTCGCGCCGTGCCCAATCCCGTGCTCGACGAATATCTGCGCCTCGCCAAGCACTTGGACTGCGACGTCACGGACCGCAAAACCGAGGCGGCCGTGTTGCCGGCCGATGAGCGCGAGCTGGCGCGCTTTTGGAGTGCCTATCCCTCGAACTGGCCGACGCGGGGCGTCTTCTGTCTCAATCCGGGCGGCGCCTTCGGAGCGGCCAAGCACTGGCCGACTGAAAACTTTGCCGATCTCGCGCGCAGCATTATCGATCACCTGGGGCGAACCGTCCTTGTGCTTTGCGGCCCGGCGGAGCGCGAAGAGGCCCGACGCATCATCCACCTGACGTCGCGCGAGCGTGTCGTCAGTTTCGCTGACTTTCGTACCAGCATCGGCCTGACTAAAGCGGCGATCCGCTCGGCCGAGATGTTGGTTACGACGGATTCGGGGCCGCGGCATTTCGCCCAGCCCTTTGGCGTTCCCGTGGTCACCATCTTCGGACCGACCCACCAGCAATGGAGCGATACCAAGGACGCGCACGCCGTGCATCTGCAGATCCAGGTCGAATGCGGCCCGTGTCAGCGTCGGACGTGTCCACTCAAGCATCATCGCTGCATGCAGGATCTGTCGAGCGAGTGGGCCTTCGACGCGGTCATTGCCCAACTCTTGCGACATCGCCGCCCCATCGCCGCCTAGGCTGCTCGCCGCGGCCCGTCATTCATTTCCCAATTAACAAGTCACGCTTCAACAACTCGAAGAGACACCCATGCGGATCGCATTAGTTAAACGTCGTTATTCGCTCAAGGTTGGGGGAGCCGAGCGATACTGTGTGAACCTCGCCCGCCGGCTGCGATCGTTCGGTCACGATGTGACCTTCATCGGCGAGTCGGTCGACCCGGAGTTGTCGAGCGAAGTCAATTTCATGCCGATCACGGTCAACCGCCTGACGTCATGGACCAAGAACCGATCCTTCGCCGAAAACACGGGGCGCGCCGTACGGGAAGGACGGTTCGACGTGGCTTACGGGCTGGGACGCGCGTTTGAGTTAGATGCCGTGCGGATCACCGATCGGCTGCAGTCGCATTGGCTCAACGTCTATTACCGCAACCCGGTTCATCGCACGTTGCAGCGACTGAATCCGCGACACCGGACGATGATCGCACTCGAGCGCACAATCTTTCATTCCTCCAACGTGCGGCGAATCGTTACGCAATCGCGACTAGATCGCGAGCTGCTCGTGCGGTATTACCGGATTTCGGAAAACAAGGTCCGCACGATCTACAACGGCGTCGACATGAACGTCTTTCATCCGGGCGTGCGCGAGGAGCGAAATCAGGTCCGCGAAGAATTGGGCATCGAACCGACGCGGCCGTTGTTGGTCTTCGCGTCGATGGACTTTCAGGGAAAAGGGCTGCGATCTCTACTGCGGGCCTTGGCCATCGCCCGTTCCGGCTCGACGTTGCGTCTGGCAGTTGTCGGCAAGGGGCCGATCTGGCGGTTCCGCAGGATGGCCCGCGCTCTGGGCGTCGAGGAATCGGTGCTGTTCGTCGGCCACCGGTGCGACATCCATCGTTTTTATGGCGCAGCCGACCTCTCGTTGATGCCCACCACCTACGAACCGTTTCCGAACGTCAATTTGGAATCGATTGCCTGCGGCACTCCGGCGCTGACGACGGCGACGGCCGGCGGCGCCGATTTGATCGAGGACGGAAAGACGGGTTATCTCGTGCCAAACGTGCACGCGATCGAGGAGATCGCCGAGCGGATCGACGAGCACTTGTCGCTCAGCTCGGCCGAGCGGGCGGCGATGTCGATTGCCTGCTGGGAGACAGCTCGCAAAATGACGGTCGAGAAGAACGCCCGCGAGACGTGCGAGCTGTTCGAAGAGGTGCTGCGTGAAAAGTTTCGCGTTTGACGTCTGGGATAGCGGACGTCTGACCGTCAATCGCGAGTTTGCGCCGCTGTTGAAGCAGCACTCGCTTACGACCTTTGCCGCGATCGCCGACTATTCCGGCGGCCAAGTCGCCAAAAACGTGCTGCGCGAACGGACGACGACTCGTCTCGATTTGGCGGACAACGACGGTAGCACACGCACGCTCTATTTGAAGCGTCATCTGCGACCCGGATGGTTCGAACTCGTTAAGCCGTTGCTCCGATTCACACTCCCGATCATTGGCGCCCGCAACGAGTGGGAAGCCATCTTGCGGTTTCACGAGGTCGGAATTCCGACCATGATTCCCGTCGCGCTTGGCGAAAACGGAGATCGTTCATTCCTGATGACCGAGGCGATCGAAGGACGTCTAAAGCTGACGGCGTGGATGGACTCGCACAAAGGCGGCCTTCACAACGGCGAGTTGGCGACGCTCCGAAAAATCGCGGTGGGTGTGGCCGACGTCGCGCGCACGATGCACTCCGCTGGGATGCACCACCAGGACTTTTACCTGACTCACCTCATGATGCCGCAAACCGGCACGCCCGCCCCGATCCACGTGCTCGATCTCGGGCGCGTCCGCTATCAGCGCCGCCTCGCGCGGCGCTGGATTGTCAAAGACCTCGCGCAGCTGAACTATTCGGCCGCCAGCGTGGCTGCGAGCGAGCGGCTGCGTTTTCTGGCCCACTATCTCGGACGCGAACTGATGCGCAGCGACCGGGCGCTCGTATCGCGCATTGTCAGCAAGTCGCAGGCCATCGCACGCCACTCTCGGAAGAACGGCCTGTGATTCCCGGGTTTAAGCTCCCGTAGGGCAGGCTGTGCGTACTCCGCAAGCGAAGTTCGCTCTGCCCAGAACTACTTCGACGGCTTGAGATACTTGTCGAAGAACGCGAGGGTCGCTTCGAAGGCCTTTTTATTGGCCGGTCCCCGAAAGCCGTGCCCCTCGCCCTCTAAGATGATCAGCTCGCTGGTCGCGCCCGCCTTTTTCATGGCGGCGTCGAATTCCACGGCTTGGTCCACGGGAACGAGCTTATCCAACGTTCCGTGAATCGACAGAATCGGGCAAGTGTCCTTCACGACGTAGGTGACGGGGCTTGCGGACTTGTATTGGTCGGGCCGTTCCTGCGGCGTTCCGCCAACCAGCGTCTCCAAGAGTCGATCGACTCGCTTTTCGTAATGGTACATCCGTGCGAGGTCGGTCGGTCCGAAATAGTT
>Ga0210393_10003907_pt1 | contig 11874 bp, 9 predicted proteins | sample IncBWC27OmetaG_FD_160068 | JGI IMG/M metagenome (GOLD analysis project Ga0210393, IMG submission 160068) | Forest soil microbial communities from Barre Woods Harvard Forest LTER site, Petersham, Massachusetts, United States - Inc-BW-C-27-O ... | reverse complement strand
CAGGCCGGTAATCCAGCAGAACATCTTCGGCGAAGATGTGGGCGGCCCCATCGGTAAGAACGGAAAACTCGGCTTCTTTTTCGTCAACTATTCGGGTACACGCCAGCGCAGCGGAGATTCCCCGGGAACCATCATCAGTACGCTCATTCCCTATATTCCGGCGGCGGACCGTGGACCGTCCGGCCAGGCCAATCTGGAATCTGCCTTCGGCATCAGCAGCATCGATCCGGTTGCGGCATCGCTGGTGGCGTTTCAAAGTAACCAGTTTGGCGCGGCGGCCAATGGCTATCTGTTCCCACTCCCCAACGTCGCCGCCGGAACCGCGCCCGGCACCATCGTCCCCTTTACCGTCAGCAAGCCGGGCAGCTATACCGACAACCAGTTCACCGCCACGTGGGATCGCGAGTTCCGCAACTCTCGGGATAAACTCTCCGCCCGATTCTTCTTTCAAGATTTCCAGTCAGACGTGCCCTTTGGCGCGGGCGGATTGCAAGCCTCTCTGGGCGGAAGCATCAGCAGCGGAGATCTCAATTTTCCATACCAGCTTCCAGTCTACGATCGCGTTTTCTCGCTGACCGAAACGCACGTTTTCTCCGCCACTCTGGTCAATGACTTTCGCCTCGGCTTCATTCGCATCAACAACAGTGACACCAACGTTCCCCCGGTCACGGCGGAACAGGCCGGCATTACCCGCCCCACCAACAACCTTACCGACAGCATCTACAAATTTACCTTCGTTAGTTCAGGCTTTCAGTTTGGCCCTACGCCGCAGGCCAATCAGTCTCAGGCGCAAAATAACTTTAATTTCATCGAGACCCTGGGCTGGGTCAAAGGGAAGCACAACTGGCGCTTTGGCGGGGAGTTCACGCCGGTCCAACTCAATAAGAAGTTCCCGCAAGTCTTCAATGGCCAGCTTTATTTTGGGAACTCCGGGGTCACCGATTTTGCGAATTTCCTGCAAGGCTCTCCGGAATTCAGCTTCGGCGGTGGCGGCGTCTACAACCACAACTACCGGCAGAAAAATTCGGCGGTGTTCGCACAGGACGACTGGAAGGCCACTCCGAACCTCACCTTGAATCTTGGCCTGCGCACCGAGTTCTTCGGCGCCTGGACCGACAACGCCTGCCATATCGGCAACATGGAGTCCGACCTCACTAAGACCGGTCAGTATCCTTTCATCTATCCCACATGTGTCAACAAACTGGGCGTTGCCGGGCTGACCGGAAATGCCGCGGGATCAACCTTCAACAACAGCGTCTCCACCGGCATCGGCCCCCGCGTGGGATTCGCGCTGGATGTTCTCGGCCACCACAACACAACCCTCCGCGGCGGCTACGGTATCTTCTACGTTCGCGAAGACGTCGGAGCCGTTGACCAACTCAGCTTCCAATCACCCTTCATCCCCATCGTGTTTTTCGGACAGACCCCAGGCTTCACCATGTCGAATTTCTTCACCGGAACGCCAGCCACGAATTCGAACGCAGTGCCTCCAGCGGGCGTGTTGTCCGGTGCATGGCTGCCCTGCCTTTCCCGTCTCACCGGGTTTGTAGGCAATGACACTACCCAAGCTGGCATCTACAACCTGCCTTCGGGTGCGCCCGCTTGCACTGGGCCGGGCGTAAATCCCACGCAAAATCTTTTCGTGCTCGAAGTTCCGCGCCATTTCGTCGTACCCAATACTCAGCAGTGGAACCTCACCATCCAGCGCGATTTAGGCCGGAAGTGGGTGTTGGAAGTTGGCTACGTCGGAACGAAAGGTACGCATCTCCGCGAAACCCGCGATGCCATTCAATCCGTGAACGCGACTCCAACAAATCCGTTCCCCGTCACCGACACTAGCGGCACTACCCACCTGATCACGACGAATACCTTTGCCAACGCCATCGCTCGCACCCCCACGCCGGGATTGAACGGCTACTCGGGCTATCAGATTTTTGCCAACGACGCCTACTCGATTTACCACTCTCTGCAATCGACGCTCTCCCGGCGTTGGGCGGCCGGATACATTCAGGCTGCTTACACGTTCTCCAAAAACATTGACGCGACCTCGACCGGCAACACCGCTAACAACACCGCCTTCAATGATGAGAGCACCATCAATGCCTCGCGCGGCATCTCTGACTTCAACCGTCCGCAGGTGCTAAAAATCAGCTACGTCTATGATCTGCCGTTTTTCGCTCACGCCGTGGGATTCAAGCGTGCGGCGCTAGGAGGATGGTCGGTGAGTGGCGTCACCAGCCTGCAATCGTCCCTGCCATTTTCGGTCTTGGATTCCAACGGCGGCAATGCATTCCTCGGAGCGGGTACCTCGCCCGTAGGCGCGAGTCTGGCTGATGGCGCCACCATCGGCGGCGGCATGACCTCCGGCAGTATTTCGCAACGGCTCAGCGGATATCTGAACCCCGCGAATTTTAAGGCCGATCCTTACCTCTACTATCCGAGCACCGCAGCCGGCCAGTGCAGCACACTCAACGACCCGACCGGAAATACTTGCACCACGGGCTTCGGCAATCTTCAGCGCAATATCTACCGGGGCCCATTCCAGCAGAACTGGGATTTCTCCCTTATCAAGCACATCCGGATTTCGGAGCGGCAGGATCTCCGCTTTTCCGCTGATTTCTTCAACCTTTGGAATCATCCCAATTTCGGCACGCCGCTCGTGACCGACATTGAAACCGCCGTTTGCCAGGCCGGAGTCAACGGTTGCCCTTCAAACGGAATTCTGCCGGCCACCCAGACCCCATTCGGCCACATTGTCAGCACCACCGGAACTCCCCGCCTGATCCAGTTCTCGCTGCGTTGGGCCTTCTGATCCCACCAAGAAATAATCAGCCGGGAAGCATTGCTTCCCGGCTGATTAATTTCAATCCCTGATTTTTAGTATCGCTCCACGAAGCCAACAAACTCTTACTAAAATTTGCTACGGCCGCTTTTCTGCCTCCGCGATCAGCGGCCGCAAGGCGTCTGCTGAGAATCCCAGCGTGCCTCCGGAAAATCCATCAATGTAGGCCGAGTTCACTCCGATCACTTCCGCGTTGGAATCGAATACCGGACCGCCACTGCCTCCGTGAGCTGTGGGCGCGTCATAGATCAGTTTGTCGCCCACCACATCGCCCAGATGTCCGCAGGTGGTCGAAGGACGAATCAGGGAAAGCGCCGCCAGTTCGCTGGCCGCGGTGATGTCGTTGTGCCGGTACGCCAGTCGCTGGTAAATCCCGGTCGGCGACTTCGCCACCATCCCTGCAATCCCCATCGGATAGCCAATCACCGTCACCGTCGCACCCGGCACGGGGATTCCTTTGGCCAAAGGCAGGATCGCCAGTCCCCTCACCGCATTTTTATCTTCGATTCTCAGCACCGCCAGATCGCCTGCAGACGAAACCGCGCCCGGAGTTAAGTTAACGGGCGTGGTCGAGTTGGGAAAAAACACGACCAAACTCTCCAGCATTGCGGTAGCCCCACGATGCATCAGCCCTTCCGCTTCGCTATCGCCAAACCATGGTTCAGCCACATGCCGGTTGGTCGCGAGCAATCCGTCACCTACAAGAAATCCGGTGCCGGAGACGCGTGCCCGGATTGCCGCTGGCCGGTTCGCGAATCCCACCTGATAGACGCCGTAAATGTAGCCAATGGAATTCCGGTAGCGGTTCAGCACTAGCGCGGGCATGGCCTGTTCTCTCTCGAGTTGCGCCACTTGCCGCGCGAGCACATGCATTTGCTTTTGCAGGTCATCGGGCTGCGGACCCTGCGCTGTGGCCGGCGAATAGTAATAGAACATTGCCAACGCGCCGCCGAGCAAAACCGCTCCCAGCACGGCCTGGATCGCCTGCTGCCAGCTCTCGGTAACTTCGCTCGATCCCTCGGGGGGCTCTGGTTCGGACATTGTCGTGGAACCCGCGTCTCCCTCAGCCGTTGCGAAGCCGCAATCCGGCCGGAAGCTGGCGAGTCGTCATCTTGCCCTGTTCGGCTGGCCTTTACTACGGTACGGAAGATGATGTACGCCGGAGTGAGGAATCGCCAGGTGGGATTTGCGGCTGAGGCATAACGGACGCCGCTATCAGTCCGGGGCGTATGCCGCGGGGTCGGTATCAAACAACTTCGCGTTGAAAATCGAAGAACTCTTGCCCTTGCCAAAAACTATCGGCTCCCAGTAACACCCAGCCGCTTTGCCATTTCGTCGTATAGAAAACCTTCTCCCGCCACATACGGTTGCACCCACTCGCCATCGATCACAAATTGAGGGATCGCCCGCTTACCCGTGTGCTTGACGATTTCATCCACCGCCCCCGGCGTGGTTTCAATGTCAACGTCTTTGTAAGGAATATTGTGCTTCGCCAAAAAGCGCTTTGCTTCGCGACAATCGGGACACCACGCTGCCGAATAAACCGTAAGTTCCATACACTCCCAAACAATCCCTCGTAGAGACGCGTCTAGCTTGCCGCCGATCCTACACGCGTTCGAGCTGAGCCACTGTCCGCTCATTCACAATATTACCCGTGTTCAGCGTGGTCGCTGGTTCAAACAGCACAATCCAGCATTCTTCCTCCGCCACGGGGCGATGCTCGACTCCTCGCGGGACGACGATGAATTCCCCTTCCTCGATCCACTCTTCTTTGATCAACCCCTGCCGATCGAGGAATTCCATGCGGAAACGCCCTTTCACCACCAGAAACATCTCGTCTTCATTTTCATGATGATGGAATACAAACTCCCCCTTGGTCTTCACCAGCTTCACTTGCTGCCCGTTCAAATCGCCCGCAATGTGAGGCTTGTAATATTCCGAAATCTTTCCAAACTTCTCGGCGATATTGACCTTCTGCATGGGCTCTCCTCAAATTCTTCCGCTACCAAATCAGATTCTTCTAACTTTGGAGCGGTCGCAAAACCTTGCAAACCGTCCCACTAGTCTATGTTTCGACTATGTTGCGAGGCCTGTAGCCTTAGGAACCTTTGAGTACAGCGCAACGTTCATCCCGAGACCTATGCCGTGCTATTCTGCCCTCAACGTATTACCTTCCCGAGGTGTTTCCATGCGACGTCCGCACTTCCTGCTCATCCTCGTGTTTTGCGTCTCCGCATTTCTTCCTGCATCGGCTCAAACTTGCAGCGGCATCAGCCTCGGGCGCGAAGCCAGCCTGAACGGATTTATTCCCTTCCCCAGCGACAACGCCTGGAACCAGGACATCTCCAGCGCTCCGGTCGATCCCAACTCAAGCGCCATCATCAGTTTCATTGGCGATTCCACGCCATTGCATCCGGATTTTGGCGCCGGCCAATATAACGGCCAAACCATGGGCATTCCCTATGACGTTGTGAGCGGCTCGCCGTTTGTGAAAATCAGTTACACCGCCTACGGCTCGGAGAGTGATCCCGGCCCCATGCCGATACCAAAGAATGCTCCCATCGAGGGCTATCCGAATCCCGGCAATGGAGACCGTCACGTTCTCGTGCTCGACCGCGATAACTGCTGGCTCTACGAGTTGTACAGTTCGTATCCGCAGAAGAATGGCAGTTGGGACGCCGCCTCCGCCGCCGTGTGGGATCTCCTCAATGACGAGCAGCGTCCCTATACCTGGACCTCCGCAGACGCAGCGGGGCTCTCCGTCTTTGCCGGACTCGCCCGTTATGACGAAGTGGCCAGCGGCGCAATCCAGCACGCTCTGCGCTTCACGTTGCAAAACAGCGAGAATGCATTCACCCCGCCCGCCTCGCACTGGGCGGGAAACTCCACCGATCCGTATGCCCCGCCCATGGGCATGCGCATGCGACTGCAGGCCTCTTACAACATCTCTTCGTTCCCGCCGCAGGCCCAGACCATTCTCGCGGCGCTTAAGAAATACGGCATGATCATGGCCGACAACGGCAGCTCGATGTACATCACCGGCGATCCCGACAACCGCTGGAACAACAACGATCTCGCGACTCTGAAGTCCGTCCCGGCCTCGGCATTCGAAGTCGTGTTGATTGATCCGCTTTACACGCCTACTAATCTGCCGACAGGACCCGCGCCTGTGATCGGCAGCTTCACTGCGAATCCGTCGACCGTTTCCGCCGGTCAGCCGGTAACTTTGAGCTGGAACGTTTCAGGAGCCTCTTACTTCGTGGTCTCGCCCCAGGTGGGAGCGGTACGCGACAGTTCGGTCATCGTCACACCCACAACGACAACGATTTATACGTTGTATGGAACAAATGCTTATGGGCGGTCTACGGCGAGTGTGAAGGTGACGGTGCAGTAGGACGAGGTTGACGGGGAGACTGGTATAGATCATAATATATACCATGGCGAAGACAGCAAAGCTCTTCAGAAACGGCCGCAGCCAGGCAGTCCGTCTGCCTTCGGAATACCGATTCGAAGGTTCCGAGGTCTACGTTCGCCGTGATTCCCGAACCGGCGACGTCATTCTCTCTCGCCGCCCTGAATCATGGAAAGACTTCTTCGATCTGACGAAAAACCTCGAAGTCCCCGAAGACTTCCTAGCCGACCGCAAAGATACCCCGCCCCAGAAGCGCCGGTTGTTCTAGATGCCCGTCCAGTTTCTTCTCGACACCAACATCGCCAGTTATGTCATCAAAGGGAGCTTTCCGCGGGTCCGCGAACGACTTCTCAAAGTCCCCATCAGCGACGTCGGGATTTCTGTAGTCACGGAAGCGGAACTACGCTTCGGCGTTGCCAGATTGCCGCAGGCAACAAAGCTGGCAGTCGCCGTCGACGAATTTTTGCTGCGCGTCGAAGTGCTCCCCTGGAACTCGGCAGCCGCCCAACACTACGCCCATCTTCGCGCCGCGCTCGAACAGCACGGTGAACCCATGGGCAACCTCGACCTCATGATCGCTGCTCAAGCCCTTGCCGCAGGCGCAGTCCTCGTAACCAACGATCGAGTTTTTCGGAGAGTGAAGGGGCTGAAGATCGAGGACTGGAGCAAAAGTTAGCCTCGACTAATCCCAGAAGCAGCGGACCTTCGGTCGATAGCATGGGTCTGGTACGATTCTTTCGCGATGCCTCAGGCTCCAGCAGGCGCGACGACCTTCTCTACTCCGATTCTTGACTCAGGAGTGCTGCCACCACTCCGCCCCAGAAAGCGCGCCCTTGGCGTGATTATTGGCTTCTGCATAGGCATTCTCTTCGCGATCGTAGTCGACAACGTCGGCAGCAAGGGTTCTCATCCCGGCGTCGCCCTTCTCTCGTATTTCGCCAGTCTTGGTATCGCCGTAACGATCCATGAACTCGGCCACCTCGCTGCGGGCTGGTTCGTTGGATTTCACTTCAGCCATGTCTCTCTTGGACCCTTCTCGCTCAGAGTCGAATACGGAAGACTTAAAGTTCAAATCCGACGGGATTTCGGGGCTCTCGGATACACTGGCATGCACATCGAGACAGTAAACAGGCTGCGGCGTCGTCTGCTGCTTTACGCCGCCTCAGGCCCGTCGGCGAACCTGATATCGGGAACCCTGGCAGCGCTCTTTGTTAGCCTTGCTGCTCCGTCTTTTCGAACGACATGGGTGGCGTCATTTACGGCGGGATTTTCCGTATTGTCACTGCTCATGGGCCTGCTGAGCCTGGTGCCCTACGGAAAGACTTTACGAAGTGATGGCGCTCGCATCTGGATGTTGCTGCATTCCTATGAAGGAACGCGCCGTTGGATTACCGCCGCAGCTCTCGCTAGCCAGCAAAGAAAGGGTGTTCAGGCAAAAAACTGGAAGCGAACCTGGCTAAAAGCGGTGTGCTCGGTTCGAGACGCATCAATCGACGAAATTTCCGGCAACATGTTGGCCTACATCGCGGCGAGCGCTATCAAAGACGCGCCAACTGCCGCCGCACACTTGGAGAGATGCCTTGAGCTAGCCCCATTGTCTCAACCCACGGCGCGCGATTTCGTGGCGCGAGAGGCCGCTTATTTTTGTGCCTGGTTTCGAGGTGACCCGACATTAGCGGACCGTTGGCTTGCGCAGATGAAGAGGCCAAAATTAACGAACCCGCTGTTGCAGATTCGAACCAACATCGCACTCGACTGTGCGCGCCACAGTTTTGATGAGGCGACCGGAGCCTGGCAGAAGGGGGCTGATTTTATCGAGCGCTTGCCAGTTACTGTGATCAAAGGGTTGCTCCAGGAATCGTGGCGGGAGTGGGGCGATGAAATTCGGCAAAGGCAAGGGAAGACAACCACGGTCTAGCTCAGCAGATTTCCGAGTTGCAGTCTAGATTGGGTCAAGGAACCATCTTCTTCATGGCACAACCCCCAGAAGAAAAGCCGCCAGCAGAAGCTGACGGCTGAAAGCTGATAACTCAGTCTTCCTTAACTATTCTCGTACAACAACACGCCCTCAGTTTTCTCCGCGTCCACCGGACGATAGAACAGTTTGTTGTCTTCGAGGAAGACCTCGATAAATGCCGGACGTGTCGTAATCGTTCCTTGAATCAGCGCTTCCGACAGCGGGTCTTCAATGTATTTCTGCAGCGCCCTGCGCAGCGGCCGTGCGCCGTAGGAGCGATCCGTCAGAGTCTGGTTGAGGATCCACTTCTTGGCCTCATCCGCAACCGAGACGGTAATCGCCTTCTGCGCCAGATTCTGATTAAGCTGGTTGACCATCAATTCAAGAATCTGTATCAGGTCCGCCTCGCTCAGAGCCAGGAACAGAATGATCTCATCCAGGCGGTTCAGGAATTCCGGATTGAAGGTGCGCTTCACTTCGCCCTTCACCAGTTCCTCAACCTTGCCCGAAACCTGATCTTCCGCAGTCGATTGGAAACCGAACCCTTCCCGCTTCTGGAGGTGCCGAGCCCCAATGTTCGACGTCATAATGAGGATCGTGTTCTTGAAGTCGACCGTGTTGCCCAGACCATCGGTCAACTGGCCGTCTTCAAAAACTTGAAGCAGAATGTTGAACACGTCGGGATGCGCCTTCTCGATTTCATCCAGCAGCACCACCGAATAAGGTGCCCGCTTCACGCGCTCAGTAAGCTGGCCGCCCTCTTCATAGCCCACGTATCCCGGAGGCGAACCGATCAGCTTCGAAACCGAATGCTTTTCCATGAACTCGGACATATCGAAACGAACCAGCGCTTTTTCGGTTCCGAACATGAACTGAGCCAGGGTGCGAGCAACTTCCGTCTTGCCGACGCCCGTCGGACCAAGGAACAGGAACGAGCCAATCGGCCGGTTCGGACTCTTCAATCCTGCGCGCGAACGCCGGATCGCCCGGGCCAGCGCGCTGATCGATTTATCCTGCGAAATAATCCGCTTGTGCAGCTCTTCTTCAATGCGCAGCAGCTTCTGCGTCTCTTCTTCCTTGATCGAAGTGATGGGAACGCCCGTCCACCGCGAAACCACATCTTCGATATCCTCGCGTCCCACCACTCCGGTAGAAGACTCGTCCAGATGATATTTCTCGCGCAGCGCGCGCAGGTTCTCGCGCTCCTTGCGTTCTTCGTCCGAATAGAAACGCGCCTTTTCGAACTCATGGTTCGCAATCGCGTTCTCCATGCGGTGCACGATGAACTTGATGCGCTTCTGAACTTCCGTGATTTCTTCCGGTTGCGAAGTCTGGCGCAGCTTCACACGCGCTCCAGCTTCGTCGACCAGATCGATCGCCTTGTCTGGCAGGAACCGGTCCGGAATATAACGGTTCGAGTGCGACACCGCGAAGTTGATGGCGTCATCAGTATAAGTAACCGCGTGGAATTTCTCGTAGCGGTCCTTGATCCCGAAGAGAACCTTGATCGCATCCGCCTCATTCGGCGGCGGAACTTTCACCGCCTGAAAGCGTCGCTCGAGCGACCGATCTTTCTCGATCGATTTGCGATATTCACCCGGGGTGGTGGCTCCGATGCATTGAATCTCTCCGCGCGATAAAGCCGGCTTCAGAATATTCGCCGCATCCAGCGATCCTTCCGCCGAACCTGCGCCAACCAGCGTGTGCAGCTCATCAATAAAGATGATGGAGTTCTGCGACTCCATCAACTCTTTCATGATAGTCTTCAGCCGCTCTTCGAACTGCCCGCGGTATTTTGTTCCCGCAACAATCAGAGATAGATCAAGCGCCAGAATTCGCTTGTCCGCCAGGAACGATGGCACCTCGCCGTCGGCAATCCGCTGCGCCAAACCTTCGACGATCGCAGTCTTGCCCACTCCAGGCTCGCCAATCAGCACAGGATTGTTCTTGGTGCGCCGGCAAAGAATCTGAACCACACGCTCCAACTCACCGTCGCGCCCCACCAAAGGATCAAGCTGGCTGTCCATCGCCGCCTGCGTAAGATCACGCGAAAACTCGCTCAGGAGCGAAGACTCACGCTGCCGCTGCGGCTGCGCTTTTTCCTGGCTGGTGCGCGCTAACTCTTCGCGGATGGTCGATAGCCGCAATCCACGTTCGTGCAGAATCTCGGCGGCAAAGCACTTCTCTTCCCGCAGCAATCCCAGTAACAGGTGCTCGGTCCCAATGTGACGGTGCGACAACCGCTCCGCTTCTTCCGCGGCATAGGCCAGCACGCGCTTGCACTCATTGCTCAACGGCAGGTCCACCGACGTCGAGACTTTCTCCCGAATCGTGGTGTGACCCTCGATCTGCTTTCGAATGGATTCCACCGAGGCGTGCGAGCGCAAAAATCGGTTGGTCAGGGCTTTATCTTCGCGCAGAAGCCCTAGCAGGAGGTGCTCGGTCTCTATATAAGGAGACCCGAACTGGCTTGCTTCGTAGCGCGCAAAGAATATTACGCGCCTGGCTTTCTCCGTATAACGTTCAAACATATTGCCCTTCCCCCCTGAAGCTTCCGGTCGAGAAGGCCTTTTGGCCCGCTCGACGCTTACCTGAATCCTCGCCCGTTAATCTTAGCCGCTTGCATCTGGTTTCCCCGTCTACCTGTATATTATGCAACCATACGGCCACCGAACCCAAGTACACAAACGTTTTTGTAATGTTACCGAAGGAACCTGTTGAAATCCCTTCGGCTTGCCGAATACTACAATTTCTTGCACATTGTCTTACTTATCTTTCCTTATACAAGCCTTATACACGGACTCAACTACGAGACCAATAACGACTCTGGACTGACCTCTTCCACGCGCCCGCTCTGCAGCCGCAATACCCGGTGACAGCGCCGTGCAAATGACAAGTTATGGGTTGCAATCAGTGAGGTGAGTTGGTGCTCGCGATGTAGTCGCGCAATCAATTCGAAAACCGCTTCCGCCGTCTGCCCGTCCAGGTCCCCGGTTGGCTCATCCGCCAGCAATAACTTTGGACCGGTAATGAGCGCCCGAGCCAGAGCCACCCGCTGTTGCTCGCCGCCCGAAAGCTCTCCCGAACGGTGATGCCCGCGTTGCTCCAATCCAACCTCACGCAACCAGCGTGAAGCCTCCGGCGCCGCCTCTGCCCAGCTCTGCCCTCGCACCAACAAAGGCATAGCCACGTTTTCTGCCGCCGTAAATTCCGGCAACAGATAGTGAAACTGCCAAACGAAGCCAGCGTCGCGGTTTCGGAATTCCGCTGCTTCGTCCATCGACAAAGAATTCAGCTTCAATTCCGCGCAGTATACGTCACCTGCGGAAGCCTGATCAAGAGCGCTGAGGATGTGCAACAAGGTACTCTTCCCTGCTCCCGACTCGCCCACAATCGCGAGCATCTCGCCTCGCCTCACCTCAAACGACAAATTCTCAAAGAGCACCAGGTCCGATTCACCGGACCGGAAAACCTTCTTCAATCCCTGAACCCGAAGCAGCGGCGCTTGTTCCGGCAAATCAATTTCCGCCACTTGTCCCTTTAGATGCACTCTGCCCCCACTCGGGTCCATCCGGTCCGGCCTCTAGTTCGACCATGCCGCCCACTGTAGAACGCGGCCATCTTCTCACACCCGTCACCCGCTTCCCATGGCACGTTCGAACC
>Ga0210393_10003905_pt1 | contig 11875 bp, 4 predicted proteins | sample IncBWC27OmetaG_FD_160068 | JGI IMG/M metagenome (GOLD analysis project Ga0210393, IMG submission 160068) | Forest soil microbial communities from Barre Woods Harvard Forest LTER site, Petersham, Massachusetts, United States - Inc-BW-C-27-O ... | reverse complement strand
GTGGCTGCCACAACAAAACGTGGGTCTGGTCATCCTTACAAATGCCGACCCCGGATGGCTGCTTCGCGACCGCATCCGGCGCAAGTTGCTCGAGCTTCTCTTCGACGGACGTCCTGAGGCCGAGGCGCTGCTCAACGCCGACGCGAAGAGTTTTTATGCCGACCTGGCTGCCGAGCGCAAGTTGATGACGATCCCGGCCGATGCGAATGAGAGTGCCAAGCTCGCCAAACACTATGCGAATGCATCGCTCGGAGAAATCACGATCAGCACGTCCGAAGCTTCGACAATCTTTGATTTCGGCGAGTGGAAAAGCGAGGTCGCCAGCCGCAAGAATCCCGATGGCACAATTTCCTTCATCACCACTGTACCGGGTGAGCTGGGTTTTGAGTTCGTGGTCGGCTCGGGAGCCAGGCGAACCTTGACCATCCGAGACGCGCAGCACGAATACGTGTTTGAAGAGCGTTGAGTCACGATGGTTCAAGGCATAGCGATGTTGAGCGCTAGCTGACCGAGCAGGGCAGCGCCGGCAAGAGTTTCCCATCAAGGGCGAGGATGGACGCGAAGTCACCTTCCGCGGTGAGCGGAAGAAACTGAAGGCTCTGGTAAGGATCTGCGGGGAGAGGAAATCGACGGTTCGTGGGAATGGGGTACGTTCCACTGATCTGCCGCACTGCTCCGATCTGCGCCGATCTGGTCTGCTCGGCAATCGAAGGAGAAGCTTCAGGCAGAGAAACAGCCGGGTGGCACCTATTTCAGCTTGGCGTACTCTTCTTTGGCCGTTTTGAGAATCGGCACATCCGGATCGGCGTCTTTCCAGATTGCAAAAAAATCCTGATAGGCGGCCTTCGCTTTCGCCGTGCCCCCCTGCAGGGCAAAGGCGCGGCCGAGACCCAAATGAGCCAGCGAATAGAGCACATTCGTCGAGGCAACGCCGCGATGGTCGAGAATCTTCTGGTATTCGGCGCCGGCTTTCTCTCCGTCGTGCGCGAGTAGAAACGCTTCGCCGCGAACGTAGTTGGGATCGTAACCCGAGCCTCGCGGCTCACCTCCAAGTTCATATGGGACGGCGGATTCGGTCTGCGCGATGGCCTCCGCCGGTTGATTCCGTTGCAGACTCAGCAGAGCTTGCACCACGGGAAGGCTCACCTGGCAGAGCAAAGTATCGGAAGGGAACTCCTTGGCAAGATCGTCGGCCAGTTTCTGCGCCCGTGGGGCGTCTCCCGCTCTGGCAAATACTTCGGCAGCAGTGGCGCGCGTGTCCGGAGTGTCAGACTGAGCCAGGGCCGCGGTGGCCTGTTTTCGCGCCTCGGGAAAGAAGCGGGTTTGGGCGTCGCAATTCGCCTCGTTGCTCAGAGCCTGTGATACAAACTCTTTGTATCCCCTCGCCTGAGAGGCCGCGACGGCGCGCGCGTAAAATTCGCGGGCAAGCTTGATTTTTCCCAGCGCGCACCGGCTGTCGGCATAGATAAAAAGCATGACCGGCTCTTCGGGCCGGCCGGCGGAATGCTCCATCTGATGCTGCAGATCGCTCTCATCGCCGCGAATGAAGTCGAGATGGGCCAGCGTCATGTATACCGTCCAGGGCGCAGTCTTTTGCGCAATCGCCTGCTCGGCAATGGCCTTCGCTTCGTCGTACCGGTTCAGAGACAGGTAGATGGCAGAGAGGTTCTGATAGGCGAAGGGGTCTTTCGAATCGAGCTGCATGGCATCGATGGCGTTAGGCAGCGCTTTTTCGGGCTGACCCATCCCTGAGTAGAGCAGGGCCAGGTTGTCGCGCACAACGTTATCTCGAGGATAGGTCTGCTTCCACTGCTCTAGCAGCCGGGCGCTCTGGTCCGCGTCGTTCTTGAAAGTGTCGTAATAGTGGCCGGAAATGTAGAACCGCTCCCGTTCGCTCGCCCGGTCCTTGAGATCGAATGCTTTCTGAAGACATTCGTTGGAATCGTGTTTATCGGTAAGGTTGTTATAAGCGACGCCGAGCACGGCCCATGCCATTGCGAAGTTGGGGTCGAGTTCGACGGCGCGCTTCAAGTGCGGGAGGGCTCCGTCGTCGTCAAACTTGGCGTGCGCGGCCTCGCCCCGGCTGTACTCCTTCAGAGCGTCCAGCGACGAAGTCGTGGCGGCTTCGAGCGGCGTGGCGAATTTCTCCACCGACCCGATCGACTCGCCGAGTTTTTCTCGCAGGCTGCTGGCGGCGCGGTCGAGCGATTTGAGTACCTGCTCCTTGCTCTCGGCCTCGACTTGTTCCCGGTCCAGCGTGTCTCCCGTCTGCGCGTTCACGGCTTCGAGAGTGATCACGTAATGGCTGCCGAGGCTGGAGATAGACCCCGTCAGCATGGCCTTGACGCCCTCGCGCAAACAAATTTCGTGGGCCACATCCTTGGTGACGCGTTCGTCGGCGGAGCGGCCCATGTAGCGCAGCGCCTGCTGAAGTCTGGACTCGGGAAAAATATTGAGGTAAGGCGACTGCTCCAGTTGCACGGCCAGCGCCTGTTTCAGCGTGCCGTCGAAAACGGAGTCGCCGGTAGTGTTGACGAAGTCGGGGAGCAGCACGCTATCTTTCTCGCTGAGCTTGGCGGATTTTCCGGAGCCAAAGAAAATGTGCCATGCCAGGAATAGCGCCAGCACGACCGCGACCGCGGGAATGAGTATTTTCGAAATCTTTCTGAGACCGGATGAAGGAGCGCCGGCTGAAGGGCTCAGGGCTGAGGGAACAGGCGTTGGGGGAGTCAGTGTTGATGAAGCCGCGACCGCAGTCTGCGATGTGGCCGACGACGCGGCTGTCGCATGGGATGAAGCTGATCCCGGCGGCGGCACGGTCGCCGCTGCCGGCGGAGTCAGCTCTGCCGCGACGGGTACCGAGCCGGAACTGTGCGCGACGGCGCGTCCGCTGTCGGTATCGCGCTTCAGTCGCTGCAGGTCGGCGCGAATGTCCGCTGCGCTCTGGTAGCGCAGATTGCGATCTTTCTCGAGCGCCTTGTTGATGGAGTCTTCCAGCTTCGGCGGCAGGTCGGGATTCAATCGGATCGGAGAAAGCGGAGCGCGATCGAGAATCGACTGAAAAATCAGGGCCGAAGTTTCTCCGCGGAACGGCAGCGTTCCCGTGGCCATTTCGTAAAGCACCACGCCGAAGGAAAATAAATCGGTGCGCGAATCGAGTTCTTTCCCTTTGGCTTGTTCCGGCGACATATAGGCGACCGTGCCCAGCGTTGAACCGGGACTGGTCAAATGCTCCTCGACGGCAACCGCCGTGGGCGCCGTTACGTCGGGCGTTTCCCCGGATGTGGCCGGGCTCGCCTTCACCTTGGCCAGGCCGAAATCGAGAATCTTGGCGTGCCCACGCTTGGTGACGAAGATATTCGCGGGCTTGATGTCGCGGTGAACAATGCCGCCGGCGTGCGCCGCATCGAGGGCGTCGGCGATTTCGATGCCCAGCGACAGAATCGTTTCCAACTCCATCGCGCGATTGCCGATCAGGTGCTTGAGTGTGACGCCGTCGAGGAACTCCATGACGAGGAAGGTGCGATTGCCGTCTTCGCCAATGTCGTAAATCGTACAGATGTTGGGATGATTCAGCGCCGACGCGGCCTTGGCTTCGCGCCGAAAGCGCTCGAGGGCCAGGCGGTCCTCGGCCAGATCTTCGGGAAGAAACTTGAGGGCGACGAAGCGGCCGAGACGCGTGTCCTCCGCTTTATAGACCACACCCATCCCGCCGCCACCGAGCTTTTCGACGATCCTGTAATGTGAAATGGTCTGATCGAGCAAGGGACATCCCCGCCCCAGGGGGTCGAGCCATGCTAAGGCGCAGGCGGCTGGAAGTCAAAGAAAACGCGGTAATTTTGGTTTCGGTGCAAGAACCTGGTTTTAGCGAGATCCAATGGTAGTCTCAGGCCGAATCAGCAGGGCAACCCTCGGGAAAACAAAACGACCGGCAGCGTCGTCGATCACGTTTACCTGGCATGTATAGAATCCCGGCTTGAGCTGGTTCAGTGGTAGGTCTAGCCGGAACACGCCAGCCTTGCGGTCACGAGCGTTCATGTCGGTCAATTCGACCAGCGAGCTTTGGAATACTTGCGCTTTCCCGCGGAAGAATGCCACGTTCGTCAGCAGGTGAATGCCGTTTTTCGCCGGTTCTCCTTCGGCAGGTTTTTCTGAACTCGCCCGACCCGGATCGTAAACTTCGTAGTAGAGAAGCAGATGCTGTCCGGCGGAGAAGACGTGAGTCACATTTGGAATGATTTTCTGGCCGTCGCGAATGAGCGGGTTGGGAGCCGCCCTCTTCTCCGCAGCCTGTAGTTGAGTCGCGAGGACTATCGAGCTCATCTTGATGGTTTGCGATTTGAGGTCGGGAATCTCCAGGTCGGTCTCGAATGATCCCATTCGCCCGGTTTCGTTCTCTCTCACGACAAACTTCAGGTGATACTTGCCCGGCGGAAGGCTGAGTCCGTTGTCATACTGCACATTCTTTTTCCGAACTTCCGACGAAGTATCTACCGCGAGTTTGACCGTATCGCGAATGCTCGTCAATGGATGGTGTTCGCCGTCGAGCACGACGCCGATGACATCCAGAGTTGCCTTATCGCGGTCGCTACTGCGCGTGAAGGGAATCTGCGAGCCCGGCACTACCAGCGAGATCGGGACAAAAAACTTGTTTGCCTCAACCCGAAAGTAGGCGGCACCGAGATATAAGGGCAGGTCCGTGACCGGCAGTTCAGCAGCAAGTTCTTGCTGGAGCTGCACCTCCTTGTCTTCCTTTGTAGAATGCCGATAGTCCGCGGGCGCGTAGTAGCCGCGCCGGAAGTCGATTTTCGCGCCGGGGACGTTGACCTTTACGGAGATCCGCCGGTAGCGCCCGTCCCTGGCAGGATTCGTGCTGTGATATCCCAGAAGGTAGTACGTCGAACTATCCTGCTGAACTCCTTTGTAGACCTGACTGAAATCGTTGGAATCGAGGAAGGCGCGCCCACCTGTATCGCTTGCGAGAGTGACCAGGGTTTCCTGGGTTGTGAAGTTGGAGTTCAGGGCATTAATCATGGACTGCCCGGAATAGGCGGAAGTGCCGCGCAAGCTGGCGTTCTGCGCCTCTCCCCCGGCCACGATCGCCTGCAGGCCGCGGAGATCCATGGTGTAGATCGCCATATTGGAGCGTACGGCTGAATTGGTAGCCGCCCTCAGTTCTGACTGATTTTCAATGCCCGTCCGGTCCATGCCGTTGGAAAAATAAATCAACGACTTCTTCTGCTGAACGTGGGAGAGTCTTTCTGCCACGGAACGCAGAGCCTCCAGGCGCCGGTCCGTATTGAAGATGTTGTATTCCGTATCGTCCGCGGTAAATGACTGGCCTGTGTCCGGAGTGCCTTCGGTCGTGCCTGTGGTGCCTTCTTCAAAGCCTTGGCCGCTGCCCTCGCCGAAAGCCTGTAGCTGTTTCTTCAGTAGCTCATGATCGGAAGTGAAATCCTGATTAACCAGCAGAGAACTTCCCAGAGAAACAATCGACACCAGGTCTGCCGCGGCCATCTGGGTGTCGACATAGTGCTCGGCCGAGGTAACGGCGCGATCGATTTCATCCGGCTCCATGGAAGAAAGATCGAAGAAGAGAATGATGAGACGGCGGTCCTTGAACTGATTCTGGGAGCCGGTCGAAGCCCGGTTCGTGCTTGCCGCGCCGCTTGGCGCAGGTGACGAATCGAGCAGCGGTTTCGCTTGAGACACATCCTGGTTTGCCACCGCATCCATGTTCTCGATATCGAAAGAGATCACCTTCTGGACCTTACTGTCCTCAAGAATCGTGAAGTCTTCCGGCTTAAGGTTCGCGATAATATTTCCGCGCTTGTCTTTGACGCTCACATTCACCAACACCAATTCGCTTTCCACGCGAAGGGTGTAGTCGCTCATCTGCTGCGATGACAGAGGGGCCTCGATCAGTGCCAGTCCCAGCATTAGCGCCAAGCTCTTGTGTAACCGTCGTTTCAGATTAGAAGTCATCGGTTCTCCTGGTCAGAAGCGGAATCGGGCGGTCATCGTAATTTGCCGCATGGCTCCGACCGCCGTCACCCGGCCGAAGGTTGGTGAATTCACAACCGTGTCGATCGAGGAGAAATTCGCGTGGTTGAAGATGTTGGTCGCCTGGGCGCGCAACTCGACAACGCGAGATTCTTTAATAGGAACTACCTTGGTGAAAGCCATGTCGAACGCAAGCGTTCCGGGCCCGATGATACTATTCCGGCGCGCATCGCCGTATTGTCCGGTTGGCGGTGCAACGAATGCTGCCGTGTTGAACCATTGCGCGATCGATGGACTCGAGATGCTGACCGACTCTCCGGAAACGATGTCGGGGCGTAGTGTGCCATTCGTTCCGCGATTGATCTCGGCAGAGTCTCCCAGGAAGCGTGGCGTGAAGGGTAAACCGGAGGCAAGGGTCCAGTCTCCACTCCACTGCCAGTCGCCCAGGACCGCACGCAGCGGACTATTTCCGGTAAGCCAGCGCTTGTCGTGTCCAAAAGGCAGCTCCAACAAGTAATCCGCAGTGAACTTGTGAGTCTGATTGAAGCTCGAAAGTCCGCGTTCTGCCGCGAGGATAAGCGCATTTTGTGCCACGCTCGCCGACCCGCTGCTCGCCGAGCTGCCGCTTCCGCCAGCCGCGGTCCCCCCGGCTCCCAGACCTGCCCGTCCTGCACTCGAAGTGGCACCGGCTCCGATGGAGGATGCGTTGTCGAGCGACTTCGAAAACGTATAGATTCCTCCGATCGAAAATCCGTTTGCCAATCTCTTCCGCAAACGCACCGATCCCGCATTCGCCTCCGAGTCGCCCAACGAGTTTTCGTAGGTGAAAGCCTCGACATTCGGAATCAGAATCCCGGTTGCCGTTCGGTTGGGGGCTTCCAAGATGTCGAGATCGGTTCCCTTGGTTCCGGTGTAGTCGAGGTTCATTAACAAGGTCGGACGAATCTGCTGCTGGATATCCAGATTGCGAATCTGGACATATCCCAGCCGGTAGTTGGGATTCACCGCAAAATTGTTCGAGATGCCGCCGGCGGAGGCTGCCGGGAATCCGTTCTGCAGCGTGAGATCTCCGGCGCCGGTTTGGATGTTAGTCGCGGTTGTGGAAAACGGAGGCTGAAAAGCTAACTGCTGCGCAATCCCCTGGTAGGCGCCGGTGTTGTAGTTGATTCCGTATCCTCCGCGCACGATCGTCTTCGAGAACGGCTTCCAAGCGAATCCGACCCGGGGCGCGAAATTGTTGCGGTCCGGCCGCACCAGGGTCGGCGGGAACCCGCCGCTGTAGGGCCCAGTTTGCCCGGGCAGAACCATAGCGACCGCCGGCGTGCCCAGGGCAGGATTCAACACTGCAGGCGAGAGATCAAGGTTCGCGATCCGATTGTTCTCCTCCTCGAGCGGTGACACGTACTCATACCGGACGCCGAGGTTCAGGGTCAGATTGCTGCGCATCTTCCATTCGTCCTGCAGATAAAGATCCCAGTAGTTGCCATGAAAATGGTAGTTATCGTCCCCGTATTCCACCGAAGTCTGTTGGGGCAAACCAAAGGCCGTTTGACCTTTCAACTGCCCTTCATAAAGGAAGTCCGCAAAGTCATAGCCGGTGTTGATCCCGGTGAAGATGAAGGAACCGCGGGCATTGCCGCTCGCCTCGGTGTTGAGTTGAATGCGCCGAAAGTCCCCACCCCATCGCCAACTGTGCTTGCCATGTGTCCAGACCACACTGTCGGAAAATGTGTAGGTCTGGTTGCGGAGTAGTTGCGGATTGACGTCCTGAAGGCTCGCGAAGTTGCTGAAGGATAAATTCGGCAAGCCCCAATCGAACGGATTCGTCGAGATCCCTGTGATTCCGAGGGAGCCGGCAAGGTCGTTGTTAAAGGCATAGAGGTTTTGTGTTTGCGTCCGGCTGCGGTTGAAATCGAAGCGAACGCTGTTGGTGAGCTTTCCGATTGTCCGGACGTAGCCGATGGGCACATCGAAACTGCGCACGCTCGAACTACCGCCCACGCTGGGAAAGGGGTTCGTAATGATTGCGTTCGAACCATGATAGTGAAAGCCGAAGGTCAGATTGTTGCGTGGAGCCCCGCGTCCGCCCCGCCGTCCGCCTGCAGGCGCAGCCCCGAAGGTGTGATTGACGCGCACATTCAGGTCATTGCTGCTGTTGTTCGCGGATGTGACGAAGTGAAAATTCTGAAAGCTTCCGGGAAGATTCGGCTCTGGGATGTACTGCAGTAAACCCTTTGCGATCGGGTTGATCTGCGGGAGCGTGTTGTTTGGGAAAGGCTTGCTCGTTGTAGGATCTACGATTTCTACGGGAGTGCCCTTGGCTGGCCCCGACGTGTAAAGGGTTTGAGAGAAGTTTCCTTGGCGCTCCAGCAGAGTGGGGACAGTGGAAAACTGATCGAAGGGATTCTCTCCGTGCTTGCCGTTGTAATTGGCGAAGAAAAATGTCTTCGTACCGCCGTGATAGATCTTAGGAATATTGAGCGGCCCGCCCACTGAACCGCCGAAACTGTTCTGCACATACGCAGGGTTCGAGGGTGGCTCGCCGGCGAGAGCATAAGGTGCTGCGTTGAGCGCCGAATCGCCGATTCCGTAGTAGATCGAGCCATGCGGATGATTGACGTCGAAGCGGCGGCCACCAAATGTCATAGCTCGACCGGGCCCTCCGCCTCCGAATCCACTCCCGCCGGGCCCACCGAAACCGCCGGGGCCACCGAATCCAGCACCCTGTTGGCGTACGTCATTGATACGTTGCTGGAGTTCGTCTCCGCTCATCCCGTTGAACGAATTCGAGGGGTTTCCAGAAACTGTGACCGACTCGGTAGCGCTGTTCGGATCGATCCCCGGAACAGGCATGCCGGAAGGGACGACATCGCTGACGGAGCTCCCCGCCGCATCCTGGCCAGCCATGCTCTGCAGCACTGAAAGGTTCTGGAATCCGCGCTGAGCGGGAGCTTGCCCGGCTACTTTTCTCGGCTGAGCGGTCACCTCGCGCGTGCGCGATAACAGGGTCAGCTCAAAGTCCGCGAGCACATTCGTGTGGGCAGCGTCGATCACGACCTGCTCGGTGCCAACAGCAAACGCGACCATCTGCACTCGCACGGTGTAGGAACCGTAAGAAGGGACTGTTGTGGAAAAGCTCCCGTCGACATCGGTCCAGGTGGAGATTATCTCGGAGAGCGATCCCGCCGAGATACCAACGGCTGCGCCCGGAATCGGCATGTTGCCGGATTTCACTATCCCGTGAATCGTGCCAGCCTGTGGGCTGGCCTGCGGCTGGATTGCGTGAGGCTCGGTCGGCTGCGTCTGGCAACCGGCTTGATTAAGTCCGGAAAACAGAGTCAGGCCGAAAAGCAGACACAGCAAGACCAGCCCGTTCGTTGCAGTCATTGATCGTTCCCACGCTGGGCGCACCAGCCCCTCGAAGGGATAATAGCCCGATGGACAGGAAGTAGTCGTAGAATTTTGTCTATTCGTTCTCAATCGGAATTGCGGAATGCTTCAACCCGAGACGATTGTGTCGTTTTCCGCAATCTCGTGTGTTCCGTGTCCCGGCAATCGAAAGGTAAAGATTCGTAAAAGCCGGAGCGTTTTCACAACCTCAGCCTCATAATCGGGTTCATACAAGGGAACCGGACAGAACGTTCAGATGAGGAGACACTATGCTTAAACGCTGTTTGTTCGTAGTTATCCTGTCGGCCCTAGTGGCTGCAGCCTCGGTGTCAGTTTTCTCGCAAGACACTCAAAGCAACGATCAGCAATCTGCACCTGCGGGCGGGCAGCCCGAGCACGCGCCAGGACGCTACCATCTTGATCCGGCGAAGCGCACAGAGATGCTGACGAATCAACTCAAGCTCACCTCAGACCAGCAGCCCAAAGTGCTGGAAATCTTGAAATCGGAGCAGTCGCAAATGGAAAGCCTGCGATCGGATTCTTCGCAGGACGATCGCCGATCCAAGATGATGGATCTCCGAAAAGCGTCGAACGACCAGATTCGCGCGCTTCTGGACTCCAAGCAGCAGAAGAAATGGGACGAAATGGAGAGCCGCCACGAACGGCATGGACACCATCAAGGCGGACAAGCTCCCGGCGCGGCACCAGATTCCTCCGAGCAAAAATGAGGCGTTAGCGTGATTCGCTCGGGGAGGCGTAGCTAAAAGGGGCGAGGAAATCGGGGTAATTTGCGCGGTGCGCGGCTCAGCCTCTCTGGGGAGAGGCTTTTTTCTTGACATCCTTTTTCATTGGATCAGTGATATGGGGGATGTTGCGCCAATTGACCTAAGACCGCCCATTCCAGCGTCGAGTTGCCGTCCCAAGTGCTGTTCTCCACAATCTCAACAGAACTCTGATAAGAGTTGGACGTGCGTTTGCGCCAAATCTTACAGGGCTCCGTACCGCACGTACCGCACGACTTATTGAAAGCGAACGGACGCTGCTGTCATAATCGACGGCTAGCGGAGCGTGCTTCCTGACTACAACCTCACTGACTGCAACCTTAGAAGAGCGCTGGCTGCCCGCGTCCGTTCTTTGCCTGCGCGACTACAGCCTGGACAAGTTTCTGCGTGACTTGATCGCGGGTGTGACGGTCGGATTGGTTGCACTGCCGCTGGCCATGGCATTTGCCATTGCGTCCGGGCTAACGCCGCAGGCGGGAATCTATTGTGCGGTGGTGACCGGATTCCTGATTTCTGCCTTGGGGGGATCGAAGACGCAGATCGGCGGTCCGACGGGAGCGTTTGTCGTAGTGATCGCGGGAATTGTCGCCGTGCACGGCGTGGATGGACTGTTTATGTGCACGGTGATGGCCGGCGTTCTGCTCGTTATTCTCGGGGTGACGGGCATGGGCACGGCGGTGAAGTTCATCCCCCGGCCCATCGTGATCGGTTTCACTAATGGAATCGCGGTTCTGATTGCGAGCACGCAGATAAAAGATTTCTTCGGATTAAAGATCGACAAGATTCCGGGAGAGTTCTGGCTGCGCATGGAAAGCATCGCAGCTAATTTTCATACTTTGTCGTACGCAGCGACGGCTCTTGGCCTCGGCACGCTGGCGACGCTGCTCGTGTGCCGCGCACTTTCGAGCCGCATTCCCGGGCCCATCGTGGCGATGGTCGCCGGCACGATCGCGGTGGTGGCATTCAAACTTCCGGTCGAAACCATTGGAACGCGCTTTGGCGGGATTCCGAGCGGACTGCCTCACTTCGCGATTCCACACTTCCGAGCCGATCTTATTCACGGTCTGCTGGGTCCGGCATTCACGGTGGCGATGCTGGGCGCAATTGAGTCTCTGATGTCGGCTGTGGTGGCGGACCGCATGAGCAATGACCATCACAATCCGAACGTCGAACTGATGGCGCAAGGCGTGGCCAATATTGTTTCACCCATGTTTGGCGGGCTGCCCGCCACGGGCGCAATTGCGCGTACCGCCACCAATATCCGCGCTGGCGCGAAGACGCCAGTTGCCGGAATGATTCACGCGCTAACTCTTGTCTGTATCCTGCTGTTTGCCGCGCCTCTAACCAGGTTTATTCCGATGGCGTCGCTGGCCGCGATTTTGCTGGTGGTGGCCTACAACATGGGCGAATGGCGGGAGATCCCGCAACTGCTGAAACTTACCAAGACCGACATCAGCATCTGGCTGCTCACGTTCGCACTCACCGTTTTTGCCGACCTCACGGTGGCGGTCGAGGCAGGCATGATTCTGGCGGCGTTGTTGTTTATCGGCCGGGTGGCGAACACTACGACCGTATCTCAGGTCACCGATGACTACGTGGAAGATGGGCGTGTGCATATCCTGCAGGACAAAGATATTCCGTACTACGCAACCATTTTCCGCATTCACGGGCCGTTTCTGTTTGGGGCTACGGACAAGGTC
>Ga0210393_10003904_pt1 | contig 11877 bp, 7 predicted proteins | sample IncBWC27OmetaG_FD_160068 | JGI IMG/M metagenome (GOLD analysis project Ga0210393, IMG submission 160068) | Forest soil microbial communities from Barre Woods Harvard Forest LTER site, Petersham, Massachusetts, United States - Inc-BW-C-27-O ... | reverse complement strand
AGCGCCGGATGCTGCTGGTGCATTGGAGAAAGAATTGGTTAGAATCACAGGATTCAAAACGGGTCCACCTGCAAAGACAGGGCCGATTGGGTATTGAGAAGCCGGAACGATCCGCTGCGCGGACCGGCGGCAATTACTTGAATCGGACGGCTAGTACTCAGGAGAGTAGCGTAACTTGAGCCAACTTACTGGCGTCTCACAATCGAAGTAGTGGGTCGTCGAAGTGGTCCAAAATGAAAATTCCAAGCCTCGCTCGACTCGACATCGGTCCGCGTCTGACTCTTTGTTTCGTGGTCATCATCCTTCTGATGTTAGGAGGAAATGGCCTCCTGCTGTGGCAATTTCATTTGGTCCGGGCTCAGGAAGCGCGTGTGACTGGTGTGGGCCAGGAGTTGATCGCGGTTTTGCGCTTCCAGACCGATCTCTTGTCGTTTCACGCCAGGCTGGATGAACTCGCGCAGTCTGAAAACATTGACCGTTTGACGAAGGAAGCCGAACCCCTGGCGGCCGTTCTTCGCGAGGACGCCGAACGCACCAGGGGCGCTCTCACTCACCTGTCTGCTGAAGCGCATCTGGATCCCACGTTGCTGCCTACGCTAGAGGCTATCGAGAGCGCGCTGCCCTCTCAGCTCGATGCCATCACTGCCTTGGCCACCGCCGGCGATTGGCACGCTGTGCGCCTTCGGCTGGCCAATGAAAAAAAACCGCTGGAAGCTCAGACCTCGGCGCTGGTCAGGAACATTGACCACGCGGTCAGCCAGGAGCAGGCACAGTCGGCTGTGAACATCGAGCTAGCGGAAAGCCGCATGTTCGTGATTGTGTTGGTGACCAGCTCCCTGACGCTGGTGATTGCTGCTGTTCTGGGATTTTTCATCACCCTCAGTATCGCTGCACCGCTGCACCGTCTGGTGGAAGGCTCCAGAGCGCTCGCGCGCGGCGAGTTCGCGCACCAGATTTCCGTGGTCGGCGAGGACGAAATCGCTCACCTGGGAATGGTCTTCAACGACACGGCAGGAAAGCTCCGAGACCTGTACGAGAATTTGCGCAACCGCGAAGAGAAACTGCAGGAAAGCGAGCAAGAACTCCGCATCGAGATTGCCGAGCGCAAGAACGCCCAACACGACCTTCAAAGACAGAAAGAGCATCTCAATGCGTTATTTGAGCTGGCTCCCGAAGCCGTAATCGTGACGAATGAGCATTTCCGGGTGCACCGCGTCAACAGGCAGTTCACCCGTATCTTCGGCTACGCTCCGGAAGAAGCCGTCGGAAAGCTCGTTCAAGATTTAGTGGTGCCCGAGGAGTTCCGCGACGAAGGCCAGGGCTTTAGGGACCAGGTTACGTCGGGCGAGCAGATTTACGTCGAGTGTGTGCGACACCGCAAAGACGGCGTTCGGTTAGATATTTCCATCTCCGCAACACGTATTTCGGTTGGCCCCGGACAGGTTGCCGTTTATCTCATCTATCGCGATATTTCCGAGCGCAAGAGAGCAGAGGAGAGGCTCCGCCGCAGTGAAGCATTACTGCTGGAGGGCCAAAGATTGAGCCATACCGGTAGTTGGACACATCATTTTCACTCGAGAACAGTGACGGTATCGCGCGAGGTAGAGCGAATACTGGACGTCAGACCTGGCGAGGATGCGTCCAGCGTGGAATTCCATTTCAACAGGATTCATCCCGAAGATCGGACGGTCGTCGCGAAAGGCTATCAGCAGGCTCAGCAGGATAAGGTCAACTACGAACTTGACTATCGCGTTGTCCTTCCGGACGGAACGGTCCGGCACGTCCACAATATCGGCCATCCCATCTTGAACGAATCGGGCGAGATCGCGGAATTTTTCGGGACGGTGGTCGATGTTACGGAACAGCACACTGCAAGAGTTGCTTTGGAAGGGGCCTTTGAGGAGATCAATCTCCTCAAAGATCAGCTTTACAAAGAAAACGTCGCGCTGCGGGAAGAAATCGACAAGGTCTCGATGTTCGAGGAGATTGTCGGCTCCTCGGAAGCGCTTCGGAAGGTATTGGTACAAGTCGCGAAAGTGGCGCCGATGGATACCACGGTTCTGATCTTAGGGGAGACGGGAACCGGCAAGGAATTGATCGCGCGCGCCATTCATAAAGAATCGCACCGTTCCCCGGGAGCGTTCATCCGCGTCAATTGCGGCGCGATTTCGCCTTCCCTTATCTCCTCCGAATTGTTTGGTCACGAGAAAGGCGCGTTTACTGGGGCATTTCAACGGCGCCTGGGCCGCTTCGAATCCGCCGATGGCGGGACGATTTTCTTGGACGAGATTGGCGAGCTGCCGCCCGAAACCCAGGTTGCTCTTCTGCGCGTGCTTCAAGAACGCGAGTTCGAGCGCGTGGGGAGCAGCCAGTCCATTTCCGTGGATGTTAGGATTCTCGCTGCTACAAATCATGATCTCAAGGCCGCCGTCGCCGCTGGCACGTTTCGTGAGGATCTGTTTTACCGCCTAAATGTCTTTCCCATTCAGATTCCTTCGCTGCGGGAACGCGTGGATGACATTCCGTTGCTCGTGGAGTACCTCATCGAGCGCTATGCCAAGAAAGCCGGGAAGCGGATTCGCAACATCCAGAGGAAAGCTCTGGATTTGTTTCAGGCCTATGACTGGCCTGGGAACGTTCGGGAATTGCAAAACGTCGTGGAACGCGCGGTTCTTCTCTGCGAAGGCGACACTTTTTCCGTGGAGGATGCGTGGTTGAAGCAGAACACGCGTCGCGAGACGCGAGCGGCCGGGATTCCCGCTCGAGGGCTCGGGAAGCTGGAGGCGGACCAAGAGCGGCAATTGATTGAAGCTGCGCTGGCCGCAAGTAGCGGCCGAATCTCCGGGCCTTCCGGAGCCGCCGCCAAGCTGGGTATTCCGCGACAGACACTGGAATCAAAAATTGTGAGCCTGGGAATTAACAAGAGCAAGTTCCAGACAGGCTGAGTACTAGGCCTCGAAGTTCAGTTTCGCAGTCCGAGTGTGCTCGGATACGAATGTCTGTCCACTCGTGGGATCTCAATCGTTACCAAGTCCTCGAACGATTTTGCTGCTGGTCCTAGAACTGCGCGACATCGCGCTTCGCGACTACCGGCTTCAATCGTCTCCAATCCTCTCCAATCCTCATTTCGACAGACTGCCAGGTTTCTGTCTGCCGAAAATCGGCAATTGCCGAAGTTCGGCGCTGCCCGCGAATAGCTAAGTACGTGTGCATTCTGCAACTTGTGCTTGGCAGACGAGGTGCACAACCACCCGCGTGAGTTTTAGCAATGACGCTTCGCATTGAGAAGAAGTCAAGGGATGGGGTCACGGTTCTCAAGTTGATTGGGCAAATTCGTTCCGACGATTTGGGTGAACTGAGAACCCACGTGAATGGTGGAGATCCGGTGGTGGTGTTGGATTTGGACGAGTTGACACTTGTGGATGCCGCCGTCGTGCGGCTCTTGGGCGCGTACGAAGGAAGTGGAGTTGAGCTTCTCAACTGTGCGCCATACATCCGGGAGTGGATAAGGCGCGAGAAGGAAGAGAACAAGAAAACTGAATGACTGGGGGATGTGATGGCAAGTTCTGTAACGCATTTTTCTTGGGGGTCATTTCCGGTGGCACCCGCTACGATTCGCCGCAGCGATAAGACACGTACAAGCGGCGACGCTGTTGAGGACGCGGCGGCCAACGGGGACACCAGCGCATTCGAGCAGCTCTACCAGCAAAGCGCTCCGCGCGTCCTAAAAACCCTGCATCGCATTACCAGAAATCGCGAGGACGCCGAGGATGCGCTCCAGGAAGCGTTCCTGAGCGCCTTCCTTCACGCCAAGGACTTCGACGGTAGGTCTAGCTTCGCCACCTGGTTTACGCGGATCGCCATCAATTCCGCGCTGATGATTCTCCGCAAGAAACGCACGCATCCAGAGCACTCGATTGATGATGACGGTGGCGACCTGGGCGCGGCTCCGAAGACCTGGTTCGTTTCGGACGCTGCTGCGAATCCCGAGCGGCTTTATGCGCAGGCGGAACGCGAGCACATGCTCAAGGCTGCGGTGGGCGACCTGCGGCCGACGATCCGTAAGGCCGTCCAGGTTGGACAGCTGCAGGAGCGGTCCATGAGAGAAACGGCGGATGTATTAGGAATTTCGGTGGCTGCCGCCAAAGCTCGACTATTTCATGCGCGAGCGGCGCTGCGTAAATCGAGAAGGCTTAAATCGATGCGAAAAGGCTGGTTCGCCGGCGGAAGCTTTCGGGTGTGCGTTCCCCAGGATGGTCGGAGCCAACAGAGTGCATGACGCATGGGGAAGGCGATTCTCATCGGTGGGCGAAAAACTAGAACGAGCAGGGAGAACAAATGTTGCTGAGGAGGATGCGCGCGAGCATTTATCGGCGACGACCCGGGCGAAGGATCGCGAGGTTCCCTTTCTTGCGCCTCTGGCCCGTGCGATCACGACGGTGGCGTTCGCGGGCGAACATTCACTGTACCTTAGTGGCGCGAATGTTTATCTGAAGCACTGTCTCCGTGGAGCTCACGAATCCAGACGTACGGAGGGCCCGCCTAACCTTGCGCAGCTTGCGGCGTTGGTGGTTTTCCTTCTGCTCGGTATCTTTGCAGCACTCAGGTTTCAGAACGAGCCGCTACTCACAGCGTGATACCATCGGCTTTGCTTTCGCGGAAAGGACGGTCTTTCGTTCCTTCCGCAGTGCGAGTAGAGTACGGTGGCGCACAGCAACTCAGATGGCGGCGTTCAAAAGCGCCGCCCTTTGTACCGGTTTCCCAAAACCCGCCTGTGCCCGCAACGGGGAATGTCAAAATGAAACCACGAAGTGTGAGCCCGCTGGCGGGCCATGTGTCTCCCAGATTCTCAATCCTATGGATTCTAGTAGCCCTATCAATTTTCATGGTGCTCGTAGCCTGTCAGAGCGACAAGGCCGCTCCGCAGCAACCGCCCGTCGCTGTGGACGTCGTCGCCGTCACGCAACAAGACGTTCCCATATATGAGGAGTGGGTAGCGACGCTGGATGGGTACGAAAACGCGCAGATCCAGCCGCAGGTAACCGGCTATCTCATCGCGCAGGAATACAAAGAAGGCTCGTCAGTCCGCAAAGGCCAAGTCCTGTTCCAGATCGACCCACGTCCGTTTCAAGCGATTCTCGATCAAGCCAAGGCTCAGCTCGCGCAAGCGCAAGCTCAGTTCGGCAAGACGAAACTCGACGTGGACCGCGATACTCCCCTGGCGAAAGAGCGTGCCATCGCGCAAAGTCAGTTGGACAACGACACCCAGGCAAACCTCGCGGCCGACGCCGCGGTGAAGTCCGCGGCGGCCCAGGTCGAACAGGCGCAGCTGAATCTCGACTTCACGCACGTTACTTCGCTGTTGGACGGAGTTGCAGGAATCACTCTGGTGCAGATCGGGAATCTTGTGACTCCGACGTCGACGTTGACATCAGTATCTCGCGTGAATCCCATCAAGGTGTACTTTCCGATTGCCGAACAAACATACATGCGTTTTGCGAAACGGATTAACGCCAGCAGTCAGGCCGACGCTCCACTCGATGCCCCGCCTCTCGAACTGATTCTGGCGGATGGCACCGTGTATTCGGAAAAGGGCAAGGTCCTTTATACCGATCGCCAGGTGGACGTCACTACCGGGAGCATTCGCGTCGTTGCTGCGTTTTCAAATCCCAACAACATCTTACGTCCGGGCCAGTTTGGGCGCATCCGCGCTGCTACCGAAACCGTGAAGGACGCGCTGCTGGTTCCTCAAAGAGCGGTTAACGAGCTTCAAGGAACGTTTCAGTTGGCGGTCGTGGGAGACGGCAACAAGGTAAGCGTACGCTCGGTCAAAGTGGGTGAACGAGTTGGCACCATGTGGATCATTCAAAGCGGCGTGAAGCCCGGTGAACTCGTGATTGTGGAGGGCCTCCAGAAAGTTCGGGATGGTTCCGTCGTAAAACCCAAACAGAGCAGCGCGGTCGCGAGAGGGAACTGACTCATGTCCAAGTTTTTCATCAACCGTCCCATCGTGGCCATGGTGATCTCGATCGTCATGGTGATCATTGGTGCCATTACGATCACCAGTCTACCGGTCGCCCTGTTCCCCAATATCGTGCCGCCAGAAGTGCAGGTTGTGGCCACCTACGTCGGAGCAGACGCGCAGACCATCGAGCAATCCGTAGCCACTCCGGTCGAGCAGCAAATGAGCGGCGTGGACAACATGAACTACATGTATTCGCTGAATTCCACGGCCGACGGGGTGATGCGCCTGATCGTCGACTACGACGTAAAGACCGACCCCAATACCGATTTGATTCTGACGCAGGTGCGCGAAACGCAAGCGCAGTCGCAGCTTCCGGCCGACGTCATCAATTACGGGATCACCGTGCAAAAAACGGTGACCGCCCCGCTGATGCTGCTGACCCTGTATTCGCCCAATGGCACTTACGACGCGCAGTTTCTTTCCAACTACGCCTACATCAATCTTGCCGACCAGCTCACCCGGCTTTACGGCATCGGCAGCGTGCAGATCTTCGGGGCCGGTCAGTACGCGATGCGCCTCTGGGTCAGGCCCGACGTGTTGGCCAAACTTGCCATCACGGTTCCCGAAATCATCGCGGCGATTCAGTCGCAGAACACCGTGAATCCTGCGGGCCAAGTGGGCAGTGAGCCTTCGCCGAAGGGGCAGGAGTTCACCTATACCGTGCGTGCGCAGGGTCGCCTTACTTCTCCCGAGGAATTCGGGCAAATTGTTGTTCGCGAAAATCCGGGCGGAGCGGTCGTCCGCCTCAAGGATGTTGCTCGCATCGAACTCGGCGCCCAGAACTACAGCGTCGTGGGCCGCCTGAATGGGAAGCCTGGCGCCGTAGTTGCCGTGTATCAGCTGCCCGGCTCGAACGCGGTACAAGCGGCCGACGCTGTCAGGAAACTCATGGTCGAATCCAAGCCGCGCTTCCCACACGACATCGACTACGTTACATCCCTGGACACCACACTGGCCGTCACGCAGGGAATGAAGGAGATCGTTCTCACGCTGGTCATCGCCATCGTCCTGGTGATCATCGTGGTCTATATCTTCCTTCAGGGCTGGCGCGCCACTTTGATTCCGCTGCTGGCTGTGCCAGTGTCCCTGGTCGGAACATTTGTGTTTTTCCCGCTCTTCGGATTTTCGATCAACACACTCTCGCTGTTCGGACTCGTTCTCGCCATCGGCTTGGTGGTCGATGACGCCATCGTCGTCGTCGAGGCGGTGGAACGCCACATCGAAGACGGCTTGGATCCGAAGGCTGCGGCGTTGAAGGCCATGGAAGAAATTTCCGGCCCGGTCGTGGGTATCGCCCTGGTTCTTTCCGCGGTCTTCGTTCCGACGGCATTTATTCCCGGAATTACCGGTCGTCTTTACCAACAGTTCGCGGTGACCATCGCGATTTCCGTGATCCTGTCTGCCTTCAACGCTCTCACGCTCAGTCCCGCTCTCTCGGCTCTGCTGCTCAGACCCAAAACGTCCAGCGGAGGACTCCTGAAACGTTTCTTCGACTGGTTCAACCGTCTCTTCTCGAGGGGCACGGATGCGTACGTTCGCGTTTGCGCTTCTTTGATTCGTAAGAGCGCGGTCGCACTCATCCTGCTGGTCGCGTTTGCCGCCGCCGCCGGCTTCTTCGCAACCAAAGTTCCATCGAGTTTCTTGCCGGACGAGGACCAGGGCTACCTGTACATCAATCTTCAGCTCCCCAACGCCTCCTCTCTGCAACGCACCGACGAAGTGGCCAGAAAAGTCGAAGCCGTGCTGGCCAAAACTCCCGGAGTTCAATACACCACCAGCGTCATCGGCTTCAGCCTGCTCAGTTTCGTTCGAACGAGTTACAATGGCTTTTTCTTCGTGACCCTGAAACCCTGGGACGAACGCAAATCGCGCGCCGAACAACTCCAGGAGATTAAGCAGAGCATCAACCGTTCACTTAGCCAGATCCCCGAAGCTGTCGCATTCTCCTTTTCACCGCCTTCGATTCCCGGTGTCGGGACCTCCGGCGGATTCACATTCGTCCTTGAGGATCGAGCTGGAAACGATGTCCAGTTTCTTGCCGACAATCTGCAGAAGTTCATGGCGGGTGCGAGCAAGCGTCCCGAAATCGCCGGCGTAAGCACTACCTTCCTTCCGAGCGTTCCTCAGCAGTTTGTCGATGTCGACCGCGATAAAGTCTACAAGCAAGGCGTCGCGGTCAACGATGTCTACAGAACGCTGCAGGCGTTCATGGGCGGCCTGTTCATCAACTACTTCAACCGCTTCGGGCGGCAATGGCAGGTTTACATTGAGGCGGAGGGGGATTTTCGCACGCGAGCGGAGAACGTCGGCCAATTCTACGTGCGGAATGCCAATGGCGGCATGGTGCCACTGGCGGCCGTCACGCGATTCGAGCCGCGGCCCGGGCCGGAGTTCACCATGCGCTTCAACGAGTACCGCGCCGCGCAAATCAACGGCGCCTCCGCTCCCGGATACAGCGCCAACCAGGCCACGGCCGCACTGGAGGAAGTTTTCAAGGAAACGATGCCGGCAGAGATGGGCTACGACTACCTGGGCATGTCATTCCAGGAGAAGAAGGCAGAAGAAGCTGTACCCGCGTGGGTGATCTTCGCATTCTCTCTCCTCTTCGTGTTCCTGATTCTGGCGGCTTTGTATGAGAGCTGGTCGCTGCCGTTCAGCGTTCTTCTCAGCACCCCGATCGCAATTTTCGGGGCGTTTGCCATGTTGTGGCTCCGTCGCACCATTATCAGTACTTATCTCCCGAGCTACATGGTGCAGATTGAAAGCGACGTGTATGCGCAAATTGGGTTGGTGATGCTCATCGGCTTGGCGGCCAAGAACGCGATCTTGATCGTCGAATTCGCGAAGGACCAGTTCGAGGAAGGGAAGCCTCTAGTAGACGCCGCTCTGGAAGGGGCGCGCTTGCGCTTGCGGCCAATTCTGATGACCTCGTTCGCATTCATCTTGGGCACCGTGCCGCTGTGGACGGCCACGGGCGCCGGTTCGGTTTCGCGCCAAATCATGGGCACGACGGTCATAGGAGGAATGGTAGGAGCAAGCCTCATTGGAATCTTCTTCATCCCGGTGGTTTTCTACGTCGTTGAGAAGTGGTCGGGCGCGGGCAAGGAGCGCCAGCGAGGCTCATTGCCGCAGGCAGCCGCTCCTGCCGAGGGCAACTGAGATGTACAAGCCGACCACGCTCGCGGTCAACGCCGTCCTCAGTTGCGCGATCTTCATCTGCGGTTGTACCGTGGGGCCGAATTATAAGAAGCCTGTCGCGAGCGTACCGCCCACCTATCGCGGATTGGCGCCGGATACAAACGGTAACAGCGCTAACGTCGCTTCCTTGGGCGACGCGAAATGGTGGGATGTCTTTCAGGATGAACAGCTGCGCGCGCTCATTCGAACGGCACTAGAGCAAAACTACGATGTGCGCATCGCGGGGACGCGCATCTTGGCCGCCCGGGCGCAGCTTGGTATCACTCGCGCCGACCAGTTCCCCAATGTCTCGGGCGGAGCGGCCCTGGCCGACGAGCGCACCGCCAAGACTGTGTTCCCGGCTTTCGAAACGGCGGCGGGACAGCTGAATATATCGGCCGCCTGGGAGATCGACTTCTGGGGAAAATTTCGCCGCGCCACCGAAGCCGCTCGCGCCAACCTTCTTGCCAGCGAAGCCGCTCGGCAGGAGGTGATAGTCACCCTCGTGGCCAACGTTTCCGCGGCGTATTTTCAGCTTCGCGCGCTGGACCTGGAGCTCGAAATCTCGCAGCGCACCCTGGGATCCCGCCGCGAATCGCTGCGGCTCACGCAACTTCTGGCTGACGGCGGCTCGACCTCGTTGCTCGATGTACGTCAGGCGGAACAGTTGGTGTTCACAGCCGGTGCGGAAATCCCAGCGCTTGAGCAGCAAATCGAGCAGCAGGAAAACCTGATCAGCATCCTGCTGGGGAAAAATCCAGACTCTGTCACGAGGGGCCAGAAGCTGACGGAGCAGCCCCGTCCTCCCGACGTGCCACCCGGTCTTACGTCTTCCTTGCTGGAGCATCGCCCGGATATCCGTGAGGCGGAAGAGCAATTGATCGCAGCGAATGCCGAAATCGGAGTGGCGCGGGCCGCCTATTTTCCGCAAATCTCCTTGAGTGGAACCGCTGGATTTCAGAGTGACGCGCTTACCCGACTTTTCAGCGGTCCCGCTGGTGCCTGGACCTACGGAGCTTCGCTGACACAGCCTATTTTCACGGCTGGGCGAATCAGTTCGAGCGTGCGTCTCGCCGAAGCTCAGCAGCAACAGGCGCTGCTCTTCTACGCGCAGACCATTCAGGGCGCCTTCCGCGACGTGTCGGATGCGTTGATCGCCAACCGCAAATCAAAAGAGTTTCGCGTCCAGCAGGAACTCCTCTTTCAGTCCGCGCAAGATGCCGCCCGCCTTTCGCACATGCGCTATAACGGCGGTGTCACCGGCTACCTCGAAGTGCTGACCAACGAAACCAACGCTTTTGCCGCCGAACTCGAACTCGTGCAGGCTCAGCTGAATGAAACACTCGCGTTGGTCCAACTCTACCAATCCCTAGGCGGCGGCTGGCAATAACCCGTAGGCCCCGGCTCGCTTCAGCCCGGCGTAACGATTGCTCCACCTGTAGCCGCGGTCTCCGAGACCGCGGGGTTTAGACGAGGGTGACACCCATTCCTAAGCGACGTGCCCGCCTTCAATGCGCCGACTCGCCAGTCCTCCACTCAAAACGCCTTGTGATATCGCACATCGAACCCATATCCGCCAAATTCGTCGCGCAGAACCGAAACGGAAACGTTACGCTTGACCTGGTACTGTACTTGGATGGTCTGGTTCTGAGCGTCCGTCACATCGGTTCCAAAGGTTAAGAGAATATTCCCAGAGACGCGCTGCTGTATGGCCACTTGCGAGCCCGGATTCTGGTTGTTGCCGGCGAGCGGGTTTAAGGTCAGTTGAGATATGCCAGTCAATTTTTGAACCTGTGACGCCACCTGACTGCCGGCGGCGCTCGCGACCGCCGATTCCGCACCAAGTGACGCTGGGCCTGCGACGTTAGACGCAGCGTCGGCAGTGGTCTGCCCGAATGCCAGAAGGTTGATGATATCCGCGGTCGAAAGCGCTGGGTCCGAAGTGTAGGAAGTCTTCAGGTGGTCCACACGACCGCTTAAATTGATCGTGATGGTGTATTGATCGACGACCGTATTGACGTACAGGCTTACCACCGGTTGTGTTCGGACGGTATTGGCAAACGCAATCGTGCCGTTCTGGATCTCGAAGCGCTTGCCGAGGAAAAACACTTCGCCGCTCGTCAACGCGACCCTGCCCAGAATTATGGGGTCAGCTAGGTTGCCCACCACGTTGAGATTTGCCGACCCACCAATACTGAGCTGGCTGCTGGCGAGATTCAGGTTGCTGGAAGACTGCACCGCAACATTCAGTTTGACGCTGTGCGTCGAACTGGAGGAATCGCTGACGGTATTGTCTCCCGAGAGTTGGCTGATGATCTCCGCCAGATCGGAGCCCTGATTAAAAGACAACTTGTCGACCGTAACGCGACCTCCCAAATTGGACGCCGTCGTCGTGCCGTTCCAGGAAAGATTGGCATCCACGACGGCCCGCACCCCATTCTGGCGAACGCGTACCGACGTTGCGCCAAGCGCCAAATTGAAACTCGTATTGCTTCCGTAGATGGCCGAGCCGCTCGCCGAAACCGTGCCTCCGCCCGCAGTGCCCGACAGGTTGGCGATTTGTAGGCGGTTGCCCTCGATGGAAATGTCGCCGTTGAGCGATTCGATCCCCACGGGGAAGCTATCCGAAGTGTAGACGGCGTTAACGATGCGCACGCGCCCTTGAATAGCGGGCT
>Ga0210393_10003902_pt1 | contig 11878 bp, 7 predicted proteins | sample IncBWC27OmetaG_FD_160068 | JGI IMG/M metagenome (GOLD analysis project Ga0210393, IMG submission 160068) | Forest soil microbial communities from Barre Woods Harvard Forest LTER site, Petersham, Massachusetts, United States - Inc-BW-C-27-O ... | reverse complement strand
GACGGGGCATTCTCCGTCAACGATGAGCCACACCCGGCCGTAGGGAGAGTCCCGGACGAACTGGTCGAAAATTACGCGCCGGCGCTGCTCGTCGAAGGGCGTCGTCCCGGGATCGGCGCGTTCCAACGCTTGCATCATGGCGATAAAGATGTCGGCGTGCTCGGGTCGCGCAGGCTCAAAGCGGATTGGTCGCGGGTCACTCACCGCTCTGTTCGATCAACTTGGCTACCAGCCCCGTCCATCCCGTCTGGTGACTCGCGCCGATTCCCGCTCCGTTGTCGCCGTGAAAAAACTCGTAGAACAAAATCAAATCCTTCCAGTAGGGATCGTATTGGAACATTTCCGTGCCACCGTACACGGGACGCCGGCCATCTTCTCCACGCAGGAAAGTCCTTACAAGCCGCCGCGAAATCTCCGCGGCCACCTGCCACAGGTCAGATTCCGTGCCGGAGTGCGTGGGGCACTCGACTTTGAAATCCTCGCCGTAGTAGTGATGAAACTTTTGCAGGGACTCGATCAGTAGATAGTTGACTGGAAACCATACCGGTCCGCGCCAGTTGGAATTTCCACCGAACATGCCGGTCGCCGATTCGGCCGGCTCGTACTGCACGCGGTTAACGGTGCCATTCACGGTCACTTCGTAGGGATGGTCCAGGTGATACCGCGACAACGCTCGAAGGCCATGCGGGGACAAGAATTCAGTTTCATCCAGCATGCGCGACAACACCCTTCGGAGCTGCTTGCGATTCACCAGCGACAGCAGGCGTCGCACGCCGCGCGCCGACCGTTCCGTCATTTCAATGTGTTCCGGCACATCCGTATGATTGTCAATGAACCACTGCATTCGTCGCTTAAACCCGGGCAACCGGTCCACGATTTCCGGCTCCAGCGTTTCCACGGCGCAGAGCGGGATCAGTCCCACCATCGAGCGAATTTTCATGAAGTGTTCTTCGCCGTTCGGAAGTTGCAGCACGTCGTAGTAAAATCCGTCCTCGTCGTCCCACAGCGATCTTCCGCCGGAACCCATATCGTTCATCGCGTGTGCGATGTTCACGAAGTGCTCGAAAAATTTGCTGGCTACATCCTCGTAGGCGGGATCTTCTTTCGCGAGCTCCAGTGCAATAGCCAACATGTTCAGGCAATACATGCCCATCCAGCTGGTGCCGTCGGATTGTTCCAGATGACCGCCCGTCGGCAGCGGGGCCGAGCGGTCGAACAGTCCGATATTGTCGAGGCCCAGAAATCCGCCCTGGAAAATATTCATGCCGTCGGGGTCTTTGCGGTTAACCCACCAGGTGAAATTCAGGAGCAGCTTGTGAAAAACCTTTTCGAGGAATCCGCGATCGGCCACTCCCCGCACGCGCCGCTCGATTTTGTAGACCCGCCACGCAGCCCACGCGTGCACCGGTGGATTCACGTCGCCGAAGGCCCATTCATATGCGGGCAATTGCCCGTTGGGGTGCATGTACCACTCGCGCAGCAGCAGGATCAGCTGCTCTTTCGCAAAATCTGGGTCGATCAGCGCGATGGGAATGCAGTGGAACGCCAAATCCCACGCCGCGTACCACGGATATTCCCATTTGTCCGGCATGGACAGGATGTCGTCGTTATATAAGTGCGTCCAATCCTTGTTTCGTCCCTGCAGCCGCTCTTTGGGAGGAGGAGGACCCGCGGGATCCCCGTCCAACCAGGTACGCACGTCGAAGTGATAGAACTGTTTGCACCACAACATCCCGGCGAACGATTGCCTCATGATGAGTTTCGCGTCGTCGGACATTTCTTTCGGAATGCGCGAGGCGTAAAACTCGTCGGCCTCCTTTTGCCGCGTCGCAAACACGGCGTCGAATCCGTCGCCGAAATCATTCGAAGCGGGAACGCCTTCCGCGCGCTCCGCATGTGCTGGCGATCCGCTGGTTCCCAACATTGCGGACTTATCGCTCATGCTGCTGAGCGGCTCCATGTCCGTGAGCCGCAATTTCAAGGTGACACTCTCGCCGGGTCCCAAATTGACGGGATAGAGCGCCGCCATCTTCGTGCCCATCTGTTTCGGGTTTACCGCACCTTTGTCGCCGTTAATCACGTAAGCGTGAAACGCGTCCTTTACATACGAACGATTCTGACGGGAGTACAACCGCTGCATGTTCGTTTCGTTCTCCGTGAACAGCAGGTCCGGGCGTCCAGCGCAGAGCAGCCAGCGCTTCCCGTATTGCCAATGCTGCAGTTCCGCACACATGCCGCCCGGAAGAGTGGTCCCGGAGCGCACCATTGGCCGTCGCAAATCTTTGCCCCAGGACCAAGTGTTACGAAACCACACCGTGGGCAAAATCTGCAGCGAGGCGTGTTCCGGGCCGCGGTTCACCGCCGTGATCTTGATGAGGATGTCTTCCACGTCCGCTTTCGCATATTCGACGAACACGTCGAAGTAGCGGCTCTCCGCAAACACGCCGGTGTCAACCAGTTCGTATTCGGGCTGTCCTTTGCCGCGCCTGCCGTTCTCTTCGACTAATTGCGTGTAGGGATACGCCGTTTGCGGATACTTGTACAGCATGCGCATGTAGGTGTGCGCGGGCGTGTTGTCGAGGTAGAAATAATATTCCTTCACGTCCTCTCCGTGGTTGCCCTCATGCCCATTCAGTCCGAACAGACGTTCTTTGAGGATCGGATCGCGGCCATTCCAAAGTGCCAATCCAAAACAGATCAGTTGATGACGGTCGCTGATGCCGCCAATGCCATCTTCTCCCCAGCGGTAAGCGCGCGATCGTGCGTGATCGTGCGGAAAGTATTCCCACGCCGTGCCGCCAGGACTGTAATCCTCGCGCACCGTTCCCCACTGCCGCTCGGACAGATAAGGTCCCCAGCGCTTCCAATATTTCTTCCGCGTTTTCGTCTCTTCAAGCCGCCGGTCTTCGGTTGTCTCAAATCGCGCCATAGCCCTATTCACCCTTTAGCAAGTCCATCGTCGCATTTTCCCGCGCGCATGCGACACCACCACGCACTGCTCCGGTGTCCGCATCCGTACCTCACAAGCCGTACCACCCCGCCATTCGGGGGTTGCGTGTTGGATGCACCGCACCATACGCGCCGCAAAATGAATCGTTCGTAAAATTTCGCTTGACAAGCTGTACTGTGTATCGTACAGTATGCGTCGTACAGTAGACGGTACACAGTATATGACCATTGAACCCAACGTCCTCGAAAACCTTCGCTCCGAGCTTCGCCGCGGCTCTCTGATTCTCGCCGTGCTGGCCCAGCTGCGCTCCGAGCAGTACGGCTACACCCTTCGCAAAGCCTTGGCCGAGCATGGCATGGACATTGACGAAGGCACTCTCTATCCGCTCCTGCGCCGTCTCGAAACGCAGGGTTTGCTGGTAAGCGAGTGGCGCGAAGAAGACAAACGCAACAAGAGATTCTACGTTCTGTCACCCGAAGGGAAGCAAATCCTGCAACAACTCCTCGCAGAGTGGAAAAGCATCGATTCCTCGCTGACTGCCATCGTGAAAGGCTACGACCATGCAACTGATTGATAACAATAGCTATATGACTTACTGCCAGGAACTCCCAACAGACCGGCCTCGGGTGCGAGCAGGCGAGGCACACATCGATGCCTGCGGGCGATTGCTTGTCTTGCTCTCATCCGGCCAGCTCCTCGTCGGCGGACCAACCATCCTGGACGCGGTTACACAGGCGAGCCTCTCTTCACTCCGGATTCTTTTGGAGATTTGCCACTTCGGCTTGGTTGCATATCAGATTTTCGGCAGGTAAGGAGACTTTCATGGAGCTTCTCGATCAATATCTCAAGTCCGTCCGAAGCTGCCTGCCAGCAGCCCAGAGAGACGACATCATCAGCGAACTCTCGGAGAATATCCGCGCACAAATCGAAGACAAGGAGGGCGAACTCGGCAGACCGCTGAACGAGCCTGAAGTGGAAGCCATCCTGAAGCAGCATGGCCATCCATTGGTCGTCGCCAGCCGCTACCGTCAGGACCAGCGCAGCGTAGCGTTCGGCCGTCAAATTATCGGGCCGGTACTGTTTCCCTTCTATATTCGGGTGCTGGAGTTCAATCTTGGGTTAACCGGAATCGTGATCGTCATTGTGTTCACCGCACTGTTCGCCAGCGGCAAGTCTATTACCCTGGTTGATAGCTTGCCTGTGTTCCTCTACCAGTTTCTCATCCAGTTCGGGGTGATCACCGTGATTTTCGGCCTGGCGGAGCACCATTGGAGCAAGTTCCCGGATCGCTGGGATCCGCGAGGCCTGAAGCATCCCTGGCACCCCGCATTCGCCATGCAAACGGGCAAACCCGATGAGAAACAAGACTCGCGCCGTGTATCGCGGTTTGATTCGATCGCGCAATTTGTGGCTTTAGGCATTTCCATTGGCTGGCTTCGAGTCGCGCAGCGCTTCCCATTCATGATCTTTGGGCCAGCGGCTGCCTTCATCAAGCCGGGTCCCATCTGGCATCAATTTTACTGGCCTGTGGTTCTGTTGGCGCTGGCGGGAATGGTGCAAGCGGGCCTCAACCTGGTCCGTCCGGACTGGGTGCGCCTGCCCGCCATCTACCGGCTGGTCAGCAATGTTGCGTGGATCACGATTCTTTTCTTGTTGCTGAAAGGCGGCAACTGGGTCGTTCTCACGGACGTCCCCGGCGCGTCAGCGGAAAGCTACCGGCGCACCGTCGAAATCCTGAACCACTCGCTCATTTACGCGCTGATTGGCCTCAGCGTGGTTGCTGCTTATGATATATTCCGCAACCTCCGCCGCCTTTTCCGCACCCAAAAGAACCACGCCCCGTCCGCCACCGCCATGCATGACAACTAGCCGCTGCCGGCCCGGTCGTGAACGCTGCGCGAGCCTTGGCGTTATTTTTCCGCTGGTTGTAGTCTAATGAGGATCGCGCCCAGCGTTTTTCGGCTCAACCATCCGAGGAGAATCCGTTCCATGCCAGCCGCTATATTTCGCCGTCGCCTCAGACATCGATGGATGTCGGTCGCCTTCGCTTTTGTCGGCGCGGTCTTCTGCAGCACTCCCCGCGCATCGGCCCAGAACCACCCCGAGGACAACACCCTTCACAAATTAAACGAGTCGGTGGATGCTCTGATTCGAAAAGTCTCGCCCAGCGTGGTGCAGATTCTCGTCGCGGGCTATGGTCCCGTCGATGAAAGCCACGGCAACACCAGCGTGGTCATCGGCAGGCAACGAGCAATTGGATCCGGCTTCGTGATCGACCCGTCCGGCTACATCATTACCAACGCGCATGTGGTCAGCGGCGCGCAGGTCGTTCAAGTGGTTTTGCCCTCGGGCAATCCCGATGGGTCGCTGCAATCGTTGCTGTCCACCAAAACGAATATCGTGCCCGCGCGTGTTGTGGGTGTAAGCCGCGAAATCGACCTGGCGCTCTTGAAAGTCGACAACGTCAAGCTGGAGGCGCTGTCAGTCGCGCCCTATCGGAGTCTGCGTCAAGGCGAGGTGGTCCTGGCATTTGGAAGCCCAGAGGGATTGCGCAACACGGTGACACTAGGCGTGATTTCGTCGGTTGCGCGGCAAACCGATCCCGATTCGCCGATGGTCTACATCCAGACCGACGCACCCATCAATCCGGGAAACTCTGGCGGACCGTTGGTGAATGTGGATGGCGCCGTCGTCGGAGTCAATACGTTTATCCTTTCGCAGTCCGGAGGTAACGAAGGACTGGGGTTCGCCATACCCAGCAGCGTGGTTAACGTCGCCTATCAACAGCTTCGCAAGTTCGGCCACGTGCATCGCGCGCAGATCGGTATCGGACTGCAAACCATTACGCCGGTGCTCGCAGCCGCGATGAACTTGCCGCGAAGTTACGGGGTCATCGTGTCCGACGTTCTTCCGGGCGGCCCGGCTCTCGATGCTGGGATTCGGATCGGAGATGTGCTGCTTACGATTGACGGCCGCATGGCGGAAAGCATTCCGTATGTGTCCTTCCGGCTGATGTCGGTCAATGCCGGCGACAAGGTACATCTGGAAGTTTTACGTGGGCAAGAGCGGCTGGCGTTCGACGTCACGGTAATAGAACACACCGACAACATGGATCAGATTACGGCGCTCGCTGACCCCGAGAAGAGTCTGGTCCGCCCGCTCGGCATTCTGGGTATCGAAATCGATAAGAAGGTTGCCGAGATGGCCTCCGATCTCCGCGACCCGTTCGGCGTCATCGTGGCAGCGCGCACTGGAGGCGGAGCCGAAATACCCCTCAACACCGGAGACGTGATCCGGACTCTGAATGGTGAGCCGATGACAACACTCGATCGCTTGCGTACCGCTCTGGGTGATCTCAAACCCGGCGCGCCGGTCGTACTGCAAATTCAGCGCGACGATCGGCTCCTGTACGTGTCTTTTACCCTGGAGCAACCTCTATGACCGCGAAGCTATGACCGGTGAGCGATGCGAGAACAACCAGCGCCGGGCTTAAGCCCGATGCCTGCACTCTGAAGAGGAGACCACTATCCAGCCCCTGCGATTGAATCCGATCCTGAATACCGACAGCTACAAACTCAGTCATTGGTGGCAGTACCCTCCCAATACGCGACATATATATTCGTACGTTTGCTCGCGCGGCGGCTTTTTCGATCACGCCGAAATGGCCGGGCTGCAATACATCTTGAAGGCGAATTTTGCAGGTAAAGTCTTCACCCTCGACGACATCGAGGAAGCCGCGAAATTCGCGAGCCAGCATTTTTCCGGCAATCCCAAGTGCTTCAACCACGAAGGCTGGAAGAGCCTCTATGCGAAATATGGGGGCGTTCTGCCTTTGCGGGTCAAAGCCGTCAAAGAAGGTTCCGTGGTCGGGGCGCAGAATGCGATGGTCACGGTGGAAAATACCGATCCGGAATTCTATTGGTTGACGAACTGGGCGGAGACGGTGCTGCTCCAGATCTGGTACCCCATCACGGTGGCCACACTCAGCCGCGCCATCAAGCAAATTCTTGGGGAAGCACTGGTTCGCACCGGCGACCCTTCCGGAATCGCCTTTAAGTTGCACGATTTTGGATTTCGGGGAGTAAGCAGCCGCGAATCCGCGGCCATTGGCGGTGCCGCGCACCTCTTCAATTTCCTCGGCACCGACAATCTGCCAGCCATCGAACTGCTCCGGCAGTATTACGCTGCGGACATGCCGGGTGTCAGCATTCCCGCCTCGGAACATTCCACCATCACCGGTTGGGGCCGCGAGCATGAAGTGGAAGCCTATGAAAATATTCTGGATAACGTTCCCGAGGGCATCGTGGCCTGCGTCAGCGATTCCTATGACATTTACAATGCGGTCCGCAATCTATGGGGCGGACAATTGCGCGATAAGGTGATGCAGCGCAACGGGACGCTGGTTATCCGCCCGGACAGCGGCGACGCGGTTTCCGTGCTGGAAGAGCTTTTCAAAATCGCGGCCGACAAATTCGGCTTTGAGGTCAACCGCAAAGGCTGGAAGGTCGTCGCGCCGCAGGTGCGTTTCATTCAGGGCGACGGTGTGAACTACTACACCATTCAGAACATGATCTCGCAGCTCACTCGACGCGGCTGGTCCATGGATAACTGGAGCTTCGGGATGGGCGGCGCCCTGTTGCAACAGGTGAACCGCGATACCCTGCGTTTCGCGTTGAAGTGTTCCGCAATCGACATCAACGGCGAATGGCACGACGTCTACAAGCAGCCAGTGACCGACCCAGGGAAGGATTCCCGCGCGGGACGCTTCGTGCTGTTGAAAGAGGGCAGCGAATTCGTGACCATAACGCAAAATTCCGGCGATCACGTCAACGGCGCGGATCAGCTGGAAACGGTGCTGGAAAACGGAGTCCTGCATCGGGAGCAGACCTTGGAGGAAATTCGGGAAATCGCCGCGGGGTTCGACGATTACGGGAAAAATCCGCGAGAGAAACAAGATCGCATCGATCCGGCGGCTGGAAAAACAAACTAGCTTCGAATATTCAATTCAGACAAATCACCGCACCGACTTTGTCCGGCAGTTCATCGAGTTGTCGCGCGCTTGTAACAAAATGAGCTTACATCTGTTGCGCGCGTGATCCTCGTCCCCACCCCGCTTGATTGCGCGACACGTCCCTCGATGGAGGTTTTATAGATGGAATCGCGCCTGTCTCACTGGCGAGCTTACTTGCCGACCGCCAAGCAAGTTCTCGCCGCAGTCGTCGCAACGCAGCTGCTTGTAGCCACTCCGCTTCGCGCACAAACCGACACCGGAAGCAACGATGGAAAGACGACTTCGCCGATCAAACACGTCATCATCATCATCGGTGAAAATCGCAGCTTCGATCACGTCTTCGCCACCTATGTCCCCAACAAAGGGCAGACAGTCTCGAACCTGCTCTCCAAAGGAATTGTCAACGCGGACGGCACACCCGGAAAGAACTTTGCTTTGTCGGCGCAAAACAGCGCCACCGATTCCGGCGGTGCATTTTCGATCTCGCCGGGATCCAAAGCTCCTTACGCCACTCTTCCCACGCCTTTGACGGATGGCGCTCCGGAGTTTGCCAGCGATACCACGCCGGCCACGGCGCCGTTTATAACCCTGTCGATCGCGGTCGCCGCGGAACCCGATCTGTTCCCTACCTATAATTTTGACCTGCTGACCGGTGCCACCGGATTGCCGGGCAAGTCTCCCGACACGCGCATCGATAACGTCTTCAAACTGCCTGGAGGCCCGTTCCAACTGAGTCCTGGCGTGCGCTACGACGATTACTCCGCCAGCCCGGTGCACCGCTTCTATCAGATGTGGCAGCAACTTGACTGCGACGCGACGAAGGTCTCGGCGACCAACTCCAGCGGCTGCCAGGCGGACCTGTTCCCCTGGGTCGAAACGACGATCGGCGCCGGAGATAATGGCAATCCGCAACCGTCGCCCTTCGATGCAACAACGACTGGCGAAGGCTCGACGGCCATGGCGTTCTATAACGTGCAAAACGGCGATGCTCCCTACTTCAAGCACCTGGCCGACACCTACAGCCTGAGCGACAACTTTCATCAATCGGTGATGGGCGGCACCGGCGCGAACCACATCATGTTCGGCTTCGGAGACGCCATCTGGTTTAGCGACGGCAAAGGCAATGCAGCCGTTCCTCCAACGAACGAAATCGAGAATCCGAATCCACAGCCCGGAACGAACAACTACTACGATCAGGACGGCTACGGCGGCGGTAGCTACACCGCTTGCGCCGATATGAGCCAGCCCGCCGTACCCGCGGTCGTCAACTATCTGCAAGCCCTGCCGCGCCCAGTCAGCCCGAACTGCGACGCTGGCCACTACTACCTGCTGAACAATTACAACCCCGGATATCTCGGAAACGGCGTTCCTCTGCCGCTTTCAGTGTCGCCCTTCACGATTCCGCCGACTTCCGTACGGCACATCGGAACCGTGATGATGGAAAACAATGTTTCGTTCAAATACTACGGCGAGCATTGGGACCGCTACGTTGCGGATTCGATTGCCGGGGAAGCGGATCCCACCGCGACACCCAACCCGTTCGACGACTACTGCAACATTTGCAATCCGTTCCAGTACGCGACCGACATCATGGCCAATACGGCGACGCGAACCGCGCACATCGCCGACACCGATATCCTCTATTCGGATATCAAGAACAACACCTTACCGGCAGTGTCGATCGTGAAGCCCAGCGGCTACACCGATGGTCACCCGGCTTCTTCGAAGCTTGATCTGTTCGAGGGCTTCACGCAAAACATCATTGCGAAGGTTCAAGCCAACCCCAGCGTGTGGAAAGACACCGCTATCTTCATCACCTTCGATGAAGGCGGCGGATACTACGACTCTGGCTACGTGCAACCGGTGGACTACTTCGGCGACGGAACGCGCATTCCGCTGCTGGTGGTTTCGCCGTACTCGCAGCAGGGCAAAGTCGTCCACTGGTACTACGACCATGTTTCGCTCCTGAAGTTCATCGAGAGGAATTGGAGCCTGCCGAAGGTAACCTCGCGCAGCCGCGACAATCTTCCTGAACCTCAACAAACCAGCGCTGATCCCTACGTGCCGACGAACTCACCGGCGCTGGGGGATCTGTTCGGCATGTTCGATTGGGAGCATCCGAACTTCAGCCCGAACTGAGCGACACGCGAGAATCAGCAAAGAAACACGGTGACATGGTTGTCGGCCAGAGGTTTTGCCCTCTGGCCGGCAACTCATTTCGCTTTTATGAGCGCCACCAGGGTGTGTGAACGTTTTCTTACGCCAGGTTTACAGGGGAGAAATGGATTGAAGATCGATCGCCGGGATTTGCTGCGGATAGGTTTGTTTACAGGGGCGGGATTTTTTTCAGGGGCAAGCGCAAGAGGCAGGCAGAACTGGGGATTCGAACATTTCGCGGACCGCGCCGGCCAAGCGAACTCTGGGGCTCCGGGCAAAAGCGCCGAAGTCATCCAGAAACCAAAAACTCTGGCGCCGTACGTCGATGCATTGCCGGTGCTGCCGGTAATTCGGCCGGAGCATTCGGGGAACGCCGTGCAGATTCACATGCGAGAGTTTCATCAGAAGGTGCACCGCGACCTGCCGCCGACTCGGCTATGGGGATACAACGGCACCTGGCCGGGTCCGACGCTGGAAGCGCGCACGGGGCAGCCCTTTTCCGTGAAATGGATCAACCAACTGCCGAAAAAACACTTCTTGCCCATCGATCCGACCATTCATGGCTCGGAAGAAGGTGTTCCCGAGGTGCGTACCGTGGTGCATGTTCACGGAGCGAAGGTGCTCCCAGCAAGCGACGGCTATCCGGAGGCGTGGATTACTCCCGATGGGAAGACGGGACCTACCTATGATGCCGCGCCCTGTCAGTATCCAAATGATCAGGCCGCCACCACGCTCTGGTATCACGATCACGCGCTCGGAATTACGCGATTGAACGTAGTCGCCGGCTTGGCGGGAGTATACGTGATTCGAGATGACGAAGAAGATGCGCTGAATCTTCCCAGCACAGAGTACGAGATGCCGCTGTTGATCCAGGATCGGTCGTTTCTTGCCGATGGGTCGCTATTTTATCCGCCCGCGCCACAGGGAACGCATCCGATGTGGATGCAGGAATACTTCGGAGAAACCATTTGCGTGAACGGAAAAGCGACGCCGTACCTGGAAGTCGAGCCGCGCAAATATAGATTTCGTATGGTGAATGGCTCAAATTCGCGTTTTTATCATTTGACTCTCGTGCCCGCCGACAAAAATGGCAGGCCCACCGGGCAACCTGTGGATGCACCTCCGTTTCGCCAGATCGGCACCGACGCCGGACTGCTTCCCGCGCCGCTGAGCACGCACTATCTGATTTTTTCGCCGGGAGAACGCTTCGATATCGTGATCGACTTCACCGACCATGCCGGAGCGAGTCTTGCGATGACCAACGATGCGCCCGCACCCTACGCCCGCGGCGGCGAAGTCGTTCCGTCGGAGGTCATGCTCTTCAAGGTGACCAAGCCCTTGTCAGCAAAGGACACCAGTTTGCTCCCCGACGCGCTCGTGCCCATGGCGCCGCTGAATCCGGCACATGCCGTGCGAGAACGCCTCCTCGTTTTGACCGAGATGGATCGGCCCTCCGATGGCTACACCATGATGGGCATGCTCGGCGGCAAGCATTGGGATGATCCGATCACCGAAGATCCCAAGGCCGGGTCTATGGAGATCTGGTCGTTCGCAAATACCACCGGTGACGTTCACCCGATGCACATTCACCTGGTGCGTTTCCAGGTGTTGAATCGGCAGCCGTTTGACGTCAAGCAATACCTGCAGTCGGGGAAATTAGTCTATACGGGAACTCCCATGCCGCCGGAATCGAACGAACGGCCCGCGTGGAAAGACACCATAAAAACATATTCCGGATACATCACCCGCGTGATCGCGCG
>Ga0210393_10003900_pt1 | contig 11878 bp, 5 predicted proteins | sample IncBWC27OmetaG_FD_160068 | JGI IMG/M metagenome (GOLD analysis project Ga0210393, IMG submission 160068) | Forest soil microbial communities from Barre Woods Harvard Forest LTER site, Petersham, Massachusetts, United States - Inc-BW-C-27-O ... | reverse complement strand
CACCCTAGGAAACAATTACTCCATCACATCGAATGACCTGGCGGGCGGTACGATGGCTGATGTAAACGGCGACGGCAAACTGGACGCGGTTGTCGTCGATCAGGCTTCCCCGGGTAACGTGTGGACCCTGCTGGGCAATGGCGATGGCACTTTTCAGACGCCAACCTCCGTGGCACTGAACGGAGGCGCAGGCTATGTCGTGGCCTTTGCCGACTTCAATGGTGACGGTCTGCTCGACCTCGCAGACGCCGACTACAACACCGGACAGTTGACTGTTTACCTGGCGACCTCGGCTACGACCTACGCAAATTCTGTTTCCTACGCCACGCAGGGTCCGGGTCCTGTTTACTACCCATGCAGCCTAACCGCAGGCGATCTCACCGGTGACAGCAAACCAGAAATCGTAAGTGCCAATTGCTACAGCAACAACCTTTCCGTCTACGTGAACAATGGTGACGGCAGCTTTCAAAACGCAAAATATTACAACCCCGCCCTGAACGCAGCGGGAGGCACGGTCGCTGACGTGTACCCGGAAGCGGTCACGATCGCTGACGTGAACGGCGACGGCAAGGCCGACGTTATCAGTTCCAATGATGACAGCGGCGACGTAACGATCCTGCTGGGCAATGGCGACGGCACGCTGCAGCAACCGACCGTCGGCTACGCCACTGGTGGATACCCGTACACTCCCGCAATCGTCGCGGACTTCAATGGGGATGGTTTTGCGGACCTCATGGTGCCTAATGCCTTTAATCTCGCATATCTGAAAGGGTATGGCGACGGCACCTTCCGGTCCGCGCTCAACTACTACTCCCCCATCACCGATAACAACTTCGCTTACAGCCTCGGCATCGCCACCGGCGATTTCAATGGCGATGGCATTCCTGATTTTGTCATTGGCAACTGCTGCGACAGCACCGTTGGAGTGACGGTGTTCCTTTCCCGGCGTGATGGCAGTATGCAGGCGGGTGTGAACTACGGAGGCGGAAATCTCTACTACGTCGCCGTGGCTGACTTTAACGGGGATGGCAGGCTGGACATTGCTGCTACCGACGTGAGCCAAGGTATTGTTCAAATTTTCAACGGAGTTGGCGACGGAACCTTCTCCGTGGGTTCGACTTTCGCTACCGATACATCGAACACTGAGTCCGATGGCTTGGTGGCCGGTGACTTCAATCATGACGGACATCCCGACCTGGCGGTCCAGAACTACTCCGGTCAAAATGTCGGCGTACTCATCAACGACGGAACCGGCAACTTCCTGGCTCCAGTCAATTACGCTCTGTCAGCGCCCTATTCCTACCAGGGAATAGCCACCGCGGACTTGAACAATGACGGCAATTTGGACCTTGTTGTTCCGCTGAACAACCAACCGGCGATTGCGATTCTGCTGGGCAACCCTGATGGTACTTTCCAGGCCGAGACAGACCTAACGGTGGGCAACCAGCCGCGGTCGGTGGCGATTGCCGACCTGAACGGGGACGGGAAGCTGGACTTGGCGATCACGATCGATCAAGTGGGGGTGGGCCAAGGTCAAGGGATTCAGGTCGCCCTCGGAAACGGGGACGGCACTTTTCAGACGCCGGTCTTTTATGCAAGTACGCTTCAGAACCTCAGCTTCGGCAACCCGTACCCGGCTTTTATTCAGGCTGCTGATATCGACGGAGACGGGAAATTGGACTTGGTCTATACCAATTACTCATACGGCACTGTGGGCGTGCTCTTTGGTTCGGGGAATGGCCTGTTCTACGATCCGGTCGAGTATGCCTCGGGCGGTAATGCCTGGGGTCTGGTTGTAGCTGACGTGAACCAGGACGGAGCTCCAGACGTTGTCACCGCCGATGACGACTTCTCCGGCCTGACGGTCCTCCTTAACAACAACGGAAGCTCGACAGTGGCGAACTATACCGTGTCGACTGCGGCGTCAACTGCAAACGTGACGGCGGGATCGAGCGCTACGTTCACTCTCACGGTTACTCCCAGCAACCACTATAACGGAACAGTAACGTTTACTTGCGGCTCGTTGCCTTCACTCGCGACCTGCACCTTCAACCCGACATCGGTCACGCTAAACGGGGATTCGCCCGTCACGGTCCAGATGACGATTACCACCGCTGCCGTCTCCGCTTCTCTCGAAGGTCCTGGGCACCGGGGTTCATCCATCCTGCTGGCCAGCCTCAGCACCATGGGCATATTCGGCATGATGTTGGCAGGTAGTCTAAAAAAGCGCAGCCGCTGGACGGGAATCATACTCGGGATGCTCATCCTGACTATGGCGTTCTCTCTCGTAGGCTGCGGGGGCAGCGGATCAGGCTCGACCAGTCCCGTGAAGGCGGCTACGACCACGACTGTGAGCTCTTCGCAGAACTCGGTCATGGTCGGTCAGTCGATCACATTTACCGGCCGGGTAGTTGGCAGCTCTGGTTCGCCGACCGGGACCGTAACGTTTCAGGATGGCTCAACCAAGCTGGGAATCGGAACACTCAGCGGCGGAGGCGCGACTTTCCAAACGCAAAGCTTGGCTGCTGGGATCCATAACATCACCGCGACCTATAGCGGCGACTCCAACTTCAACGCCAGCGCGTCGTCAGCGCTGAGCCAGACCGTGGATCATCCGGGTACACCGACCGGCGCCTACACGATCACGGTCAACGCAACTGGCACCGCGGGCACGAATAGGGGCAACACCTCTGCTCACCCGTTCAACGTCACCGTCACCGTGCAGTAGTCCGCCGCACGGATCCAACCAGATAGCGACCGGGGAACCCACCCGGTCGCTTTTACTTTTTTGTTCAAAATGCAGAAAATGACCATGCCATGGCTTGCGATATGGTTCTTCGGGTTCGTGGCAAGCATTCATGGAACGGTTTGGCTGAGGATGGGACGGTGGCGGCGGTTTGTGCGTCTTGGCCCGCAGCAATTGTTATCGACTATTTTTCGCGGAGCAGCACCACATCGGAGTTGTTTTGGGCGCGCGCGACGGCGAGAATCCTCCCATCTGGCGACCATTGAAATTCGGCGATATGTTCAGAAATGAAGTTCGTGATCTGGTGTCCGGGCGAGCCGTCCAGCGGCTGCACAAAAATGTTGTCCACCCCTTGATCGCGAACGATGTAGACCACGGATTTTCCGTCAGGAGTGAATGTCATAGCGTTGGTGAAGCCAGTCCCGCCTCCTGTAGCCATCCGTGGATCGGGTTGGAGCAAGAGAGGAGAGGACTGCGAGCTTGAGTCCAAGGCTACCAGCGCCAATTTGCTCACAGCCCCTTGTGGGTTGTCCGGGGCGTTTACGTCCGCATTGAAAATCAGCCGCTTTCCGTCGGACGAAACAGCTTCGCCAACACCAAATCCATACATGCCGTGAACGTCGCTCGCCGGCACAGGCTCCGGCTTTCCGCCCTCAAGGGGCACTCTCATGGAATAGTGCGGGCCGGCAGCGTCGTAGTAGTAGAGCCATTTTTCATCCTGGGAGCACACTGGATAACGATCAAAAATTCCGTTGGTGAGTTGCTTCGGGTTCGACCCGTCAACGTTGGTTCGCCAGATATGAACCTGGTTCGTGCCACCGTGAAAAGCCCAGGCAAGAACGATGTAGCGATCGCCGCAGCGCGCGATGTCGGCGATCCAGGAGTTGGCATCGTTGAGGATTGTGGATTGCTGCCCGCCATCGGGGTTCATCCGTCGCACGCTCTGTCCGTCGGAAACGAGCAGCTGGCCGTCGGCTGTCCAGGCCACGGACTGGACATCTTGGGCTTGCGTTGAGGGTTGGACAATCGTATTCCCCTGAGCTCCGGCGCCGGGAAGCAGACTAAGACTGCTCGTGGTCCTTACCTGCACCGTGGCAGCGGTCTTACCGTCGGCAGACACGGTCAGTGTGTCGTAGCTGTTTGTATCCCGGGTGACGGGCTGGATTTGTCCCCCGGCGTGAGAAATCAGACCGATTTGCGCACGCACGTAACTCGGTCCCTTTTGATCGTATCTGGCAAGAAGCCATTGGCCGCCTGGCAGCCACACGACGTCGAACACCAATTCGTTCTTGAAAGACGCCAAAGGTTCCGCTTGCTTGCTGGCAACATCAAACGATTTGATGGTGCCCAGAACATCGCCGAGAGTGTAGACGCTGTAAGTAATTCGTTTTCCGTCCGGCGACCAGGTCACACTACGAGGGAGATTGGCCGCCGTGTCAGCCGCGATTTGCAGGACGGTTTCGTCGCTGCCATCGGAATTGGCGGTCAGCAGACGATACTTGCCCACCTCTGGATCATTGGCGCGAGCGTAGGCGATGCGATGGCCGTCGGGTGAGAAGGTAATCCCGGTATCGAGGTCGCGGAGAATGAGCTGCGGCGTGCCGCCCAGCACCGGAGTGCGGTAAAGATCCCATTCGCTCTGCGTGCTGATGCCGGCCTTGCGAAAATAGACGTAGTTCCCGTCCGGAGCGAAGGCCAGGGAACTATAAACCGCTGCTGCCGGAGGCAGGATCTGGGTGTCACTGCCGGTCGGGACGTTGCGCAGCCATAGGCTCTGTCTGCCGTTATCGTTCTGCACGTTCAAGACGTACTTGCCGTCGGGCGAGATTGCAGCCCGTTGTGCCTTGCCTGTGTTTGTGATCTGCGTGATGGTGAAATTTTGAAATGCGGTTGGCCCGCTGCGGCTGAGCAGGGAGTAGACGCCGAAACCGCCGGCGGCGAGCAGAACTAAGGCCACCACGACGACCGCCGCCAGGCCAAACTTGTGCTCGCGCGCCACGGCGCTCACGCTCGAACCACTGGCTGTGACCTGCGACGGCAAGACCTGGGGCGACGAGGACTGAGCGGCGGCCGGGCCAGTTCCGCCCGCTGGTGTCTGCCAGGATGGCGTACTCTGCGGTGCACTGCTTTCTGCTGTTTCCTGCGTTTGGACCGCGGACCGGTGGCCTGAACCACTGTCCCGCTGCAGACGCTTTAAGTCACTGCGGATCTCCGAGGCGTGCTGATAGCGCATGTCCCGGTCTTTCTCGAGGGCCTTATCGACAATCTCTTCCAGTCTGGCTGGCAGATTGGGATTGAAGCGCAGAGGTTCGGAGGGGGCGCGATTGAGGATGGCGTCAAAGATAACGGCCGCCGTGTCTCCGTGGAATGGAACGGTGCCGGTGACCATCTCATATAACACTGCGCCGAAAGAAAACAGGTCAGTGCGCGAATCGAGTTCCTTGCCCTTCGCCTGCTCTGGCGACATGTAGGCCACGGTTCCAATGGCTGTGCCCGGACTGGTAAGGTATTCCAGATTGACGCCAGCGGTAACCTCGATTTCTCCCGCGGTCGCCGCTTTTCCCGTCGCCGGCGTCAGTTTGGCGAGGCCAAAATCGAGGATCTTGGCGTGTCCGCGCTTGGTGACAAAGATGTTGGCTGGCTTGATGTCGCGATGAATAATGCCCTCGCCATGGGCGGCGTCGAGGGCGTCGGCAATTTCAATCGTCAGGGACAGGACGGTCTCGATCTCCATCGGCCGACCCGCGATGCGGTGTTTCAGCGTCAGGCCGTCCAGAAACTCCATGGCGATGAAAGCTTGGCCATCCTGGTCGCCGATATCGTAGATCGTGCAGATGTTGGGATGGTTCAGGGCGGAAGCGGCCTGGGCCTCGCGTTGGAAGCGGGCAAGCGACTGCGGGTCGCGGGCAACTTCCTCCGGCAGGAATTTGAGGGCGACGAAGCGGTGCAGGCGCGTGTCCTCGGCTTTGTATACGACGCCCATGCCGCCGCCGCCGAGTTTTTCTACGATGCGGTAGTGCGAAATGGTCTGGCCGATCATTCTGGAGATGAATCGTCTTCGGGTCGCTTCATAGTACGGACGCGGCACCGGGGAGTCAACGAAGCTTGTGGAGCGTGGAGAGCGTCAAGAGCCGGGATGCCGCGGAGGTTTTCGTTAAACCAGTGTGGGTAGAGTGGAGCCAAGCGGTGTTGCGGCATCCAGTTCACCGCTGAACGAGCAACGAGCTCTCAAAGAATGGTTGGCCGTTCGTCCTACAGATTGCGGCTCTTCTTACTTATAAGTATAAGTAAGAAGAGGTTTGTGCCGATCTAATACTGAGGATGGGAATAGGCTTTTGATTGCAACTGGAAGGTGAGTCAATCGGTTCCGAGAACCACACTTGAGAGGTAAGAATGTCCACTGAAGATTGCAAACAATTGCATATCCCGCTTGGCTTCGAGGCACGCCTGATCGCTGCTCGAACATCAAGATGTTCTGAAAATATCTATCCTTTTGCGTTAGACATTCTTAGGAATGTCAATTGCTCGTATACAATCAGGGTTCTTTCTCGGGCACTCGACGTTAAGCCCTCGACCTGTCCGCAACGTTCTAGCTCGCTCTATCAGTGAGGTAGTCAGATGCCGGGCATTCGATGGTTCCTTACGGCAGCAATTCTCATCACTAGTGTTTTAACTCAAGCGCAAACGGGCCCGTCTCTCGACGGAGAATGGGGATCTGTCGTTTCCTGGCCTTATGAGGTCACCCATGCCAGCCTTCTCGCCAACGGCAACGTACTGGTGTGGCCGCCTTATTTTTTAGGCGACAACGCGCGGGTTTGGGACCCTACAACGAATACTTTTGTCGTTACCCCTAAAGCCGGCTACAACATCTTTTGCGCTGGTCACACTCACTTGGCGGATGGGAGGGTACTCGTGGCGGGTGGCCAGATCGGGGCCGTACTCTACGGAGTGCCGAACGCCTCGATTTACGACCCGACGACGGATACGTGGACCCGTTTACCGGACATGCAGGCACCGCGCTGGTACCCGACGAGCACAGGCTTGGCCAACGGCGACATCCTGGTCACCTCGGGACAGATCGATCCAGTCCGCGGAATTAACGGTCTGCCGCAAATATGGCAGGCCGCGACGTCAACCTGGCAGGATCTCAGTTCTGCACAGTTGATCGTACCGCTCTATCCGAGAATGTTTCTGGCTCCAAACGGGAAAGTGTTCTACGCCGGAGAAGCACCCCAGTCGCGCTATTTGGATACAACGGGAACAGGCCAATGGTCGCCGGTCGCAACCAGCAATATGAATCGCGACTATGGATCCGCGATCCAGTATGGGGACGGCAAGATCTTAATTGTAGGGGGAGGAAATCCTCCCACGGCGACGGCGGAGGTGATCGATCTCAACGATCCGACTCCGGCGTGGCGCCTGGTCGCATCGATGGCATATCCCCGGCGTCAGTTGAACGCTACGCTTTTGCCTAACGGGCAGGTGCTAGTTACAGGCGGCACCTCCGGCAAGGGATTCAATGATCTGACAAGCCCGGTCTTACCGGCCGAGCTTTGGGATCCTGTTTCTGAAAACTGGACTACTCTGGCAAGTCAAACAGGTTATCGTGGCTATCACTCCGTGGCGTTGCTGCTGCCAGACGCGACCGTGCTTGCGGCCGGTGGCGACCGGAATCTCTCGACTGCACAGATATTCTCACCACCTTACCTTTTCAACGGTCCGCGGCCGGTAATCTCTTCTGCGGCAGCCGCGGTCGGCTATGGAAGCACATTTACCGTCGGCACTTCGAACTCCGCCAGCATCACGCAAGTGACTTGGTTGCGCCTGGGGTCGGTCACTCACGCATTCAACCAGGATCAGCGCTTCAATAGTCTTATTTTCACAGCTACCAGCTCGACACAATTGAAGGTGACTGCGCCAGCAAATCCGAATCTGGCGCCTCCGGGCTATTACATGATGTTCTTGATAAATTCTGCGGGCGTACCTTCAGTGGCGCGCTTCATCCATCTTAACCCCGAGAACAATACGCCGCTACCGGTGGCCTTGGCACCTTCAAGCATTTTCATGCCGAACACGGTGATCGGGACAAAATCTGCCGGCAACACCGCGTCGTTCACCAATAACCAGAAGGTCCCTTTGAACATCAGTAACATTGCCGTCAGTGGTGACTTCTTACAGACCAATACGTGCACGTCGCCGATCTCTGCCGGTGCATCTTGCGCATTTACGATCACCTTCGGGCCGACAGCAATCGGCCTGCGTTCTGGAACGATCACGATTACCGATAGTGCAACGAACAGTCCACAGGTGCTGAACCTTGCCGGGAATGGGGTGGCCGCAGCAACTACTTCGGTGACCTCGCACAATTTTTACAAGGTTGCCGTCGGGACAAGTGCCTCGTACAGGCTTTATCTGCTCAACAACCAAACCGTTCCGTTGAACATCACAAGCATCGCCGCGACCGGAGCCTATTCCCAGACGAACCACTGTGTCTCTCCACTCGCAGCCGGCCAGTATTGTGATATCACCGTGACTTTCGTTCCCAGCGCCGTTGGTCTAATTTCTGGAGTTCTGACAATAACGGACGACGCGAAAAATAACCCTCAGACTGTCGCTCTGACCGGAACAGGCAAATGAATTGAGGCGAGCTCATGATGCCCTCGATCGTTAGAAAACTAGCTGCGGCGTTTATCGGAATCTGGGCCGTGATCTGTCAAGCTCAGGACCACTATGTGGTCACTGACCTGGGCACGCTCAGCGGTGCCAGCACAATTGCGCGAAAGATCAATGCCTGGGGGCACGCAGCCGCCACATCGGAAGAGCGGGACGGGGGCGGTGCTCACGCGGCCCTGTGGAAAAACTCCGCGAAAAGTCTAGTCTCGTTATCGGCTCTCGACAACAGCGACTACAGCGAAGCGACAAGCATCAACAATCGCGGTGAGATGGCAGGTCTGTCGAACACGAAGACCAATATGCATGCGGTCCTCTGGAGCATCTCAGGTGCGATCAAGGATTTGGGAGCCCTTCCGGGTGACACAAGCAGTCGCGCGTTCGCGATCAATGACCGGGGTAAAGTCGTCGGTCTGTCGAGCGGTCCGCGGGGAGAACGTGCGTTCATATGGACGCCCGACCGCATGGTTGCCTTGGAGGCACCGTCAGAGACGAAGAGCTCAGAGGCGCACGGGATCAATAACCGGGATCAGGTGGTCGGAGATTTCCGCGGCCCGGCGGGAATACACGCGTTTTTGTGGACACCCGACTCCGCATTTCAGGATCTGGGCGTACTTCCTGGCTGCCAGACGAGCAAGGCGATAGGTATAAACGACTCTGGTGAGGTGGTGGGCTCTTCATCAGGACCGTTCAACACTCGGTCCTTCCTATGGACACCCAGAGATGGAATGCAGGCGATTAGCGATATACCGTCTGAGGAATTCAGTGAAGCATTGGATATCAATGCCCATTCTGAAGTTGTCGGTTCATACGAGGGATCTTTAGGGAATCGTGCATATCTGTGGACGAGGAAGAACGGTTTCGTCGATCTGAACACTTCGATTCCAGCAGGCAGCGGCCTTCTATTGACGATGGCAGTCAGTATCAACGATCGAGGACAAATCCTCGCCATTGGGATGGCGCATCCCGATGTTTCTCCCGACCACCGAGTGGATGAAGATGAGGGGGACGAGTTGCACAGTGTTGATGTTCACTCCTTCCTATTGACTCCTAAAGCAGGCGGCGAATCTCCATGAGAACCTGAATTAATCGAGCAACAGCGGTCGGAGTGTGGCAGTCTTCAATCCACTTTGAGAATGTCTATTCGGTTTTTTCGCCGTCAGGTTAAAGACGTGTTAAGAAACAAATTTTACAGAATAGATTTTGCCTCGCTATACCTAAGCTGCCCGAAACAAAATAATCTGGGTAGACTACATGTTCACCTTTGTAGTTCCTGAATCCGACCGGGGGAGACAAACGACATGGGCGCTATGAGGGCCAGCGTAGACCGACAGCGGCTAGACAGAGCGAGCGGTACACCGGAGCTCGAGTTGAGGCCTGGCTTCAGGCCAATCCGCCATTCCAGAGCCCCGCTGGCTGTCGTTTTGGTTCTTGTCAGCATTGTGATCGTAAGGGGAATTTCCAAAGGCGAATTCAGCTACAACACAGATGAGACTCAGCATGCCGTGACGGGCTTATACGTTGCGGACCTGATCCGAGATCGTCCCTTCTCCCATCCCATCGAGTACACGTATCAGTACTATGCGCACTACCCAGCCTTATCGGGGGTGGTGCACTGGCCGCCCCTGTTTTATGGCTTTGAAGGAATCTCTTTTCTTGTGTTTGGAACCAACGTAGTGGCGGCCCGGCTCACCATACTTATGTTCGCGTTGTTCGGATTGTTCTTCTGGTACCTAACCGTTGAAAAATTGCACGGGGTGTGGACGGCGGCACTATCGACCGCTCTGCTCGCGTTTATCCCCAGCGTGCTGCTTTTCGAAAAAACGGTGATGCTCGAGATCCCCTGCTTGAGCTTCTGCATTGCAGCGACGTACTTCTGGTTGCAATACCTCGAGGAGGGGCGTCCGGCCTACTTGTACTGGTTCACAGTATTCGCGAGTGCCGCCTTGCTCACCAAGCAGAACGGCATTTACCTGATACCGTTCTGCGTTCTTTCGGTGGCTGCTCTGCGAAAATGGCAGCGCCTCTGGAGCTATCATGTTGCGCTGGCGTTGCTGATAGGCATGGTACTGGTGGGGCCGTTCTATACGCTGGTGTACCTGGTCCATTGGAAGCCGATCGCAATGGACTTGGCCGATCGATACATTTCCGGGGTGGCGAACCTAGCTTTTTACTGGAGAAATCTGCCTGCGCAAACCGGATGGATGTTCCTCGTCCTGTCGGTGATAGGCCTGCTCACGAGCCCACGCTGGGATAAACGGTCGACGACTATGGCGATGATTACCTGGATTGCGGCCTGCTATCTAACGTTCACCTTCATCGGACACAAGGAAGCCCGCTACGTACTTTATTGGCTTCCACCGTTCACTTATTTCACCGCAGGTATGCTCACCAAAATGTTTCGCGAACGCCGGATGCGCATTGCGGCTGCCGCGTGCTCCATCGTGCTGGTCGCGAACGAAACCGCCACAGCGTGGTCATTTCAACGACCGTACGTCACAGGTTATGCCCAGGCGGCCAAGCGGGTCACGGAAGCAAGCCGTTCGGCGGTGATTTTGTACGACGCCGATCTCCCGGGAAATTTCATTTTCTTTATTCGTGCCAACGATCCGAACCACCGTTTCATGGTCTTGCGCAAAGCTCTCTACGCATATCGCATCAAGCAGCGGGGCGGCTCTGTCGAACTGGTGCACAGCCGGGAGGAAATTCAAGACTTGCTGCGCAAATATGGAATAAGGTTCGTTGCCGTTTCTGACAACATTCCGCTCCGCTTCATCTCGCAAAGAGACCTTCGGGAAATGCTGTTGACGCCGCAGTTCCGCCTGCTTGAGGAGTTCCGACTGTCTGATGGCCAGAATGGGGTGCACAGCGGCAATCTTCAGATCTATGAAAACTTGGCGTGGGCGCCACCTACCGAGAAGTACCTGGACATCAAAATGCTGACCTTGGATCGAGACATTGTCGTGCCGCTCGAAGGCTTCGATTGGAAAACCGGAGCTCCCGAACAACGATGAGCTGCGGCGGATCCGGGTACCAGCCGGTAGCTTCGTTCTGCAACTGTCGATGAATCCCATCTCTCGGGTTTGTTCCGGTGAACTCTCTAGCTTGGGCTGCGCACAGAACCCTAGTGCGTACCTGACGTTGAAGACGGAGCCAGGGCGTTGATCAGATTCTGCCCGTTGGGGCTTCCCCATCCGGTTACCAGGTCATAGCCAACGACTGCGTTGTACGACTTCCCATTGCCGTTGCTGTTGTTTCCGCTGGTGATGTCATGGAAGACATTGTTGTAATTGGGACCGCTGCCGAGGGAGTAGATTGCAGGATTCATAAATCCCAAGGTTGCATTGCCGTTGGCGACAGCCTGCTGATTGACCAGCGCAAGAAATCCTGCCCAGCGCGGTGCCGCGAAGCTGGTGCCACCATAGTCGCCGCTGCAGGTGCCTTGGTCGCAGGCATAGTTGT
>Ga0210393_10003897_pt1 | contig 11882 bp, 19 predicted proteins | sample IncBWC27OmetaG_FD_160068 | JGI IMG/M metagenome (GOLD analysis project Ga0210393, IMG submission 160068) | Forest soil microbial communities from Barre Woods Harvard Forest LTER site, Petersham, Massachusetts, United States - Inc-BW-C-27-O ... | reverse complement strand
GAGAGCATTCAGCGCAATGCCATCACGTTGCATCGTAGAAGGCTCAGGTTTCTTGTGAGTGAGGAGCACAACGCCGGATATGAGGATGAGAATCGAGACAAAGATGAGAAAGAGTGTCCAGGAGGCGTAGGCGTCGACGGAATCATTGAAGATCTGTAGACGCGACTCAGCGTGTGTATTGCGGTGAAGAGGGAAGAGCGTCATAAAATGCTTACTAGGGAGTTGAGCCAACTGCACGCAAATATAATCAACCATAGCTCTGCAAGAGAGGGTGAGGCGGATGACTTACCCAGTCGCAGTGTATACACCGTAAAACACTGGTACGACCAACGTCGAATCGTAGATCTCGAGTGCGCGATTGAGACAGACAATTTGAAGGACGGCCGTAAAGGCGAGGAATATAAAGGTTAAAATAGGCGCGGGATGTCCGAGCTGATTCCCGGCATTCTCGTGTGATAATGAGCCGGAGATCAACTTCACTCTGCAAAACTTCTCAATCCCATACTGTGCGGTGAGAAATACGATTGACTGACGCAGCCTTGGCGAATACTAGGCACTCCCCGGCCAAGCCTCCTCCAGCACAGGCCCAGCCTATGCCCAATGTCCATGCGATAACCGTGTCGTCTTTCCCAGCTGTCCACTCCTCAAGCTTCTCGGCAATCCATATCATGGACCATTTCCACAAACCCTTTAAGCGAACGAGTAGGCCGCCATGGGGAGCCTTGGGTGTTCGAGCGCTCATACCCGCGAATGGATGCCCTGACAGATCTGAGCGGGTTGATAGCACCAGATCAAGTTGCGTGGTGAAGATGTAGAGGAGAGCAAGGGAAAGCGACATGACGAAGAAGTAGCCGAGCCAACCTAGACGACCCCAGAGGTCCGCAAGATGTGCGGCCGAGGTTTCTTCCGAGAGGCCGGAGTTGATAGAGCCGAAGGCTACAATACCCACGACGCCAATTATGACAATGACAGTACCCTGTGAGTGCGTTAATAAATGAGTACAGCATCGAGGGCAACAAAGTTGGGCTCACATATATATCCGTAGCGGTGACAGGAGTTCCCACTAGAAATCTAGCAAACAGAAAATTGAAGATGAGAGAAGTTGATCCCAACGGAGCGACATATTCTGATGATTCATGTCAGCGGGAGACCTGTCAAAGCGGAAAAGGGCTCACCAGCTCGCATGTACTGGAGGGCGAGGGTTGAACCAATCAGCTGAGATAGTCTAAGACATAAGCACGAAATGTGTACAAGAGAAGATAGGAGCCTTACATGTAAAGTAACATTCCGAGGAGCCATAGCGGTCGTAACCAGTCTCTCTTCCGCGCGCTTTTCGGGATGGCTTTGGTTCGAACCTGTAGGAGTGGCAATCCGTTAGTGAGTCCATCAAAGGTGAGGATGCGATGCAAATACATGATCTAATTTAGTTAAATTCAGGCCAGCAGCATTGAGAACGGATGCAAGGATAATGATGGATAACCCTATTATGAATGCTATCACTGTGTTTGCATGCCGCACACGGTGATCTTGTGCAGGAACGGGAACTGGGATGGGGACAGGGACAGGAACTAATATGGGGTCTGACTCATTGTTCTGACGAACGAGTAGATGAAGCAACAAGGCCGTCATCTACAGCAAGTGGGGTTGAATTGCAGGGCTCCGTAGAGGTTGTGGAAAGAAAAAGAAAAAGTGGAGGATATAATGGGGAATCTTTCGGGGTTCCTTGGGTCGTATTTCTCGTGATAGCGCTAGGTTTCCATGAAAGAGCTTGCGACAGCAGAGATGGTTCTGGTTGTTCGTTGTTCGTAACGCGCCGAACAGTTCGACAAGCACGCGTTTATCCCGTTCCACATCCCGGCGTTGTCCGTGTTCCGGCCCGGGGAGGCCACCGCCGTGAGCGGCCTATAAGTAATCCATCCTTGCAAAGTGAGTGGTTATGTTCCTCAGCCATACTGTCAGCATTCATCTATGGGCATTAGGTGAGTATCAAAAGTCCCAATATCAATATCGATTAATTTGTTCAGTGGGCAAGTTGATTGCGAAACCACTGCGGTTCACGTGACAATGGACTTGTGTCCGTTCGCATGCATCCTTCTTCCTTCTTCCTCAGCCTCAGACTGAAACGGCTCGAGGTGGTTTAACCACTCACACACGTGAGCCAAATCGTGAGGTTTACACACCCCTCTGGGTTCTTAAAAACCTGGATAGTGCAAGGACTTGCTTTCTATCCCCTGTCTCTGAACTTCATCCAACGACGACGAGGACTTGTCTCACATTAGATCCATCCATGCCTTGGCAATTCCTTGATGTTTGTATCCTTTTCTTCTACAGTTCAACCTCTTTGTGACAACCTCTCCGACCAACAGGCCTCATCGGCTAGCGTGGCATATACCCTGCTCGGTGGTTTCGTGATTGTTGTATGTCTTATATTGTCCTCCCCGGATGCAGAGCCATCTAATCGCTGCCAAGTACAACTTGATATCCTTGATCATAAAAGAGAGGGTGAGATATCAACAATTCCTTTAGGTCTCCGATCGTTAATCGCCACGAACAGCTATACATGAATGAAGTCGCTCTCGGAACAGCCTTTGGTATTATTTTGGGACCTCATGTCCTGGGAATTTTCAATCCTCGTTCTTGGATGGGTGTAACAGATATCCTCACACGAGAGATCATGCGGATCGTGCTAGTGACTGGCCTCTTTGCCATAGCCGTAGAACTGCCCAATAGGCACATGTCTGATCACGCCAAGAGTTTACTCATCATGGTTGTCCCTACGATGGCGTTTGGATGGCTTGTCTCGGGGGGTATGCGAGCCAGTGGAATCACGAGTGGCACATCCCTCTTATCTCCATTTTTCCCTTTCTGCAAGCGCTTATTCACGTCCTTTTCCCAAGACTGAATTTTGTATCTTCACTTGTCATCTCGGCATGCTTAACTCCAACGGACCCAGTTGTCTCCGCCGCGGTCATCGGTGAGGAGTAACGCCTGTTGAAAATCCCTAGTAATTCACTCAAACGTTCTGAAGGTGAAAGATTTGCTGTTAAAAATGTACCCTCCCGCCTCCGCCAACTTCTCGTGACCGAGTCTGCTTCAAACGATGGACTTGCATACCCTTTCATCAGCATCGCAATATATCTCACAACCGAGGCTTCCCTTGCAACGGCTTTTGAGAAGTGGATTGTTATCAGCTGGATATGTGCGTAGCCCATTCGCGCCTTCGCTTTTCAGGAGCTAATTCCTCGAGACACCAGACCAAGTCATTCTGGGGCCTCTCCTTGGTGCTATCATCGGTACGAGACATGCCTATGCTTGATCGCCTCGAGACTGACTTACTTTACAGGATTCTTCTTTTCGCGTTTGTTGAGATATGCTCATCAGAAAGACTTCCTCGATCGCGAGTCGTATATCGCCCAATACTTCGCCCTTGCATTGTTTACAGCTGGTGCCGCCAACTCCCTCGGGAACGATGACCTCCTTGCCGCATTTGCTGCTGGTGTGTTTGCCCCTTTCCATGCGGTCTTTCTCTGCTCAATCCTGCTGCAGGTTGCGCCGTCTCTTGGGATGGTCATTTCAAGAAACAGACCGAAGGCGATTCATTCTCTACTATCCTTGATCTTGTCCTCAACTGCGCCTGCTTCATCTATTTCGGAGCGTGGCTTCCGTTCGATCAATTCCATATTTCTGAGCTTGGTATAACTCCTGGCCGACTTGTATTACTCATGCTGGTCATATTGGCTCTCCGCCGAATACCCTTCCTCCTCATTGTATACAAACTGATACCCGAAGTGTCCAACTGGCGCGAGGCACTTCTTTGCGGTCATTTTGGACCGGTTAGCTCTTTGCGGAGTAGAACAATCCACTCACCGAATGATTCTTTGTTTCAGATTGGCGTAGGTGCTATCTTCGTCTGTAACCTTACCCAAACCCGCCTTGAAGTACCGCGAAACCCCCCAATATCCCAGCAGGATTTGCTCGCCACCGCTCTCCAGCCGATCGTGTCTTTTGTTGTCCTTGGTTCTATCCTTACTCGTATGTCAACTCGTTTCATTTATGAGAATGCTTGACCACGTTCGCACATTTGTAGATGGGCTTTCCATTCCATTCTTTTCTGTGGGTCGTCGTACCTTGACCATATCTCGCTCTCTAGTCATCGATAAACCCACTTGGCTCCCATGGGGACGCCGTGATGCACCCCAAGTCGATACGGAACGCTCTGCCCACGCAGGAGAAGATGCGAATAGTGCCGTCGCAGAGGAATCACGGCGGAAACGGCAAAAGCAGATAGAGTCACCACTGGCAGGCCTCTCCGACATGCCAGACTCTGCGATCGAAGGCGTCAAGACCCCGGAGAGAGAGGTGAGGATCGATGTGTGTACTCCGTTTTACTTGTCGTATTCTCCGCCCGAAGGTACTCAGAACTAGTACGAAGCAGAACACCGCGAAGCATGTTGGGATCACAGTCTCGCATGACGAGGCTGAAACTGCACAATGCGATGGCTGACACCAGGCCTTTGTGCAGCATGTTCCTCAGATGCTGACGTACACGTACACACTTGAATCCTCCCAGAGCTAAGGCTCATGATTGACAGCGAGCCATTATGCCTTGCTTCACTCTTTGATATGCAATTAACCCACATTTGTACCAATTGTCAGAAATAGGAGAAAATAGAATATTCGAGCTATTTGTTCAGCATTCCCCTCAGGCTAGAGGTTCGTTTGGTAAATTGCGCGATGACCCGTCGGCCCTGCTAGATCAGACTGGGTATCGCGATGCAGTGTTTTCTCATGCTACGGATTTAAAGTGATGGGACTGCTCGGGCTAGCTCGGGCGCTAAGTGAGCAGTTTTCTTCAAGGTAAACACCTCTACTATTACCCAATACTAGCGATAAGTCGTATAATAAACCCTCCCTCCGAGTCTTACAGTTTGGAGATTTACCTCATTGGTGGATACTTACCCAGCAAACAATTCCGTATGTTCTGTGATGACCTCGGCCCTACTCTCTATACCTTGACACCATCTCCTGCAATTCCACCCTCTCAACCATGAGTGATTCACCAGCGCACTCATCTCCCAGCAAGCGTGCGGAGACCTTGTCTCCGGATAAGGTAACAGCGGTTCATGTACCGCCCCTCATACCTCCTCATCCACTTTTACGATCTCTCCCTCCATTGACCCACCTTCCTGCCGACCTCCTCGACTTGCTGAATCAAACGTATTTCTTGCATCTTCTTGCGAATGACCCATCGAAAGTATTGCCTCCGGGCAAGTCTTTATTATCTGTCTTGTCACGGCCAAGTATACGACAGAAGCGGGACGATGAGCCACCAAGTTTGCACGACAAAGTCGAGGAGATGATTCACAAAGCCTTCTGGGACGAGGTGCTGCGCCATTTAAGATTCCTCTCCTCCCTCCTTACCACCGTTTTTGCCAGGCCTTTGATGCTCTCTCCTCCGGGGAGCCTTCCACCCAGCTCCCCCGTCTCAAGCTCCTGCTCAATGACCTGCACTCCACCCTTTCACCGCTATTCCCCGCAGGGCATCACATCCTGACTGTCCTATCTGCCCCTCTTGCACCTACATCTTCACCTCTTCTCACAGCGGTGAATTACTGCCGTGAGACCCTCGTCGCACTCCGTGCGCGTTGCGCACCAGCACGCGATGATTATATCGATGCACTCTCTGCATCGCTTACAGACCCACCCACTGATCCACTTGACCTCGCTAAGCTCGTGATAGCAACCATCCGGTCTATACTTAAACTCGCCGAGACGATGAAGGACGACCTTTCACAATTTGTACTCGGTACTATGGGCGAGGCGCAGCTTGCAACTGCCGTTGCGGATCAGGCGCAGACGCGAGAACGTGCACTCGTCCTTGATCTATGGAAGCAAAGGGTCATTCGTGAAGATGTCACAGCGTGGTTAGCTGACCTCTCACAACCATACGCACTCATCGCTGTATCACCTCCACGCAAGTGGGTGCTACGAGTTGTACAGGCGTTGGGAGCTATAGAACCCGTTGCCTGCCCCTTACCAACTAAACCTTTGGGTCCCGAGGATGACAGGCCACCGCCAGTGCCAAATTCCCTACCTGCGTCGTTCTTCTTCTCCACCCCTGAATTGTTCTACGTCCAGAACTTTCTGCAGGCCATCATCATCGCTGCGGCGTTGCGCACGCTGCTTCCCGCTTCCGTATCACCGCCCAAGGATCTCATGTATCGTATCTGGACACTGCTGCTAGCATCTGTAAACGAGGAAGATCCCGAAGAAGATGCGCGACTCGTCAATCTTGCCGATGAGCTTATTCGGGCATCCTTATTAACGGACACAGAATCAACGAAGCAGCTACGTGCAGCCGTTGAGCGGACGGTGCGCGCGTCCGACCCCGTGTTTCGTCTACTCCAACGTCGCCTACTGACGGCGCTCGCGGAACGCCTTGCCCATGTACCCGTATCGGACGATAGAAAAGATGTACCACCAGAAATGCGCACGGGAAGGCGGGAACAATCCCCCAATGCTACGGGCGAGAAGTGGCCAAAACCAGAAGTCTTTGAAGTGAAAGGTTTTGGTGATCCAGTATTGACTAGCGCAATACAGGAGGTGCTTGTGAAGCTTCGGGGGATTCTGCTGTGGATAGAAAGTATTTGGGCGGACCTGTTTGAACCGAGCAATAATCTGGGATAGATGGGAGGACAGTAAATAGTAAAGGTGTGTGAGAGCCACCTACAGCATGGACTCAGATTAATCCTACACGTTTTGTAGGAGACACGATAGATAGTCTTGTCTTGCTTCAAGTTGACGCGGAGTGACGAAGCCACGTGTTGTAGATTTGGTTGCTAATACAGTGTATCCTCTGTTTATGTTTGCCCGAGACTATAGAGAGAGTACGGATACACTACCCACAGTACTAGCAGTACCAGGCAGTGGCAGAGTCGGAAGCTTTTTTCTTTTTACATCATTCAGCTATCCGTAACTTGAACCTCTACGGCACTACCAATATACAGTATGGTTGCCCTCCCTCCCGCCGAGGCCACACAAATAAGCGACCTGGGCCCTGACACCCTCAGCGCACTGCGCTGAGGGTGTCAGGGCCGTTCAAAGTCGAGACAAACGTTGTATGCCATACAACGTTTGTCTCGACTTTGAACCCGACGCCAAGACAGACGACAACTTGAAGGCGATGCGTGCCAGGCTCCTCGGCTACCTGATTCTCCACGCTCCTTCTCTCAACTCGCGCCGTGAAGTCGTCGATTTGATTCGTTCATGCGGGCTAAACTACGCTACCCTGTCTGAACTCGGGCGGTCCTTTATCTACTACTTTATTCGCCCACGTGAGTTCGTCTAGTAACCTGCCGACTCGGAAACGAGCTGAAGCTGCAGATCCCAGTCAAGACGCATAGGAGGGGTACACCGGTCTCTTCGGATAGTCCTAGTCGTCGTTCAGTCAATAAAGACATGACGGATTGGATGGCTATGATCAAAGAGGCGCCAAGAGACCACAAGGGAGCCAAGAAACAGGTGAGCGCTATGATAGACTTTGTCGTTCCGTGACCCGTTGATCCACGTGTTCCCCGAGAGGCGCTCATTCGAGATGGATTTAGATGTGTAGTGTCTGGACGATTCGACGTACAAGCGGCCAAAACACCAAGTATCGATAAAGAAGAGATCCGCAGGCCCGGGGTAGGCGTCCTTTACACAAAATGCGTTCACATTGTGCCCGAATCCACTTGCCTCGACGTATTCGCCACACGCACGCCGCCAGAGACAAACTCAGAGTCGCGTCTCGCCGAGAGGGTAATGTATTGCGTCCTTTTCATACCTCTCTACTGCTGCCACCGAGCTCAGGCTTACGGTATCCTTTCTCAGACGGACCATTCTGCCTCAGTTTTGGCCATTCTGAAGCGTTTCGTCGATAGCGCCGAAAACCTGAACGGTCCTAAAGTGCATTCTCTTTTCAATGTCATGACGATGGAGTATGATATGTACGACTGGTTTGATCGTTTGGACATGTGGCTTGAGGCGACAGTGAGTATTACAGGTACACGACCTTATGACTGTTTCACTCTAATTAGCCACCTTGATTTATAGGAAGTCGTTAATTGCTATCGTGTTATAACTGTCGATGAGTTCTTTCATGTGCCCGAGAAGACAACATTGACGTCTTCGAACCCCACTGCTCTTCCCGTACCTTCTCCAGAACTCCTAGCCTTGCACGCGGCTTGTGCCAAGGTTGCGCACCTCTCAGGTGCAGGTGAATACATTGACAAGCTTGACCGAGATGCGGAAGAACTGGATGTATTGGCGTGTGACGGAGGGTCCTCCGATGTCCTGATCCATGCACTTTTGAGGTCGACGACCCGTCCACTTGATGGTGGGGCGTGAAACAGGGTGAGAAATAGAGATTAGCCTCGCCAGTACTGCAATCAGGAAATACCACGAGTGGTGGACAAGATATTTATATTTCTACGGGCAGGCGAGCCTGAGAATATGTGTGTGAGCTTGCCAATGCCCTTCAATAGTCCGACTCAGCCTTAAATTAGGCTAGTTCCCACAAAAGCTGTACTGTACAAATTCAATACGACTTTGGGAAAATGACAATATCACCACGATGCAAACCAATCTCGAGCGATCATATCGAAATGTCAGATAGTGGAAAGCTAGTAGGCGTAGCAGATGACTCGGGCGAAAGGAGTAGATAGGTGTGTCACAAGGAGTAAGTAGATAACAAAGGGCTGAATAACATGGAGTTGAGAGCATTTACTGCCGACCAGCGACCTCCGAATCATATCGCCACCATCGTTCCCAGCGCTGGACACCTACAGGTGACCTGGGAACCAATTCGCCGCGTTAAATTGCGTTATGGGTTTCTGTAGACACCCGGATGGCTAAAGTCCCTCCAAGACAAGATCACGCAGTGCAGATAACGCATCTGTGGGCCTTTCCCCAGACGGGGTGGGCAGGGCAACGAGGGGCGCCATGTACTTGGATACGTACAGGCTCTGCACAGTGGTAAATGCGTGGAAATGTCTCAGCAATGGGGTAGAGTCCAGGTCGAGAGGTCATTGCATAGTTGCGCCATCAACGTGAGCGGCCAAATTGTCGAGACACAGCTGGCTTCAAGGGAGAAACGAGTTGGTGATCGAAGGGTAATCTTGCAGGCCCAATAGTTCAGCACTATAAAAGCTTGCTTAAGTGGCTTGAAATTTTCTGCACGACCGATGAGCCCGCACAGTTGTCGAACGTGAAGGATGGACTCGGGATGTATCTCGACGACCGTGACGCTGAGGCTGTTGAGTAAGGGGGTATCAATCCGGGCGACAAAGTCTTCCAAGTACTCGCTGGTGCCTTTAAATAGGAAGTGAGAGAGAGCAGGCAGGACGACGCGTGTCTGGCGAGGTGGATCTCTTGGACCGGGAAGGTATCCAAGGCAGTCGGAGGACCAAGAATAGAGAGAAGGGAAAGCGTGACGAGGCGAGGGGCGGACAAGTTGAGTTTGGGTAAGTCCAGAAATCCGACGTTGTGGGAAGTGAATGATCGTAGCTTTGGGGCAGACACGTCCAAGAAGAACCCGGGAACGATCACGGGGGTAGAATAATTGTCAGATGTGAGACGAAGCCGTGTCAGAGTCGGCCATGGCTTCTGCATCGTGGCATTGAATCTTTCCAGTTCTTCCGATCTTTTAGATGGTCAAAGGTGATCCCAGCTACCCGGTCAGGCAGCTTCAGCGCGGCGATTACATTCTCCTCCCCCTCACGGCCAAATTCGGGCGAATAACGTATGGCGATAGGCAACTGCGGCCAGGTACGTAGCAAGTTCCTCACGGGTGTTCGTGCATTACATCGGAGTAACAGGCGCAGACACCCGGGTGATGCAAAAATGATACGCCGCCACCTTCTGCATACCTGCACCAGCGATTTCCACATTCCTACTCATGGGGAAGTAATCATAATCAAACATGTCCAGGAAGACATCATCCGGGAGAATATGGATCGTCACCTGCCCTACACCGCACTAGTCAGCACCTGTAACAGATGCAGCTGGTCAAGAGACCTACGTAGATCCTGTGCGTCATTGGATTCTTCCCCGCAATGCATGGGATGCTCTCCCATTGGCAAGGCTTTGGAAGGGCCAGTCTGAGTCGACAATCTCGATTCTCGAGGCACTACGAGATAAACTGATGTTGGCCAGGAAGGAGACCAGACGGCGGACAGGCCATGGGGAACGACTATGTAAAACTTTGGTTAGTTACAGAACTCTTCCCAGACATACTTGTGCTTGCGAGAGCTCGCTGGCATCGGTGAGGCCCACAGGAGTGCTGGATGGCCAAGAGGTTGCGGGGCAAAAATATCTGCTCTGTTGGGACGTTGGGACGCACCGTCTGACCGAGTGCATGCCGGATGCCGAACCATGAGTTTAGGTTACATTATTATTTACTTCCGCACGGTACACCTACAAAAACAGCGGGGACAGGGGAGAGACGCTATGATCCTCCCTTGGTTTTACCCCCCATCTTCAAGTTCCTGCATGAACCGTAAGATGCTCCTTAGATCTTCACAGAGCTTCATAGCTCAGACAGATTATCTATAGTGACGATATGTTATACACAGTGCCTCCTTTGAAGCAACTTGCTAGTGCAGCTTTGGTGAAGGCAAGCCGGGCAGCAACAGCACAGCGCAGGAATTGCAGCTTCTCTCTCATCGACCGTCATCAAACTATCAAGCACCGCTCGTTGTGTACAACTAGCGTGTATGTTCCCTTAGGTCTTATATATAGTCACAAACATTCATGGGACGTAGAATGCCCTTCTCCACCGACACCGCCTGGCCTCAGGGCTTGCGCACCATCTTCGACATCTGTCGCCAGCAGCGCGAGACATTGGAAAACCGCTACTGTGGGCCGTATGACAAACTACTAAATTACTGTTTTGGCAACTCCTTCCAGTATTTTGTTGCGCGTCATTGCCCTCCCAGTTACGGTGATCCCACCCTGCGTGACATAGTCGACTTCGAAGTATTCCTGGTCGTTTTTGATGCAAACCGTCGTCCAGTGCTCTTTGCCGAAATCAAGGACGATGGATGGGCCCACAAGCCTTATTGTCGTTTTAATGCAGACGAGGTGATTCGTCGTCAGTATGACGCAATGCTTAACGACTGTCCTCTTCCTCGTTTGTGGGGCTTGAGCTTGCTCGGCACGTCCCTTCGCATTTATTGTGGAACCGTCGCCACAGGGGCCATGAAACCCAACTTCATGCCTCGCCCCGACCCCGGCTGCATCCTGGCACCAGATTTTTTAGAAGGTGCATGGGATATCGACATTCTATCGCCAGAAGGATTTAAGAAGATGAAGGAAATTATCACGGATATTCGCACTGCTGCTGCTGCGTTGTAGGGAGAGATGTTCTTATGGTTCGGTAGTCATCAAGTCATTATCCGTATTGTATGAGTACTAAAGCGCTAGTACTAAAGCTATATATTCACCGTCTATGATCAGTACATGTTTCTCTTTGAGTGCTTGCGTGAGTTCTTGATCGCTGACCTGAAGTTCTATCCGAGCTTCGTCGAGGGTAAATCTTTTCCGCTCAGTAGAAAATGTACTCTAAGCCTAGCCATCGATGGTATGGGACCCGACCAAGTGCCTACCGCGCTTAAGCTCTCGTCATCCTCCTCCTGCCCCTCCTCCCACACGTGCTCCTTCAACAGAACGTTCATCCGATGGAGCTTCGGGACAGCCGGAACGAGCTCCAACAGTTCATTGAGGCTATCTTGTATGACAACTTGGTCCTCGCTTCCATCTACGTCTGGACGAGACACGATGAGAACAGCGTTCGAGTCAGAGCGTCACCGAGCGTATGTTATATGTTTTGTCTGAGGTGCATAGTA
>Ga0210393_10003896_pt1 | contig 11882 bp, 14 predicted proteins | sample IncBWC27OmetaG_FD_160068 | JGI IMG/M metagenome (GOLD analysis project Ga0210393, IMG submission 160068) | Forest soil microbial communities from Barre Woods Harvard Forest LTER site, Petersham, Massachusetts, United States - Inc-BW-C-27-O ... | reverse complement strand
CACTTTGTTTGGACATTTGGTTCGATATATCTCATTTGTACATCAGCCTTCAATGCAGCCCGAGGATCTATGGCCAGAGTTTTTCTATACATGTGTCGTATGGACTGGTGAAACAGCTCCTTATGATGTTCCATATTGTGCGCGGTTTTGTACATTTCATTAGGAACAAAATACAAGGTATATCCGTGACGGACATTTCGAGCTTCATCGTTTCATCGGTTTTCAACCCCTAAATAGGAAGGGCCCGAGGTGGAGAGGTCAGTCCGAGGGCGGGGTACGATGAGAACACTTGGTTCAGGGCTGTTCGCAACGTCAGCACAGAAACACTTGGTCTTGACCCTACTGGGTCCTAAGACGCAGTTAGACACAAAAGAAGGATGACTCCAGACCTTTGAGTAAAGTACGGGGTGCGATTGCAGAAATCAATGCGAAAAGTATTACAGTCCGGGCCAGTAAGTAAGAAACGAGCATGTAAGCAAGAAAGAACCCAAGTAGTTATGCGGCAGGGGACTCTGCTGGTATCCGTTGTGCGGCTAGCATTCGCCTTTCCAAGTGAACAGGCCGTCAGCTTGTAGTGATGCGCGAGTAAAGATGACTGTACGTACTGTCGCGCAGCCAGGATCATCTGCGCCTTGCGCTCGCGCAGGCTCGCTTCGCGCCTTTCGGCTGTATCTTCCCACATGGCGCTGCCGCCAGCGTCCTTTTCCAGCGAAGGCGCGACGTCCGTAGCAGATAGCCGCGATTCGAGCCCGAAGCGGGATATTAACGTGTCCTTGGGTCGTATCTGCGTCGTAACCGCGGTGGCGGTGCGTGTCGCGCCTGGCGCGCCTGCAGGAGACGGAACCACATTTGCACTGGATGGGCGGGGGTAGAGCGTGAAGTAAGCTTCTGGCGGCTGTAGGACGATGAGTGAAAAGGGTCAGAAATGAGAGGACGAGGGACCGCGCACAGCATCAAGGAAGCCGTGCTCGAGGATTTTGTTGGTCGTGAGCTCGACTGAACCCGTGCGAAGAAGATCGTAATGAATATTGGCACTGTGCAAGAAGGAAAGTCAAGTCCTCTTCCACACGCATGGCTATATGTGCAACACACTGTGGGATGTCAGGGAACATTCCAATTACTGTTTCTACCTGAGTTGGAGAGATCAGCGGGGTTAATGAAAATGTCAAAGTGGGAACAGTACCATTTCTGGAGTCACTTTCTTCGGCCTAAAGCGCAGCGCACGAGCCGCAGCCTGCTCTGCCGTAGACTCGCCACCTCAAGCGCTACTGAATGACAATGGGGCAACGACAGAAAGACTGTAACGTACTGGAAGTTGTAGCCCAACGCACGATTAAGACAATAACAGCAAAGGCGACGACAACATTGACAATTTCTCCCATTTTGTGTGCAAAGAAAGATTCTTGGAGAATAATTGATGTCCGAGTACTACTCGTACTGTATAGCAAGACTATGGCTACCAGCAGCTCTCTGAGCGGAGGTGATGTGGCATCAGAGACACTCGGCCACGGCCGAACCCGTAACAACGGATTCTTATGTCAGCTTAACACTAGTCCGTCGCCCATCCTTACAATCTCACCCAACACCGCGCTCTCGTTAAGGAGTACCAAGTCACGATCCTTGCCTCTTTCCTTTTCCTATTATTGGGTAATTATCAGAGCTTAGGATTTATTTCACGCTAGATTTAAGGCAAACCTTTGGTGCCGGAGTGCTCGAAACTCGATTCAGCACGCGGAATGGCATTGGCTTGGTGAGACTGGGGTCCCATATGCCACCAAACCTATCACCGCCTAATGGGTCGTAGAAAAACTTGACTGTATCAGCGTAGACATACTACTCGATTGTGGTTAGTCATCGGGACTGTACAAAAAGACTCCCTTTGCCTACCGAAAGATCGTCGAGATACGACTCTGCGGGGTCGAAGCCAGGCCGCAATGGCCACTCGCCATCCGCGAGTGCAGAATAGGCATGTTTATCGGTCCATATGGATGGATTTGCCGTGACATTCTGAAAATATCGAGGAAGTACAGCTGGTTGTAACTTTACGACAAAGTTGTAGTCCTCTTCCGGGTGAACGAACATGCCCTACAACGGAGCCAAAATTATCACTTAGGAAGATGTGAGAAAATTTCCGAGCTGAGCGACTCACAGTGACATCAAGCACGCCCGATTCCACACCCTGTAAGTAGAAGTGCGTTGCTTGCGCGAGAGCACGAACACGACGTGCTGCCACGACATCTGGCGCATCAACTGTCCACATGCGTCCATCAGGATCGGCTTCAGTCATCAGCATCCAAACACCTTTGGTGCCAGACACCGAGCTCGAATAGACGTCAGGTCCCGGATCTGAGGCGCCGTATAGCGGTATCTTCTTTCCTTCAGACCAATTCCAATCCCGCAGCAGCCGAATGACACACGCAAAACCACGCTCGCGGGTTTTCGGAGCCCCCGCCGAACCAACGCCGGCAAACACAGCGGCGCAGAGTAACTCAACCGCCTCTTCACTCACGTGCAGCCGAAGAAGCCAGTGAGCGGCCAACCAACGCTTTACAAGCCGCACGGTGCCCCCAAACGCAGTGAACCAATGGTGGAGTGCAGCGATGGCACGATGATGTCGTGGCGCGGCGATGAAACGTCGGGTGTACCATCTACGACCCATGCGTGCGTTCTCTAATTCATGTGGAGAATATGTCGCAGGAGAGTGAATGATTCGATCGAGCAGCGTGGCCTCACGATCATGCCATATGCGCAGCGCAAATGCCCAACCATCTGGTGTGGTAATCTCGAGCTGGGCGTGATCCGCAGTTAGTGGGACACCAGCTGGGGATGCAATAGCAACCCGTGCGTGTAAACTGGGTATAGATTTGGTCAACGTTTGTGCAATCCGTTCCAAGAAAGCCATCTTCATCTTCTGAATAGCCGTCAAATCATCAGGCCAACGTGCCGATTTCTCGAATTCGAGATTAAGGGAAATGAGAGGGATATATCTTGAGCAAGGCGGAAGGGTTGGCTCTGATCCTCCTGGGATAGCGACAGGAGCGAAGACGCTAGTATACCTGAGCTCCGGGGCGACCGGGCTGATATTGACGACGGACAATGGCAGCTCCTTACTAAGTGATTTAATGGAGCTAGCAAGGTTCTGAAACGCAGTAAGAGCTGCCTTAAATCCAGAAGCATGATAGTGTGAGGTTATGGATGGCGGGAGGCGGAGAAGTGCATCAAATCCAGATTGCCACGAGGTCGTGGCATCCTCGCGCATTCCAAAGTGTAGCCCAAGAATATGCCGCACGATCATTGCTGGGATATGTGTGCGTTCATCCGAGTCTCGAACATGCCAGACGACACTCTCTGTGATGCTCCCGTCCTGGAATCGTCGGAGTTCGGCTTTGTTGCCCCATAACTCGTGAAACGCCTCTGTTGTGTGTGAAGGTGACTCCGTAGCTGCTGGTCCATGATCCACGAGACGGAATGCGTGCTCTTGGTCGAGCATCAACCCAATGAAAACGATACTCGGGCTCGTCGGAAGTGCCTTGGATAGTGTACGCAACTGTGTCGACGGGTGTAGGATAGATAGAGCTTTCACCCGCGAACCCAGTGCGCCACGCAGTCGCGTGGACAAGGAGGCAAGGATGGCATTCGGAAATGAACCATTTTCCAATACGTCGTGAATTGACAATCGCATGGGGTTGGAAGATGATAGATCGAGCCTGCATAGCACAATCAAGAACTGGACATGTCACTGGAGGTGGAAGGCATACAGGAGTACGACGTCAAAACGGGAAGCAAGGTCCCTGTGATCAGTAAGGAAGACCTCGGTGAATGGATCACCAGCCGGTGTGTTCCCGTCTAAGACTTCCAAAGTAACACGTGCGTCGTATTTGAGCTTTGTGACAGATCAGCGATGTGAATCGATCTGAAAGTACTAGTAGACACTTGCCATCTCAATAGATGTGAGAGGGACACCGGCAAGGACGTTGGTACAAGACGATGAGTCAACTAAGACAGCTTCATATCTCCCCAAATATTCTTCTGGGGGAAACTGGGGATCCAAATACTTCAATACGCTAGCAATACCGGGGTTCGAATCCGACGCACCAAATGACCATCTTTACTTTTCACAAAAACGGGATCTTGAGAGAAGTCATGCTGGGCTGGGGAACGGTCAGTCACCATTCATTTTTCCGCTGTTTGCACATACACAGAAAATCTAAAGCAGCCTTGAAGAGTTGGTATGAACTGAGGCCATTCCCTAATGGGCGCCTCCTTGTCTTTGCTTTTCCGTGGGGCTCCTCCCCACAAATCAACAGCTCTAGTACAGCATTCCACCAAGGACCTGCACCCTCGAAGCCTCGAATGCATGTCCGCCGGCCTTCCCCGTACCCTCGTTGATTGGCCCACACTCGAAGGAGGGAGAGAGCATCACGATATGCGGGAATATCTTGCTTTAATGTGTTCACTGACAAAACATGGCGTTGAGGGGAGGAGGCAAGCATAAGGACAGCATTGTACAACGGAGTGGGGCAATGATCATGACCTGAGTCAACCGGGTCTGACTGGTGGACACGAAAATTGCATCGAGAGGGAGATAGCCGCATCCGTCGAATCGGAGAAGATGCGGAAAGTGTAGGAATTAGTCGTATTACTGCGTTTAATTTTGAAAAATCCGTGGGTGTGTTATCTGCAGGACCGTCAGCGACGTCAACGAGATGGTCTGATGTGAGAATGAAGCACTGTGCTTGGGTCGCAGAATCAGCGTGGTCAGTCGAGGATCCCCTCTCTTGGAATCGTAATAAGCGTCCACGCTGAGCTCGCTCTTGGGGTCAGAAAGATGCTTGGCAATGACGGCAAGGTAAAACGCTCGCTTATGGAAGAATCGACTATTCATGTAATCCTTCTCCTGGAATAAGCCCTATGACAAGGATAATCAGTTACAGATAAGCGTCGCCTTGAGGATAGACGTGCCGATGGCATTTCCACGGCAACATCAATGACCCAAGGTTCATCATCTGTACGTTTAACAGCGACATTATTAATCCAGCTCCCGACGATTGAGATATTTGCTGGTTTCTCGAACGCAACCTTCCAATTGGCATCTTCAGTCGGAACGGGTAGGGGGTAAGGGACGGTAATAGTTTGTAGGGATGTGGCTAGTCCATCCCGCTGAGAACGTTTCGCCCTCGAAGACGACAGGAGTGGATCCCCGGAAATATCACTTGCAGCTACTAAAGGATGCTGGGGCTCGATGGACGGAAGAGACGATAGACGCGCATGAAGAGAAAAGAGAAATCTGTCCAGTGGTGATTTGCGTGAATCTTTGGGCCGAACATTTGGTAGAAGAGCGTCAATCTGGGGGGATCGTAACTGTGGGTCAATATGAAACATGATAGAGGGCAGAAAGGCTCACCTGAAACTTGAAAGCGCTGGACATAAAAAGGTCTTGAGCCGTCCTTATAGCTGTAATCTCTGCTCCTGTTGGAGGCTTGTGTACCGTGCTACTCAAGGTACATACTTGAGCAGTATCACCGACGGCGCTCGTACAAATACCATGCCATACATCTTCGCCAGCTAGTGCATTATCGCTTATGTTCGAGAAATCGCCGTCTGAGCCAACGGATCTATTTGATTCGGTGTTCTCGTGACTATTTTCTCCCTCATCTTGAACACTCTCCAGCGTAGACGGTCGCTTCCGCGAAAGTAAGTTTGATAGTAATGTGACGAAGATTCATATACCTTTGATATGTGGTCGTCTGCCTCATGAGCATGACACCTCTTTAGTTTTGAAGGCATTTGTGGGCTGTCACTGTTCGACAGGAAGAGAGAAAAAGAAAAGGAACATTAGGCGCCGACGACTCGCCGGGCCGTTTCGGCCCCTCGCACGGGCTACTGTACACCACGCTGTGGCACAGAGTTTCATTTTCATTTTTTTACAACATATCCCAATTCAGTCGGCTATTTCCTGTAATCTGCTTGGCCAGGTTTCCTGAATTGAATAGAATAGGATTACAGTACCCGCAGTGAGGGTTATGCCCTTGAACTCCAGATTGGAGTGCATATTCTGAAGTCATAAACGCAAGAGTGACGCTAGATGGACTCTCGAAATCAAATTAGGACGTTATTGCCTTACAATTGTGAGCGGAACTGGCATGTGATGCCTTGTGTAGCATGTGTCTGGCCCCGCCCAGCATGGCCCTGCCAGGGGCGAAGGAACTCGTGCGAGGCTTAGCTAGCCCACCATGCCCATGATGAGGCGAGAGCATGAAAATAAAGAGAGGCTGCGGTAATTATAGGACACGGCCATCACCAGTATCAGACCTGGGAGTATGCTCTGCCAGTTGAAGTTGGCTCGGCCGTGTTACCGTTAGGGCCCAGGTGGGTGAGGGCGCCTAGCCGGTAATGTATTTGTGCTGTCATTGTCAGCATTGGCAACGACGCGCGCCACACAGTGACTATAAATGTGATCACCGGCTTTCTCACTTCTCTTTTAACACACCAGTGCAGCCTCACCTCCTCATCGCCATCCCTTACTCTCATCTATTTATGTCCCTGAGAAACCGTATCTCCCGCGTAGTCAAGAAACTGCTTCGTAAATGCCGCTCAGAGAGGTCAGCCTGTTTTCCTGTTCTCTTTAAACGTCCAGCCACTGGCCTTGCCCTCCCCCCATTGAATAACGCCTCACATGCTCTGCTACTCTGCGATATGAGCTGCGGGGAGGAATCCCTGATATCTGGGCATGGCCTTCTACCACTTCCCCCCAATTTTGACCCTTTCTGAGCTAATCCCTGTGTCTCCTGTGTTTCTTCTGCGCTAGCGAATAGCATGCTAACCGCTGTATCAGAAAAATCCACTTATCACGAGCCATCCTTATACACACCAGAGCTTATGATCATATCCGTCTCCCCCCAGAAATATGGCACCTAATCATCCGCGAGGCCACATTCATGACACCGGACCCTTTAGATACTGCAAATGAGTCATCCTTCCTCGAGGCAACCTCTCTTCACCTTCCAGCATATCATGCATCCATGCACTTCAAGATGGCACTCTCTCTGGTTAGCAAACGATGGAACGCGTTTGTGAAACCGTTCCTTTACGAGTTCGTGTGGATCAGTCGCGCGCAGCAGGCTAAGGCTCTCGCCCATACCTTGCTCCTCGAGTTTGTTGACGGCACAGGGTCTAGCGGGCGATTCCTTCGAAGGTTACATATCGAGACGCCGGTATTGGAACGTTGCGCGCCAGCAGACTTGCACACCATCCTAGAGTACTCACCACAGTTGACGGTATACACCGACCACCGGTCCGTACAGCGCAACCGTTATGACATCCCAACAGACCCACGGTGTCGGCCGGAACGCCTTCTCTCTCTCCTCGTACATCCCCGCAGCGAGTTGCGAAGGCTTTCATGGACAAACTATGACGACCAACCTTTTCAACAACGAATGTCTCCGCTACAGCAGATGCGCACTATGCGTCTCGAGTACCTCGAACTTTCATCCTGTTCCCCAAATTTCCGCGCGTTGTTCCCTGATCCAACACCCGGTGCGAGTATCGACGGAGTCGTGGAGATGCCAGTGCAGCTACCGGCGCTTAAGAGCCTGAAGGTTAGCGTCGATAACGACATGTTTGCGGCGCTTGCTACATGGGATATGCCGACATTGCGTAATTTGTCTGTCGTCTCCGCGGACTTCAGCTATACCGGACCAGGATTCTATCAATTCCTGAAGGCTCATGGGAAATCGATTAGGCAACTGGAGCTGGGCCACTCGTCGTCCATCGTGGAAGAACATTACTTAACGGCACCAGGCCGGCCGGGGACACACGATTCATTCTCCCTTGCCCGATTGTGCCCAAACGTGACGGAGTTGGTCTGTTCGGCAGATGTGGAATGGCATTGGGAGTCACCGGATTGGATCGCGCCTCACGTCCTTCTGCCTCATCACCCGCGTGTGGAACTCATCGCTATCCGAGACATCGACGCACGCATAACGGATGCTCTCGGCATGGGCCTTACAGGCGATGGTAGCTCAGGATTCTTTCCACTTTTCGAACAGATGTCCTCGCTTCTCCGCGATGAGGCATTTCCTGCCCTCAAATACGTGCGCGACCTCAGCGTTGAGTCTACGATGCTTCGCGTCCGCCAACCGCACCCTGCCGTGCAGAAATTTTGGCACAGGGTCCTCGCTCAATGCCAGGCGCGGGGTGTGTGGCTCGAAGATCATGCCGGTGTTAATATCACTCTTCGTGGACTTAAACGCGCTAGCCTCGAGGGATAGCGGATACCTTTTTTGTTTGTAGTAACGATTACCCTTATCATACGGGATGTTATGGCCTTGCATTGCAGAGGTTGCTATCATCATCGTGCGCTGACCCCTCCTCATTGTACAATGTGATCATTGGTTTTACAACATTGTTTTCTCGGTACCCAGCGTGAGAAGTGGAGTGTGAGATATGTATGACATCGCCGCGAGACCTTTATATATTAAATATATGGATATTTGGTTGGCGCTTACTAAATATGCCCCCGCGGCATTCAAAGATTACCCGCCAGTGAGTTATCACTTGTAGCTTGCTTCAGGATTCCTTGAACTTCGCCATCAAAAAATACGGCAAAGAGCCTCCAACGTCTAGCCTCATTCGATTACAGGACGACACCATGGTAGGGCTTTGGTATTGTTTGCCTTACTTGCTTTCTTATATCTCGAGGAGAACGGCGATCGTCTCGAACAGCTCGTTCTTTCGGGTGAATTCTTTCAAGGCCCAAGCCGTTCTTCCTCACCTGCACGCTCTGCCTCATCCGGAAATGGTGATAATGGTCATGACAGTGATTGCGATGAACCTTGGAGCAGGCAGGTAGATGAAAAAATCGACAATCACGCACCCCAAGTCGACTCGATCGGTATGGGCCCCGGAAGAACAGGTGTGAAGGGTGTCATCCGGGACCGCAATGAAGCTGCAGCGCGCGAACGTTCTAGAAAGGCGGAAGAGCTAGTAGAACTCGCCGCTCGAATGGAACGGGCTAATCTAGGAGGGAGGATTTTTCTCGAAGAACGAGACGGTCCCGTTACTCCTGAGCGGTGGCAGCGAGGAAGGTTTGGTCACCTCCGCGAGGTTGGGTTAGAAGGGTTTGTCTCCGCAGTGGAGGAAGATCAAAACGTGTGGGTAGTGGTGCACATCTATGATCCCGTGCGTGCGTTCACCTTTATGCTTAGATTGGCACAGGCAACTCATCATTCTCTCTTGGCTTCCCCTGGCCGTCTGCAAGTCACTCGATAGATGCGATACAATTGACGATCGACTCATGCGCTTGGCGCGTGAACATCCGAACACCAAGTTCATCAGGTGTCGCGCCTCCGCGATTGGATTTGCACGAAGTCCACAGGCAAAGCCCCGGAGCTTACGTCCGCCTTCGTCAACATATCTGTCTAAGTCGCGTATCTCACCTAGGTTTACGGAACAAGATGAAGATGAACCTTATGGTAGCAACACAGACAAGCCCACTACCGTCGTTGATACAGTCAACGGGGATGAAGATGAGGACGACGACGATGTGGACACAGACATGCTCCCCACGATGCTCGTCTATCGTTCAGGCCAGCTTGTGCACAACTGGGTACGAGTAGACTGGGAAGCTGGTCCGTTGAGTATAGATGAACTCCTCGAGGGGTGCGTGGATTCCTATCCCATTCGGTTGAGGAATATTGACGTGCTGTGTACCGTAGCCATGATATCATTCGGTCGGTAACCAGGGGATCCCTGAGTGTACCTCTCAACGATGAGGACGATTTGGTCTTTAGCGCTCCTGACGACGGGTTTTAAGCACAGCGGTAGTTACAATCATTCAATACTACATCTCAGTATGATGTCGGGACTTGCATCGTCTGTCTGACAAGAAAACATGGTTATGATTATTCAGGAACGCGGGGTACCTTCGTTCCATCAGCGCTTTTGATTGCGGTATGATATAGTGAACGCCAGTTCTGTCGGACCTGCAGGGTAGGGTAATGGAATGGAATTGGCATATACTGTAGTAGACCATAGCGTCAGTGCTACCAAGAAGGAAAACAAAGTGGGGGACTATTCCGGGGAGGCCACATTCCGCACTCTAATACTGTGCAGTGTTACTGTAACATATATGAAGAGGCACTAATTATTGTAACGGGTGCTATCCCACAGCTAAGCAGGTGGCAGTAGTGTCCAGGATACAACGCAGGGACAACCGTAGAAGGAATCTCCCAGAAAAACCAGAAGGACGCGAAATAGGAACTCAACCCCCGGATTGTGTTATCACGAAATACTAGATTACTGACACAGGGAGATCACTGACCCACCTGTTTACCGGAAAACCGAGCCCAAATATCCCGGCGGAGCCTGTCTGGAGTATGCTTGTATTCATTTCCGAGATTGCGGCGAGGTATTGATCTTGAAGCTGCAACCCTGCAATACCGGCGACGTCCTTTCTAACGGAGCCTTGAGCAAAGGTTCCAGTCAGGGTGTCACTGTACTGAAGACGGATAGCAAGGCTACTCGGCTGGAAGGAGGTCTGAAGGTATAACGGGACAGCGACAGTGTATTTGATGACGCACACATCAATATAGTTTCCCAAGCCTATGGCGCCCTGTTTGGGTACCCGCTGGGGTGTGCTGGTACTTGCTTCCCGTCTAGACAATGGGAGATGAAGTGCAGACCCTCGCCGGACACCTAGCATTGATAAGGGGTTTGCCAATGACCAGGGTAGGCTGATAAGGAAGGTAAGAGGTAAGAGGCATAACAGCATACTCAAGCCGCTACTGCTGAGGAATGAAAACGTGTAAGGGAAATAAGGAGCTTAGAAACGGGGACTAACGAGGCTGCTGGAGAACGTGGCTTAGCAGCACAAAGCGGCACTGGTCATGTAACCGTAACCGAAGCCGAGGCGCGTACGTGGGTGGGCACGTGGGCTGCCGCCGTTATCATCGTAAACCTCGTCTCTGTCTTTGTCTCCATTCAACTCAACACTCTCCGCCGTTCTCCAGGGCATGGAAGCTTGAGCCCTCAGGTCCAAAGGGCCTTCCTTTCCCTCAAGCAGGACCCCCATCCATTCGGAAAATCGGACTATCTGCCAAGCAGAATGGATCTAGCAATCTCAGAACAACAACAGCAGGAAATCACCGCTCTAAAATCAATTTATGCTGAAGATTTCATAGAATGCCAGCCTAGGGCCTGGAAAGTACGTCGTACATGAGCTGGCTGTATTACAAGAGTTAGAAGTGGTCAATGACCTCATGTTTCAGGGCGCTGCCAGGCTCCCCGAGTTCATCCTCAAGATCACACACCCAGACACTGAGCATGCCACTAAGATCTACTTTCATTTACATACTATGTCAATATGATTTCGTTGCCCAACGACTTTGGCTCATTTGCACGATCATAGATTTCCCAGGACTTACCCTACAAATGCCTACCCCATCTTCACCGTACAACAACCCATCAAAGGCATTCCGGATGATTGTGTCACAAGGCTCTCGAATTTTATTCAGGCTGAAGCGCGACAGTCTCGCGGGACAGAGATTGTCTTTCAGGTGCGTAACCTGGTCAGTTAGTGGCAAATGAAGCGCGCCTCTCTGGGGCTATATTCTGATCATCTTCAGGTCGTTACTGTAGCACAGGACTGGATTTCCACTAATATCGCACCTCCTGTGGAAGTTGTTGGTTCTTTGGCCTCGGAGATGATAAAACGAGCGTCGGAAGAAGAACAGGTTGGTGTCTGGTTGAGATTTGCACCCTACTTTCGCTGACAATTGGTATATCCGTCAGGCGAAGAAGCGACGTGAAGAGGCTGAAGCGCGAGAAGAGGAAGAACGCAAGCGTCTTTTCGCCGAGGCAATCAATGAGCAAATACAAGCTGA
>Ga0210393_10003895_pt1 | contig 11884 bp, 19 predicted proteins | sample IncBWC27OmetaG_FD_160068 | JGI IMG/M metagenome (GOLD analysis project Ga0210393, IMG submission 160068) | Forest soil microbial communities from Barre Woods Harvard Forest LTER site, Petersham, Massachusetts, United States - Inc-BW-C-27-O ... | reverse complement strand
ACGCAGGTTGTCCTTCGCATCACGTTAACTGAGGGACGATAGGTGGTGTGGTGTCCTCCATGCTGAGCCTTGATTCTCTGCGAGGACTAACGGATGCAATCCATGTTACTTCTCTGCTCCTTTACTTGTCTTGGTTTGGACTTGTGCCATCGTACCTTCGCTATATGCAGTGTCTGATTGCCTTAATTCGGTTTCCCCCCTATAGAAATGGAAGTTGTATCGTCTATTTATGAGAGCGTGACGCTTAGATGAGGTCATTAGGGGGCCCGACAAGACATTGAATGCGCATTTGCATCCTTCCTGCCTCCCCCTTTAAATGTCGCCCCTCGTCCATTCAGACGATCATCCCCTTTCCCCCATATATTACCATGGCCTCCTCTAGCCAAGGCGATCCTTCAACAAACTATTTGACATCTAATCAGGGTCAGAAAATCTCCGACACTGACAACTGGTGAGTGACAGAATTACAAACTTGAAGAGCCCCTAGCCTCATCCGGAATTCACAGGTTAAAGATATCAGACGGCACTCATGTTGGGCCCCATCTCCTGGAAGATCAACTGGCGCGTGAGAAGATAATGCATTTCGATCACGAGCGCATCCCAGAGCGCGTTGTCCACGCCCGCGGCACAGGTGCCTACGGCTATTTCAAAGTCCACGACGATCGAGCATCCAAATACACTTACGCGCCCGTCTTGACCGATCCTTCACGCAAGACGCCTGTGTTTGTACGTTTTAGCACCGTCCAAGGCTCTCGTGGTAGTTCTGTACGTTCTGTGTTTTCTAGCCCGTTCTATGTTGACTCAGTGTCTCCTATCTCAGGACACCGTTCGAGACGTTCGCGGCTTTGCCACCAAATTTTACACCCCAGAGGGAAATTGGGATCTGGTTGGGAATAATATTCCCATTTTCTTCATACAAGAAGCGATCAAGTTCCCTGACTTCGTTCATGCTGTCAAACCCGAACCCCATAATGAGGTGCCGCAAGGCCAATCGGCACACAATAATTTTTGGGACTTTGTTGGTTTGCAGCCTGAATGTAAAACGCCCCCTTGTTTTTGAGTCCTCATTTTATTCACCGCGCTCTCACCACCAGCCGCCCATATGGTCATGTGGGTTATGTCTGACCGAGGGATACCGCGGTCCTTGAGGATGATGCAGGGCTTTGGTGTTAACACCTATACTCTATATACGCCCGAAGGAGAACAATTCTTCGTGAAATTCCATTGGATTCCCGAACTCGGAGTTCATAGCCTGGTTTGGGATGAAGCTCTCAAGATTTCCGGCCAAGATCCTGGTGAGTTTTTCTACGTTGCAACGTGTTATTGCCTCGGTAGGGCCTCACAACTGGCCAGACTTCCATCGTAAAGACCTGTATGAAGCCATAGAAAATCGAGTTTTCCCCAAGTGGAAGTTCTGCATTCAAGCTATTCCGGCCGCGAAGGAACATGACTTCGAATTTGACATTCTTGACGCAACCAAAATTTGGCCAGAAGAACTCGTTCCTCTTGAAGAAATCGGCGAGTTGGTCTTGAATCGTACCCCAAAAGAATTTTTCCCAGAAGTTGAACAAGTCGCATTCTGTACTTCCCATGTCGTCCCGGGGATCGGCTTCAGCGATGATCCCCTCCTCCAAGGTCGTAACTTTTCGTATCCTGACACACAGCTTTCCCGTCTAGGCATGAACTGGCAGGAGGTGTGTTTATCAGGGCATGCCTATGGTAGCTTGGTCGCTCAACCAGTCGCAGCTTCCCGTCAATCGGCCAGTGTGCCCCGTTCTCAATCATCAGCGTGATGGGAAGATGAGACATCGTATCACCGAGGGCACTATAAATTATTGGCCTAATCGAAAGGAAGTCTTCCCACCAGTTCCGCCGAAGAAGGGTGGATATTATACGTGAGTTGTCGCCGAGATTCAGGCCTTATTCAGGCCCCGGGCTAACTTTGTTGTAGCTATCCCTCAAAGGTTCAAGGTATAAAGGAACGGGTCCGCGGGAAGAAATTCCAGGAACATTATAACCAAGCCCAGCTCTTCTTCAATTCTTTGGCTCCCTACGAGAAGCAACATCTAATCGCCGCCATCTCGTTTGAGCTTGATCACTGCGATGACCCAATCGTATATGAAACGTACACGAAGATTCTTAATTGTATCGACTACGAGCTGGCTAGAAAAGTTGCGTCGAACATTGGCAGCGCCATTCCTGACAAGCCCGAGAGGGAAAATCATGGGAAAACTAGTAAATCACTCTCACAACTCTACTACACTCCCGAGAATTCCAATATCGCCGAACGTCGCGTCGCTATCCTTGTTGAGGACGGGTTCAATGCCGATGAAGTAAAGGCTGTGTTTAGTGCTCTGTCTAGCGCGAAAGCCAGGACCTTCATAATTGGCCCACACCGTGGTGAGATCCGTGCCGAGGGGGACGACCGTGGTTCCTGGGAGATCAAAGCCGACCACCACTTCGAAGGACAGCGCTCAACGCTGTTTGATGCTCTATATATCCCCTCTGGCCGCCATATCAGCCAGCTAGCCAAAAACGGAAGAGCTATTCAATATGTCAGGGAGGCTTTCGGCCACTGCAAAGCAATTGGCGCGGCAGGCGTTGCTATTGGATTTCTGCGGGATACAGTGGACCTTCCTGGAGTCAAGTTTCAGGATGAAGACAGTTCAGACGTCAAAACTTCCTACGGGGTTGTCACTACTGGTAAACTTGACGCCAAAGCTGTGGCGGCTGGTCCTCTGCGAATTGCGTGTGACTCCAAGGACTTTATGGGTGCGTTCGCATACGTGATAAGTTGCCATCGCTGTTACGAGAGGGAAATGGACGGATTGACGTCTCGAGTCGCCTACTGAATGAAAGTCGAAGACGATAAATGATGGCTGACGATGAAGGGTAAAACAACATGTCTTGAACGAATCGTCTGTACATGTATTTAACAGTGTAGTATGGGTGAATTGTAACGACACTGTTGTTATGGGTTTAGCGCTTCAGATGGCGAACTTGTGACCGAATAGTATGAGCATCGCGGGCCATGAGTCATCCACACGGCCATGGACTCGACTGACTTACACCCTCGAGATGATTATTCCCATCGATTTTTCATTTGGCACGAATGGATACAAGTCAGTCATACGGCAGTCTCGTCATGCTTGGCCTTGCCCAAACTGAGGATTCCAGGCGAATGGCCCTCTGACGGCACAAAATGTATTTGACTACTTCGCGAGCTCTATGTTTTACGACAAACAGAGCAATAATCAAGTACTCCGGATGCAGACGATGCATATCGGCATGTCTATAAGTAACGAAGCGGAGGAACTCAAGTGAGTGATTTGACTTTACTTGAGGCCAACCCGATGTAATTATGCCAGACGTTTCACTGGCGTGGAGTTTGCAGTTGTGCATGCTGAACCGCCGTCTCTATTCATCATTCACAAGCGAGAACGTTTGTCTCCCGAGGAAAGCAAGTCGTACTAACTACAGTGATCCGCTTCCCAAAAAGCCTGACGTCTTGCTACTTTCCGTAGCTCGCCCCTTGCAGGCGTACTTCATTATCAATAACAGGATATACCAGTCCCCCGACATGTACACCGTTTTGTCCAACAGACTGGCAAGGCCTTTTTCTTTTTTTTTTCTTTTTTATTATTATCTCGATTCGATTTTTTGCCCCGTAACGCTGACTTTGAGTCTGCCCGCCTGCCGGGACTTAGCTGACGTCGCTTTATTCCCTGGAATCGTCCCTGGACATCCTGCGCAAGTACAAGCCCGATTACACGCCCAGGACGGGGTTTGCGTGGCCCATCACGGAGACGATGGAAAGGGCCGCCGGCGGCTCGGGCGGCGAGGCCAACAAGAAGCAGACGGATGACCCCGCGAGCACCACCACGCCGTCTGGCGGCGGAGAGCCCCTCCCAAACGCGGATCCCGACCTGATCAAAAAATTGGAGAAGGAAAGGGCCCTCACGCATCCGAAGAAACAGCAAAATACGGCGCTCCTCCTCAACGCTATGCGAACCACAGCGGCGCACCCATTTATGACATTCCACGAGAGGGAGGCCGCCGCCGTTGCCGCCACAACCACAACCACCACCACGGCAGCGGCGTCAACGGCTGCTGCTCCCTCTGAGGCGGTGGCATCGGAAGGGCAGCGGAGTTCGGTGACCCCGGCACCTGCACTGATGCCCTCGCACTCCACTGGGTCTCAGTCGTCGTACGGTCCGTCCGCATCTCAAGACCCGGCCAAAGGTGCAGTCGTCACAGCCAAACGAAAGAAGAAGCGTATGTATTTTCCGTGTCGTACTCGAATCCCGCCACTGCTCGGCTGAACAGCTTGGTTAGGAGCTTCAGTTGTCATGCCAGCACCAACTTGATTTAAACCTCGGCTCGTTGAATTCCGACAACATACGCTTTCGTGTATCATATTTTCGGCATCATGATGTACATCCCTGATTACATAGCACTGGGAAAAGTGGCAATGTCTTACCGAGCACCTACGCCCGTGAGTTTTCCTGTCAGCCATCCCAGAGGCGTTTGCAAGCCAGCGCTCCTTGGTCCTACACCACTCCCAACGCCAAGCGCGAGAGGGTTAGCTGCAGTAAAAGATTGCTTCCGCACGGATGCCGCTTGATGAACTAGATTTATGGTGGATGAGCGAGCGATCTCGGTTTGGAGAGAAGTTACGGGGGTATACAACTCTGACGACCCAGGCCAACTAAGATGGCATGTATACACGGTCGCCCGCGCACAAAGAAGAGCGAAAGATTCTCTACTCGATTACAGAAAGAGGACTTACATGAGCTATCGATTTCGTCGAGGTTCGTTTCGAGCACTATTCCGCCTTGAATGATTTCGGCCAAGATGTGGTGGACCTGCGAGCACAATTTCATCTATCAAGAAGGAACCCGCGTGACGATCCGCGTTCGCACCTCGTCAAACTGGAATACCAGGTCGAGTTCGCAAACGTTCTCGAATGCACGATCAAGCGCCTCTACAAAGACCTATTTTTCGGAGTGGTCAAAGTCGCCTCCAACTGCACCGCATCCTGCCCTCGGACAAGACAAAACAAAAGTTAGTTCGTACCTGTATAAGATCCAGCATGCCCAGTTCGCTCTCTGATACGTCCACCACGAAAACAAAGTGGAGTGTTGCGTAGCTACGGTACACGACACGTAGCTTCTCGTCAACGTCCTTCCGGTCGAGTAACTCGTCAAGTTCAGGTGCTTCAAGAAAATTGCATGAACCAGGGGGTCGAGTGCTTATTAGAGAATATATTTTCGAGACGATAGCTTGCGCGGACTGTTGGATGGGCGTGTAGAACTTGATGAGACGAGGAACGCCACTTGTGTTGACTGAGGACGGAGAGACGGACACTTCAACGAGGGAACAAGTTCGGATGGACAGCTCAACGCACAGATGATAACAGAATGTATCATGTTGGATAGATGGACCTTTCCTCCAACTTGTCGTGCTCACTCAAACACGCATACAGTATTTACATTAACATAGGGTTAGGGTCACTGTTATCTACACGATCATGTCACGAATCATCCCTGGGCAGACCCCAACCAGGTTGTAGCCTCCCAGCTAGATTGCTCACTGGTCCAGATAACCCAGCTTGGCTCTTGAAGCTCTCCAAAAAGTTTTTGATCAGGTTATAGTCGATATTACCTTCAACATCCAGGTCTTCCTCGTCATCATCCTGTTCCAGCGCGGCCTTGAGTTCCGCGTCCATCGCTGTTTCTATGTCTGCACCTTCCTCCACACCTTGCGCGCGCCCTTTCCCTTTCCCATTATCACCCAGAGAGGTATTCCGGGAACTGGTTGAGACATTTTGTGATCGCAACTTGACAAGCTCTTCGTCCATGGCACGCATGACAGCTTCAAATGAGTCCAGATTCGGATTGGCCCTTTGAGATTCTGGAGTTAGATTGCGGGGCACTGATTCGTGTGTATTCGAAGTTCCTGATTTGCGAATAGAATCCTCCGTTAGAGGGCGGCTTTCCTCAGTGACATACGAAGGGACGAATGCTGCGGAAGTTTAAATGAGAAGCAACGTGGTAGCCGCAAAGACTTGCCTCCTCTGTCCCTCCGTTCCTGTAGAATTTGTTGCCACTGATACTCGGATATTCCGAGCGTTTGTCTAGAAAATTCCAAAAACTCTTCTTCCTCTTCAGCCATATCCACCTCGATCTCGCCCACTAGTTGGGGCTGTTCTTCCTCTTCCTCCTCATCGGCTAGTCCTTCTTCTTCGGTATCGTCATCTGAATCTACTCCATCATAACTGTCGCGAGTAAGTATGGGTGCCCGGAGAGGTCTAGATCCGGTGGAAGGTATGTTTGTCTCTTCTGCTGACTCAACACTCTCGGTCCCTGTGACGTCGCTCGCGAGCTTAGGAGGAGCTACGCGTTGCGAGCGATCGTAAAATGATGCAGGCATACGGCCATATTCAGATGGGTCGAGTCCGGGCACCAGATTCTCCAAGGCATCCAGGCGGGTGGAGCTTGCGGATTCCTCATTGTCGTCAGAATCAACCTCGGAATCCGAAAACCTTTCGTCGCTGAAGTCTCCTTCATCTTCGCCCGAGGACAGTTCACTGAGAAGTGTGTTGATTCCTGTTAGTCATAACAAGAAAGATGCCGTGACTTACTCTTCAAACATTGCTCCTTCGACATCCCCTTTCCCAGAGACAAATGCATCAACCTTATTCGCCAGGTCTTGAAGTTTGGCGACTTGGGCTTTCCTTATACCATCCTCCCCGCTTTCCGAGAGCGGAGAGTGATCTACATCCATCTCATGGCTAGCATTCGGGATATCATTGAGACGCATTTTTTCCTGCAAGGCGCTATCAAAATCTTCTGCGCTGACAGTGAGCCAATCATCAGCGTCCTCAACATCCTGTGATGTCCCAGGGTCGTCTGCCTTGGCAATCGCAGTATTCACCTGAGAGGCAAACGAAGGACGGGAGGCGTCACTTCGGGCGAATTTTTAGCGAATATACAAGGTCATGTATGCATATGACGACTTACTCCTCCCGTCGACTCTCAAGAAAAACTTCCAATGCGTCACTTTCGAGTTCATTCCAGAGTTGGGACCCTTCAATTTCTCCCCGGAAATAACCTGCCCCTTGGATACTCTTGATATACTTGGCATATTCTGGATCACGCTGTAAAGCATCCTTGCGTGCTTGAATCTGTTGATAAATATTCCAGAGCCTAATGGATATTTGAACCGATCGCTCACTTACAGCGGCGTTCAACTCGGTAAGACTAGTGTTGGACTTGCCCCCTCGTGCCCCCCTTTCCTGATAGAGCATCTCAAATCCACAGGACTGCGCCATTGGTGAGTCAAAGCAGGAGTACTCCTGGAGGTACTACACTCACGATCTTCAAGCCCAGATCTTTCCACTTCCATTGTGAACTCCCTTCTTTTTCTTGCCAGCGGCCGAATACTTTGGGTGGGTAAAACCTTTGACCAACTAATTGAGCGTACGCAGTCCGTGTCAACCGAACGGTCCGTAGAAGACATGGTTGTGGGGGAAAGCGAGCCATCTTGTGCGCTGCCTGGGTGGTGGCTGAGAATGCGTCAGACGGTGAAAGAGCCAATCCTCACTCGCAATTGAACTTCATCCCGTGTGTAAAAGGTTTCTGCGGCTCTTTGAACCAGTGCGGGATTGACAGAGAGGGCCTTGGCGATATCAACGGGCAGATACGCCTTAGCCTTGTGGACATGATGTGACAGACTGCTCGGATATCTTTCAACAGAACATGAGTGTTACCTCAAGAAAGAACGAGTTGAAGTCTGACCTTGCGATCCTCTCCCATACCGTCTGTTCTACACGTTCAGGGGCTTGCGTGTCAGTTGATGGGTCGCGCACAAGCTTTAAGGCATCGGAGACGTTGAGGAAGTCATCTGTCATGGACATATCTCCATCGTCATCTGCAGGAGTATCGACCCGACGCCTTTTGCTAGACGGCGGAGACACGTGTGAGAAGGGAATGAGATGGAGGTGAGACTTGTAGATCCAGACCTACATGGATGTATTTCAGGCCGCATGAGATGCTAGAAGCTCGAAGAGATTGCGCACCCTGTTTTCGGCGACTGAGGGAGTCACCCATGAAGGCAAACATTCTGCAGCCTCAATCAGCAGAAACTCCCCGTCGGTGTCGCGTACACTGCAAGAAAAGGACATATTAGAAGGCTCCCGTTGAACGACGTTGGGGTTACCTGATTGCAACGTCCCACTTTTCGCTAATTCCACGGAGCAGCCATACGACACACCATTCGTCATCTATAGAATCCCCAACCCTTACTCTACCTTCAAGAAACCACCCAGATCTGTCGCCGTCCTGAACAACTTTGACCTGGAAAGCGTCACGTTGCCATAAAAAGTCGGTGAGGAGAGAATCCACGAAGCTTTGGACAGCTAAGGCCAGGGATGTTACGGATGTCCTGTCTGAACTTGATTCTAGAGGGTACAATGCATAATGGACTGTATCCTCTGCTATGGAAGGGGGATGATTAAATATTGCCTGCATGATGAAGCGAGCGTGAGTACATGCAGCAGCGTCATGTTCCCACGCCTTTAGATCGCCCCATGTCGAAGCCGCGACTCTGCCGGTACTAGTGTTACATTGGCAATGGCGACTGCCACCCCATCCAAAGACCGAAATTTACTGGCAGTAATCGGCGATGAAGTATGTCATCATTTCCGAAGCTTGTGCTCTCGCGGACGCCCCTGTATTTTAGGACACAATCACTGGACTCCTACTAGCTGGGATTGGCCAAGTTACCCAAGACCAGAAGAACTTCTTCATCGTTGAGCCTAGTACGCGGTCTTCTCAGAAAGTAGAGGCCATACACAGACACGTTTCCCAGAGACGGAAGTTCAAAGCATCGAGGCTACATTTAGCGAGTACACCCAGCGTGAGGATATCGCCATCCTTCTCATCAATCAACATGTACGCTACCTGTTTTACCCATCCCAAATAAAATGGCTTCACAGATACAGATTGCGGAGAGAATTCGACCCGCTGTTGACCGATATCAACAAGCTTTCCCAGCTTTACTTGAAATACCATCGAAGGATCACCCCTATGGTACGTGCCAGGCCATTTCTTGATGCAACATATGACATATAGACATCACTTAGATCCCTCCAAGGACTCCGTGCTCAAACGAGTACAGAAACTGTTTGGTGAATGAAATACACGTGGGACAGTAGCCGCGAAACCACTTGTGTTATCCTTGCGCTTGCATGTGACCCTCCCTAGTAATTCAGTCACAGCTAATTCGAGTTGAATGAACAGCAACTTATATGATAGAGATACCACAACTAATACATACAGAAATGCCAACGATTGTCAGCGGGCGTCCCATCTCACGACGGGCTCGTTCTCTCTAACACCATCTGTGCGCTCAACAAATACGCGCAATGCGTGTCGACTCTGCGAGCCTGTAAAAGATTATTGGTACCGCGGATCCGGTGGCGCTCATTAATAGAACCTACTTGGGATATCAATGAGGATATATCGAAAGACAAAGTATCCGTTGGAGTCCTGAAATATTTTGAGTATGGGATCCCTAAAAAGTCCTACAGACACCTACCCGCACGAGATCCGCATGGACTTCCCCCTCTTGCCACACTCTGCCATGTCCAGCATCCAAAGTTCCTTCATACGGTCCTTTTCGGCTCCCACCTCTCAATGACCCAAAGAGACCGGTAAAGTTTTCCCAAAATCGTTTTCCATCACCTGCTGGTATTTCTTGTTTCTGAGGTACTGGTAAGGAGATCTGTGAGGTCCTTGACTTTGAGGAAACTGGGTCTCCGGAGAGGTATCTGAAGAGATCCTTGGCATAATCAACTGTCCCCCGAGTTTGTACCATTATCCAGTCCCTTGCTTCCTGCCAAGAAATTTCGGAGAGATTCGTTGCGGTGTTTTTTATCGAAGATGATACGGACTCGAAATACGATGCGTCTTGGTCCGGTGATTGGGAGTTGGCTTGAACGTAAAAGTTCAGGAGCATGTGCTCACGGCCACCCGAATCGAGGATGATCTGTGAGGAAACATGTCGATTTCGGTGTCGAGGGCGGAGGGCGGAAGGCGGATTGTTATGGAAGACCAATAATCCTGGTAGATATTTTGCAACCTGCAAATGTTCTCTTCAAGGTGTAAATGAGCCGGACTGTACGGTCACACACCCGTGGCGATGATTTTATACGCTCGCATGCCTCATTATAGAGCACAGTAGGAGAGTTCCTCGAGAAGAGCTCAGACGTTAAGGCGTAGATGAGGACAGTCGTCAGACCAGCACCGAACAGAATGACTGTTAGGTTCGTCGTACGAGCTGTCACTCGCATGGCTGAAATAGAACGTTAGAGGAATCTCGAAAAGCTTGTCATAATCAAGGAACTGACCTTTGCCTTTGGGGCTAAGTTCAGACCACTTCTTCGTGCTCCCTTTGCCAAATGATGGTTGAGAAGGACCAAGCTGGAACGGTCCAACGGAGTCTTCCCTCCTAACTCCTTTTTGCTTCTGGTCGAGAGCTTTGGAGAGAAGAGAAGATGAGGTCACGCCGGGTTGCGCATATGCGGGGGTGTCACGATGGGTTGCGTAGTGTCTGGAGTACTTGACCGCGAAAAGAGTACGGGATTTGTGTGCACCGATCAGCAGGGTTGGCAGTTCCCTGAAAACAATGCGTGAAGCACAAAAGGACATCCAGAAGGGTGTCTCAAGAGTTCAATACTCAAAGGTTCGATGTTCAACGTACGTTCGGTTCGCGTCAAGTGTCATATTACCACGGCGGTCCGGGTAAGCGGTGCGGGGGCTAGTAACCCTAACCTTGGAATTAAATTAATGTGTGTGAAGTGCCCTCTAATCTATGGTCTGGACTAAAATGCGTATGGGTAACAAATGTATCAGGAATGTTCATACAACGGTCCCTCGACGGAGCCTCTTGTAAAGCCCAATGATTATATCGTTTGCAGTGAGTGTGATGATCCTTTCAGACGCGTTCACGCTCCGCAAATATAAATAACAAGGGAGACTCACGTATGAGGCGCAATTCGCAGGAAGTGGGCGGTCGAACCTGCAATACAACTACGGTTGATCCTTGACGGGCCATGAGAACATCTTAAGATCATCACCTTTATATAGGGCGAGGAATCCTTCAGTTGTTATAGTTTTCCATAGGCAGTCAATGGGACCCGTATAACGAGCGCCAACAGTCCTCCCGTTCGGGAGTTTCATCGTCGGTTGGTTATACATCCTTGTCAGAGTCTGCTGTGGATCAGATTGGCGGTAGATTTATGAGGTCATGACTGACAGTATCGGCCGGTTGCATCACTACTAACTAATTTCGATGTTAACTGGCATTAGTAATGGAAAGGGGCCACTCACAACGCATACACCTGAAACGGAGCTGCTCGCGAGGTATGTCCATATACTGTCAGCTGGGAGAATGCTCCTCGACACCAACTGATTTTTGGTCCAGTTATAGGTGGGCAGTTGCACCTTAAGAAATAATTTGTTAGTTACAACTCTGGTAACAGCATTACTGTCCCGACAGAAGAACCCATTGACGTTCTGAGCATGGCGGCATCAACTCCTCTTACAAGACCACGAAAGCGGTCTTGTTGGTATATAGTCTTGAGGGCATGCCATGAGTTCTTATAGTAATGTTGCGTCCCCACGGGTAATGCGGGCGAAAATGCCTAGAGTAATACATCAGATGCTGAGATGTAGGGCTGAGATGTAGGTATGTCGGGAACAAAGACGCTCACCTGCATCCGTGCTTTGATCAAAAACAGGGGGTTTCCAAGAACAGCTTCAAGTTAAGGGAAAGATATTAATTCCTGTGTGCGATATAATGTGTTGAAGAGACAACCTCC
>Ga0210393_10003894_pt1 | contig 11886 bp, 4 predicted proteins | sample IncBWC27OmetaG_FD_160068 | JGI IMG/M metagenome (GOLD analysis project Ga0210393, IMG submission 160068) | Forest soil microbial communities from Barre Woods Harvard Forest LTER site, Petersham, Massachusetts, United States - Inc-BW-C-27-O ... | reverse complement strand
GGAGACGGCCAAAACATGTCTTACGGCAACAATGATGTTTCCACGGCGAGCGGCCCGGGAAACGCCATCACCAACAGCCTTGCCATTGAACTCGATACCTTTCAGAACACAAATTACAGCGATCCCAACGGCAACCACATCGCCGTGCAAAGCTGCGGGCCCAACAACGCCAGCACGCTTACACCCAACAGCGCCGATCACGACTATATGTGCCCGGATGGAAATCTTGCGAAGCTGGCGCTCGAAACCCTGCCTTCAGGGATGTCCTTGTCCGACGGAAACATCCACACCATCACTGTGAACTATTTGCCGCCGGGGACCTGCACCAGCAGTTGCAATAATTTCTCCGTATACCTGGACAGCACCTTGATCCTGCAGGCGACGGTGAATATTGCCACCCAACTGAACCTGACGGGCAACGGGAGCGCCTACCTGGGTTTCACTGCCGCGACCGGTTCCTTGGTCGAAAACAACGATATTGTCAGCTGGTCGTTTAGTTCGCTCCCGCTGGCGCCGATCACCATTAACCAGCCGCTGCAGGCGACTACTACGACTTTTAACTACACGCCAACACTCTCCGCGATTACGGATTACTCCCAGAGTGGATTGGGAAGTGGCGCGTTCTCCGGCGTGTTCATGCAGGGCACGGTTCAGACGATCACGGATCAGCAATTTTCTGATCTGGTGACGAACACTCCGTTTCAGGGCAGCACCTGCCAGCATCAGGACACCGGTTCCGGCAACTATGCCTGTGTGGTTACTACGGATCTGTGCACAACCTCGGCGAGCGGAACCCCAAGCGGAGCCAACTGCCCGAACACCGGCACGAACGCTCTGATCAACGTCTCGAACACGTACAACCTCGATCCATCGCAAAAGCCGATCATCGCCCCGGGTTACATCATGGGCAAAGACACAGCGCTCAGCTGCGGCGGCAGCGGAGACAATACCTGCAAAGGACTGGTAAACATTTTCGCAAGCATAAGCGGGGATGCCGCGACCAGCGGCGGCCGCACCAACAACTTTAATTCCACGCTGATTCCGATTCTCGGAGTGGTTCAACCGAGTACAGCGGCTACCACGACTCCGGCACTGAACAGCGGCTGGACGAACGGAAGCGTGACGCTGAATTTCAACAGCGCTGAGATTGTGCCGGGCAACAATACCAATCCGCCGGCGTCTTTGCCTACGATCGCCAGCATCAATTACAGCGCCACAGGAGCGAATCTCCCGACCCCACCTACGGGAGCGCTCTCCGGAACCACGGGATCGATCGTCATTCCGGCTACGTCTCAAGGGACCACGGTGGTGACATTCTTCGCCACGGATAGTGCGGGTACCGTTGAAAACATCACCACCAATAGCGGCGGCCAGGTGAGCAGCGCCAATCCCACGATTACGATTCAGGTCGATACGATTCCGCCCGCGGTGAGTTGCACTCCGCCCGCTCCTGCGTGGCAAGCCAACGATGTCATCGTTCCCTGTAACGCGAGCGACAATGCAGGTGGCTCAGGTCTGGTTGGTCCAGCTTCGTTCAACCTTGTGACCAGCGTGCCCGCTGGAACGGAAACGAACGCCGCTACGATAGCGGCTGTCACCGTGCAGGATATCGCGGGCAACACTTCTGCTCCCCAAGGTCCGTTTGGTCCGTTTGAAGTGGATAAGAAAGCGCCGGTGATCCTGGGGCCGACGATTTCGCCATCGTCGCCACTTTTCGGCCAGTCGGTGACTGCAAACTACAGCTGTACGGATGGGGGCTCTGGCGTTGTGTTCTGCGGACCATCCGGCACCTTGAATATCCCCGCGACGGGTAACACCGGTTCGCTCGGCAGTCCGGCGAGTGGTTCGGTGGGATCGCACACCTTCACGGTCAATGCGCAGGATGCAGCTGGCAACCAGAGTGTAGCAAGCTCTGTGACCTACACGGTGGGGCAGGCTACACCCACACTCACGTGGTCGACGCCTGCCGCAATTACTTACGGGACGGCATTGAACGCGACACAACTCGACGCAACAGCCAGCGTGGCAGGTGCATTCACGTATACACCGGCCGCTGGAATCGTGCTGACCGCGGGGACACACACACTATCAGTGACTTTCACCCCGACCGACAACGCCGACTACACGACCGCGACGGCTACCGTGGTTCTGGTGGTCAACCAGGCGGCACCGACGATCACCTGGGCGACTCCTGCTCCAATCAGCTACGGGACCGCCCTAAGCGCAGCGCAGTTGAATGCCGCGTCCAATGTGGCAGGCACGTTCATCTACAATCCTGCGGCGGGGACGGTGTTGAACGCCGGCACGCAGACCTTGTCGGCTAAATTCATGCCTACCGATTCCACCGATTACTCCACGGCGATCGCGACCGCGACGTTGCTGGTGAACAAAGCGGCCTCTGTGATTTCCTGGGCCACGCCCTCGCCAATCACTTACGGGACTGCGCTAAGCTCCGCTCAACTCGATGCAACCGCCAGCGTGGCAGGAACGTTTGTGTACACGCCCCCGGCGGGCACCGTGTTGCCAGTGGGAAGCCAAACCCTGGCAGTGGCCTTCACGCCAAGCAACGCTGCGGATTACAACTCGGCGACAGCGCAGGTAACGCTGCTCGTTACCCAGCCGACGATCGGCCTCTCACCCAGCAGCTTGAATTTCGGAAACGTAAAGTACGGGAACCTGGTGTTTTTGTTGGAAACTGTTTCGAACCCTGGCAGTACGCCATTGAAGATCACAGGCGTCTCGATCAAGCTGGGGTCAGGATCAGATTCGGATGACTTTGGCTTGCTGAGCTTGTGCAGCGAATATGTAAATCCCGGCAAGAGCTGCGATATCGTGGTCAGTTTCTACGCCGACGATCTCGGGGTGCACGATGCGACTCTGCTGGTGACCGACAGCGCAGCGGGAAGCCCACAGCAAGTCCCGATAACGGCGAACGTTGTGAAGAAGTAGGCCAGGCTCCGGCGGCAAGATGGCGGCTAAACAACACGACAGCGGCGCTCAACTCTGCGACGCGAACTGGGAAGCTTCAGCGTTGATGGGCTTCAGATCGTAGCGTTCGATGACGTGCTCCGCACCCTGCTCTTTGCGGATCTCATCGAGCAGGTTCCGCGCCTCACGGTATTGCGCCGTGGCTTCGCTGGCGCTTCCAGAAAGTCGCAGCGACGTTCCCAGCAGGTAGTGAATCCGCGCACTCTCCAGGCGCAATCCAAGTTTTTCGCTCCTGGCCAGGCCGCGCTGGAGTTCCTGGCGCGCATGCGAATAATCTTTGTCCGTCATCATGGCCTCCGCCATGAGTACAGAGCAGGCGACGGAAATGTATTTACTGCCTTGAGCATCGGCCTGCTGCACCAGAGTTCGCAGGTCACTGATCGTCGAACGAAAGATCGTCGAGTGAGAGATCGTCGAGTGAGAGATCGCAGAATGAGAACCTCCCTCGGTGATCGCAACCCGAGCTAGATTCATTCTGGAGGTTAGAAGCGCGTCCTTGTCCGATGCATGTCCCGCCAAACGCAGCGCCTGCTGATAAAAATCTTTCGCGGACTTGAGGTCGCCCTGGTAGAACCGAATATCGCCCTGCGTGTTCAGGACGCCGGCCTGAAGCGAATCGTTCTTCAGGTCGCGAGCCAGCCCTTTGGATTCTTCCAGCAGTTTTCCTGATTCGCTTCCTCGTCCCGATTGCGCCAGTGCATCCGCCAGGTCGTTCAGCGCATCGGCCGTCACGCTGCTTCGGTCGCCCATGGCCTGAAATGCCTTGACCGCATCCTGCAACGCATCCACGGCCGGCCCTAACCGCCCTTGATGCTCAAAAATTAAGCCCATACTGTGGGAGACGACGGCCGTGCCCTGGTTGTCACCGCCTTTGCGATACAAATCCAGGCTTCGCATGTAGGAAGTCATCGCCTGATCGTACTGTGCCAGGCTACCGTAAGCGCTTCCCAGGTGTTGCAGCGTTTCGGCGATGTCTCCCGGCACGTTCAGTTTTTCGCGAATTTGCAACGCCTGCTGCAAATAAGTAAGACCGTCTTCGGTCTCTCCTTTTTGCAAATACGCGGCGCCGATGTTGCTCAAACACAAGGCCTGGTAGGTATCGTCGCCGACGTCGCGTTGAATTTGCAGCGATTCCTTGAACATTTGCAGCGCCTTATCGGGCTGGCCACGCTCCAGGTAAAGGTCGCCAAGGTCGATGAGAGTGTCGCCCGCATCTTTCTTCGCACCAATCTCCTGCCGGATCTTAAGGGCATTGTTGTAGGCCGACATGGCGGCCTCCGGTTTTCCCAGAGAAAGTTGCACCTGCGCGATTTCCGCCAGGCTGGCTGCCACTCCGCGTTCTTGTCCTAATCGCTGGTTGATCGCCATCGAGTCCTCATAATTGCGTAAGGCCTCGGCCGGCTTGTTCATCAATTTGTACGCAATACCAGTGGCCTGAAGGATGAGCGCCTGCTGCTCCTGGTTGTCGAGATCGATCGCGATATGCCGTGCTTGATCGAGCGGATCCAGTCCCTTCTGCGGATTGCCCGCCTTGATCTCCACGCGTCCCGTCGAGAGAAGTGCGTCGAGGTTCTTGCCGTCGGCTCGCAGCACGTTCGCATAGTAGGATCGCGCCTTGTCCAGGTCGCCCGCATCTTCGTACAGGCGTCCCAGCGCGAACTCCACATCCAGATTATCTGGGAAACTCTTGGCCAGATTTTCGTAGGCCGCGATCGCCTTCGGGTTGTCCTTGGAAACCCGCGACAGATTGGCTTCTATGAAGTAACGCTGCGCCAACGGAAGATTCTGGCTCAAATCAACCGCGCGCCGTGCCGCCTGCTCGGCTTCTGCGTCGTGTCCGAGCGCAGAATCCGCCTCGCCCAGCCGCGAATAGGCGTCCGCGAATTGCGGATCTTCTTTGGTTGCCGCCTCAAGCTGCTTCTGGGCCGCGAGATTATTTCCCTGGCGCAATAGCTGGAGACCCTGATTGTAGTCACGCAGAGCTTCGACGGAAGTCGAAGTCGGCTTGAAAGATTGTGCCTGCAGTTCCTTGACCAGATCGGAAGACAAGGCCAGGTTTTGCCGGATCATTCCCGCCAACCGGTCGACTGCCGGAGACAGATCCTGTTGATTGGCCGCCTCAACCCTTAATGGGATTGTCCGATTGTGTCGGCGATCTTGCAGCGTGGCGTCAATGCGAATCTGATCGCCCAGCTTGGTGTATTGTCCCCAAACCAGAGTGTCGGCGTTGGTGAATTCGGCAACTCGGCCAAGAGTTGAGGAATCCACTACGGAATTAGGCGCGATTCGCAAATCGTGAAAAACCTGCTGCACACGGTCAGAAGAAACGGACCGCAGGTGCGTGGATTGCCCAACATCCGTGCTCAACATATCGGCAAGACTCGGGCCCAGCCAGTCCCAGGACTGATCACCCGACGCATTATGAAAGGGAATCACCGCCAGTGAGAGTGCTGGCGCCGATGAGGAGTTCTTCGCCGGCGAAAACAGCGCGCCGCGAAATACGTAACTAACAATCGCCAGCAGGATCACTGTGGCAATCCCGGTCACGAGCGGCCAGGGAACGGTTCGCGCCCAGGGCTCGACGGCGGGTTGGAAGCCGAGCGTTGCGGCCGCGCGATTGCTCTGCCAGGCCTCGAGATCCAACAGCAACTCGGCGGCGCTCGGATAGCGCAGGTTGGGATCACGCTCCAAACATTTGCTCACGACATTACTCAGCGGTCGCGGAATTGTCCCATCGTGATCGGAGACTGGAACCGCCCGTTCCTGCGTGCGCCTGATCAAACTCGCCACAACGCTCTCCGCCTTAAACGGGGTCACGCCAGTCAATAGCTCGTAGAGAATCAGGCCGAGAGTAAAAAGGTCGGAACGCTGGTCCAACTCCTTGGCCAGCGCCTGCTCCGGCGACATGTATTCCATGGTCCCAACTAAAGCGCCGGTCTGGGTCATGCCTTCGCCGGCCAGCGTGCGTGCCAGGCCGAAATCCATCAGCAGAATCCGGCCGGTTTGATCGCGCATGATGTTTTGCGGCTTCAGATCCCGATGGATCACTCCCACGCTGTGGGTAGCTTCGAGCGCACGGCAGATTTGTTGTGTGATCTCCACCGCGTCTTCCGGGGAAAACTTTTTCTTCTCCTGGATGAGACTGCGCAAATCCTGGCCTTCGACGAATTCCATGGTGATGAACTTCACACCATCGGCGTCCCCAAGGTCATAAATACGGATCACATTCTTGTGCGTGACCTGGTGGGCCAGCAGCAGCTCTTGCTTGAATCGCGCCAGAATCGAGGAATTGGCTGCCAGTTCCGGACGGATCAGCTTGAGAGCCACTGGACGATCCAGTTCGCGGTCCATGGCCTTGTAGACTGCACCCATCCCGCCTTCGCCGAGCAGTTGCAGGATTTCGTAGCGGCCACCCAGCACATCGCCGGGCTGCAGAGCGGGCGCCACGATCCGAGGACGTGCGGGCGCGGGGCCGGGAGAACGAGGCGGCGGAGTGGGGACGGCGAACGGCGCATCACCGTCGACCAGGGTGGCATCGGGATCCGAGGAGGCTTCCGGAAAGTCGACTAAAGTCGCGTCGAGGTCGGACGGAAGGTCGGAGCCGGAACTATCACCTTTCGCAGGAACGCCAACGCCCGGCGAGTTAGTCGACTTCGCCCGATCCTGGGGATCGAACCGCGGATTCCGGTTTTGCATGAGTAGCCAAGTTGGGAGCCGGATCGAGAAGCCCCAACGCGTCGAAAGAAACGCAAGCGTCCAGAGTATATACCGCTTGTCCGGGCCGCGGACGAATCCGACGGAGAAAGGGCGGACCCGGTCTTCCCAAGGTGTACCACGGCGAAACAACGAACGCTGAGCGCTAATAACATCAGCAACGTGACCAGTCAGATGACCCACGGTTATGAACCTTGGTCGTCATTTTTGACCCAGAAGGCCCTACCGGTTGACAGCCTCCCCGCTCTCAGCTGAGAGTATGGTGTGGCTGCACGGCGCGGGCTCCGTGGAAGCACGGGTTAGCCCGCGGGCTCGTCAGAGTAAGAGTGGCTTGACAGTTAACGAGGATGATCCTGGGTCAACTCATCGTGGATAAACCGGTCGCCGGCATATTAGCTCTGCGAAAACTCATTCTGCGAAAACTCGTTCTGCGGAAAATGGAGAAGCTCACCAGCAAGTTGCATCGGTCGACCGTGTCCCCGCTGTTTCTTCTGGCGACATTCGCCTGGTTGGCCACGGTCGCGCCTTTCCTTCAAGCCCGCGAGAAGGACAAGCTTTCCTACGGCGAGGGATTGATCGTGAACGTCCCTTTTACCGAGGCGGAAGTCGAGCAGGTCGTAAGAGACGTGACTCAGAACGGCATCATCCGCGGTACCAAGGAATACAACAAAGACGAGTACGTCGTCGGTGCCAAGCCCGCCGATTCCACGCACGCATTTCCTCCCTGGACCGAAGGTGGCAAGGTTTTCTATAAAGTCAGGCTGCAAACGCTCGACCCGCGAAACTTTAAAGATGCCGGCGACGTCGGGACGCTGGCCGTGCGCTACGTGCTTCGGCCTCAGGGCGACAAGAACACTGTGCTGCGTATCGACGCGGTCTTCGTCGAGGACTTCCGCCACACGATGCATGCTTCAAACGGCTCCGTGGAAGGCAGCGAATATAAGGACATCAAGGACCACCTCGACGCCATCGAGCTCATGAAGCAGCAGACGATCGAGGCGGAACAGGAGCGTCAGAGTCAGCTGTCGAAGAAGCGACTTCAACCAATGAACGATAGTACGTCCGCGGCCGCACGTCCTGCTTTACCGACCGTTGCACCCGCGCCCGCACCGGCTCCTGCTGAGGTTGCGTCGACGCGGGCCGTCCCGGCTGGGGTTGCGAATGACGGTCCCACCCGTGAACCGCGGAATTCGAATCCAATCCCGCCTCCAACCTCCGCAGCTCAATCCGCTGCCGTGAGCAGTGTCTCGGGTCAAAGCGTGTCAGGCGAGGTCGGGTCCGGTGTGAGTCTCGAACAACACGTTCAAGATCTACGCCGCCAGGTGGAGCGGCTGGTGAAATCTCCTGGCGCTCCGCTCAAGTCCGCGCCCTTCCATACCGCGAGCACCCTGAGCGCGTTGACGACGGGCACAGAGGTTCTGATCCTGATCTCGACTCCATACTGGTACGGCGTGGAAACGCGAGATGGACAGCATGGCTGGGTTTTCCGCGACTCACTGGAGTCGTTGCCATGAGGCGTGAATCCATGGTTTGCCGACGCTTGGTTTGCCGACGCATGGTGTGCCGACGATGGCGGCGAGGATTTGTTTGTACGCTCTTGGGGATCATGGTTGTTACGCTGCTCGCCGAACGCGGCGAAGCGCAGGGCGGCGGTTATGAGCGCAGTTTCGCGGAGCCGAAAGCAACCGTCGAAAAGGCCTTGAAAGACATAACGTTTTCTCTGGCGGGGCGCCTTCCGGTCCTGGATGGGTTCGCCATTCCGGGTGATCGACCGCTTGACCGCTACCAGCGTGGTTATTTCCAGTCCACGGTTCAGGTGAGCGCCACCGCCTCTGGAGGGTCGGTCGTGCATGTGTCCACCAAGGTGACCGCCTGGTACCCGGATCCGATTCCTTCACGTTCTGGCTATCAGCTGTTACCTTCCAACGGCCGCTTGGAAGCGGACCTGCTCGATGAGTTGGCGGAGGAACTCGGCAAGCGGGCCGCAGCTGGACCGGCAGCAACGCCAACCCCGACGACGCCAACGCTAACAACGGCGCCGCCAGCCATGCCAGCTCCAACGAAGGCGGCCGCAACGACGGCAACCCCAACCATGGCACCATCAGCGCCGGCAGCGAACTCTCCGTTGGCTGCGGCATCCATGCCTTCCCCAGCAATCGCGGCGCCGCCTCCATCCTCCCCAAGACCGATCGTTCAAACTCCGCCTGCCGATTCCGCGCCCTCGGCACCGACGCCACGTTTGCCGGAGACGGCCGGAACATTTTCTTCCTCCGTGGCGCAGGGTCTCGCTGCGCGAACCGCTGATGTTCCCGCAGCGCCCGCTCCGGTGGCGACTGGTGACCCTGCAGGGTTGAAGGCCGAGGCGGAGAGCCTGGAGGAAATCCTTAAGAACCAGGCGCACCCCAAGAATCTTGTGGCTGTGAAAAAATCGGGTACAGCCGTGGTCGATGCCCCGAGCTTAAAGGCCAAGACGTTGTTTCTGGCCAGTGAACACGATGAGTTCGAGATGCTCGACTTCAATGCAGACTGGGTACACGTACGGGTTTCCGGTTTGTCCCGAGGATGGGTGTGGCGAAACAACCTCGAAATGCCGGATGAGATTCCCGACGTGGATGCAAAACCCGGAGCGGCGCCCGCGGCGGACTTATTCCATGTAGCCCGCGAAGAGACTTCTACATTCCCCGGCGATTGGGGACCGCTGCGCGGTAAGAGCGTAAAAATCTTGTCGGTCGAGAAGATTGACGAGAACGCAAAGAACAGCACTACGCAGGAAAAACTGGAATTTGCAAAATCCCTGCTCGAACAACGCTATGCGGATCTTGCCAAGAACTCCGGGAGCGTTGAAGGAGTTGTGCTGATCTTCGATTCCGCGGATGGCGGCATGATCGCGGTCACGCTTCCGGTTCTTCAGCAGTGGAAGGCTGGGACCCTGTCAGACGCCGCGTTGTGGCACCAGAGTTTCTTTGATCCTCCGGAGACCTTCGGCGTCTCCGCAGGTCCTTCCGCCAGTCAGTAGACGACGGGCGGCGGGGCGCGGCGCGAAAGCCGATGCTTTCCAACGCACTTCGCTTCGTCGCAATCGACCTTGAGTCCATCGCGTCAGGCGTGCATCTACGTAGGCATGGCAACCTTAAACGAAATCAGCTTGGCTGAGGCCATCGCACTTCTCGCCCGCACCCCTGCAACCCTGAATGCGCTGTTGCGCGGCCTGCCGAACATCTGGGTACGCCGCAACGAAGGACACAACCACCAGGGAAAAGATACCTGGAGCGCGTTCGACATTATGGGCCACCTGATCGTCGGGGAACGCACGGACTGGATGCCGAGAGTGCGGGTCATACTCGAGAGCGGGGAAGCGCGGCCTTTTGATCCCTTTGACCGCTTTGCGCAGTTGAAAGAGGCGCAAGACAAATCGTTAGACCAGCTTCTGGACGATTTCGCCCGCCTCCGTGGGGAAAGTCTGGCTGCGCTGCAGGCATTGAATCTGCAGCCGGAAGATTTGCAGCGGAGAGGGAAGCATCCAGCGCTGGGAACGGTCACGCTGGGGGAACTTCTGGCGACGTGGGTGGTTCACGACCTGACGCATTTGCATCAACTATCCCGTGTGATGGCGCACCAGTATCGTGACGCTGTAGGTCCATGGAGCGCTTATCTGGGTGTGTTGCAGTGTGCCGGTCATAGCGCTCCGTAGGGAGGCACCGCTGCCGGCCCTCACGACTAAGTTGCTGGTGGGGTGGAGGCGCGAGTCGCCCGTTGCCAGCGGTAGAAAAATGGAATGCCGGCGATGATCACGGCCAGGCCGAGCGAAGAACGCACGGGACGGACCATCCACAGGTTGATGGTCAAAGCGAGCGCGGCAAGTAAGAAAATGATCGGCGTCCACGGATAACCCCACGCGCGGTAAGGCCGCGTAAGGTTGGGTTCGATTCTGCGCAAACGAAGCAGCGCGATCGCGGTCAGCGCGAAAAAAATCCAGACCGCAAACACAAAGAGCGAATACAGTTCTTCAAACGTTCCAGTCAATGCCAGCAGCGCCGCCACCGAGCCCAGAAAAATCAACGCCCCACTTGGTGTGTGAAAAGAAGGTTGGATCCGCGTCGCAAACTGAAAGAAGACGCCGTCGCGCGCCATCGCATACGGAATGCGCGCCCCCGTCATCACCACGACGTGCAGCGCTCCCAGTGCGGAGATGGCCATCGCGATGGTGAGCCAGACCGCTCCGCGGGAACCGGCGAATGAGCGCACCACATCGGACGCCACGTGCGGGGAAGAAGCAATCTGGGCGAAGGTCAAAGTGTGGAAATACACCACGTTCGCCGACAGGTAGAGGGCGCCAACCGTGAGCAGGCCCAGAATAATGGCCAGAGGAATGTTCCTTTGCGGATGCATTACTTCCTCGCCCAGGTCGCCGAGGTCATTGAAACCGTTATAGGCCCACATGGCCGGAACCAGCGCAGTCAACACGGCGCCGACACTTGCCCAGCGCATCATTCCCCAAACCGTCGTGCCCCAACCCGCCGTTCCCCCAGCCAAAGGCGCGATCGCTGGGGTGGCTTCGAGCACATGGTGTTTTCCGAAGATAACGCCGGCGACCACGATCATGACGATCGTTCCGACTTTCAGGCAGGTCAGCAGCACCTGAATCGCGCCGCCCGTCCGCACGTTCAGGTAATTGATGGCGGTCACTGCCAGCACCACCAGCGCCGCCAGCGGCTGCGCCAGGGTGAAGGTGAAGTCGTAACTTCCAAGGTGGCTGCGGAAGAGTGGTAGGCTCACAACCGGGAACAAAAATCCGACCAGTCGTACGAATCCTGCTCCAAGTGCCGCCATCGCCACAGGCCGATCAAGAAACGAACTCATCCAGCCAAAAAGAAACCCGCAGAGCGGACCGAGACCGCGGCTGAGGTAGACGTAAGGGCCGCCCGCTTTGGGGAATGCCGCGCCCAGTTCCGCATAGCAGAACGCGCCGCATAGTACGATCAGGCCACCGATGATCCACGCACCAAAAACCAGGGCGACCGAGCCGGCGGCGCGCGCCATGTCACTGGTGACAAGAAAAATACCTGTACCGATCGTGTCGCCAATGACAATGGCAGTAGCGGCCCACAGACCTAAGCCACGAACCAAATCCGATCGCCCGGCCGTTTGGTCTTTATGACTTAGTTCTTCGTGATTTAGACCGCT
>Ga0210393_10003892_pt1 | contig 11890 bp, 7 predicted proteins | sample IncBWC27OmetaG_FD_160068 | JGI IMG/M metagenome (GOLD analysis project Ga0210393, IMG submission 160068) | Forest soil microbial communities from Barre Woods Harvard Forest LTER site, Petersham, Massachusetts, United States - Inc-BW-C-27-O ... | reverse complement strand
GCCCACTCCCACCGGTTCTCCGACAGGATCGCCACCCGGTCACCCTTCCCCAGACCCCATCCTCGAAAGATGTCCGCCAGCGCCCGCACCCGCCCATACAGCTCGTTCGACGTAATCGGCTTCCACACTCCGTCTGCATCCAGCCACGACATCACCACGGCATTACCGCGTCCAGTGACCTTCAACAGAACATCATTCAAACTGCTCAAATCAAACATGTCATCTCCACGTTTCTTTCAACACAATGAAATCGTCATCTCGACCGAAGGCGGCGCACTTTGCCGCCGCAGTGGAGAGGCCCCCGCACTTCGCTTTTGCCGTCGTCTGTTCTTCCAAACTCAATAGCCTTGCCATCCCGCTCGAGCTGCTCACACTCTCATCACGTGCAGTGCGGCCTCAACCATGCACTGCGCCTTTGTCCTACTCCCTACTCCCTATTCCCTACTCCCTGCCGTTATCCCGTTCAACAAAACATCCATCACCTGCGCGGCCGTCGCCTTCGCATCATAAACGCGCCCGGTAAACACCGCGGAACTCAACAACTCATCGATCGCCCCAAACATGCAGTGCGCCACCACGCCATCGGACACGTCCCGACGGAACGTCCCCTCCTGCTGCCCCCGCCGCACCACCTCACGCACCACCTGGATGTACTTCACCAGATGATGGTGCGAAAACTCCGCAATAAACTTCGCGCTCTGCCGCACCTCGGTCTGCATCAGCACCGCCATGCTCCGGTTCACCGCATGGCTCTCCAGATGCACCTGGGCGATATACTCCAGCTGCTCCCGTGGCCCCTTCAGTGTCCTGAACTCTTCCTCCACCTGCCGATGAAACTTGTTAAACGTCTCATCGATCGCAGTCCGCAGCACGTCGTCCTTACTCTTGAAGTAGAGATAGATCGTGCCGTCCGCCACCCCCGCCCGTTTGGCAATCGCACTCACCGGCGAGCTGAAGTAACCGCGTTCTGCGATCACCTCCACCGCCGCGTCCAGGATGCGCTTGTACTTCTCGCTCCCCGGCCCCGTTGCCGGCACCCCGGTCTTTGTCGAATCTACAGGCCCAATCGTCTTCGCTCGTCGCTTCAGTGCAGGCCTCACCTGGAAATCTCCGGTGCCGCCACTCTAATGAATTGAGCGGCCTTTGCCAACAATGAACTCCGATTCAGTCCGTCAAAAAAGCATCTTTATGCAGATTTATAGATGGGCCACTAGCCGGATCCGTCTGCCGTCGCTTAGCCCGCCCACCCATCGCAAACGCCCGGGCGTGCCCCACTCATTGCACAAGATGCAACGGTGGATCGGCAACCCGAGGGAGACCTGCTGTTGCCGTTGCCCTCCTCAGGGGAAAAGCGCCAAAAGGCGCGCCTTTATACCAGCATGGGGCAAAGCCCCATGATGAACGGTCGCAGAGTAAGAGGGCTGAAAGCCCGATCCATAATCAACGCAGTGAGGCGACCGCTCCTGTTCATAAGATTCTCTTGAAGGGAACAGATTCCTTACCGTGCGTCCCGCTACCCCTTTACCGTAATGCCAAGCGAAGCGATTGAATCCATTGCCTTTGCGCCTACCGCTATTTTTCTTTTGCCATTTTCAGCCCAAATATCGCATGTCAAGCCCCCAAACTAGCTAACCCAAGGCCAATCAGCAACATCTGAGTGGCATTTTAGTTCCACTCCAACCGCTATACTGGTTATATAGATCAAAAACAAGCGGGCCCCGGAAACCCTCCGGGGCTAACTCATTTAGATAGAATATTTTGGACGCAACCCTTTTGTTATGAATATTCTGCAGACAACTTCGCACCGTAAACTATTGAATATAGGTGACTTACACGCAGGCAATAGGGGGGGGGGACCCCCGGGAGGGTAGAACTAAACCTGAGGCTTCGGAGTAAGCCGCACAAACGCACCCGCACTCCCAGGCCAATCACCCAGCAGGGTTCGTGCCAGGCCGCTTCCAGACAGCTCCACATGCGTCTCGACCAACGCTCGCAGAACGTCCTGCGCCTCGGGATCGACCGCACTAAACCCTTCGGCAACAAGAAACTCCGGATGATACCTCCCGTCCCGCACGAAAGACCCGTCAGCGTCATACACCCATGCCAAACCGCCCGTCATGCCGGCCCCAAAGTTTATCCCTACCCGCCCCAGCACAACCACCTTTCCACCGGTCATGTACTCGCAGCCATGGTCGCCAACACCCTCAACAACGGCCGTGGCACCCGAATTCCGCACCGCAAACCGCTCCCCCGCCCGCCCCGCAGCAAACAACCTGCCAGCGGTGGCGCCGTACAACGCAACATTGCCCAGAATCACATGCTGCCCGCTGTCCTGGGCCGCCAGTCCACAGGCGCGAATCACCAGCTCACCACCGGACAGGCCCTTGCCCACAAAATCATTCGCCTGACCCTGCAGCACCAGCTTCATCCCCTCGACCGTAAACGCGCCGAAGGACTGACCCGCCGTTCCACTCAGATTGAAGGTCACGTCCGCTGGAAGATCACCCTGCGCTCGCCGCAGGGCCAGCTCTCCCGCCAGCCGCGCTCCGACCGCTCGGTCCCGGTTCGCAATCTTCGACTCGACCACAAACGGCAATCCGGCCTCGACCGCCGCCATCGCCGGCACCACCCACGCCTCATCCAGTGGAGGCACCGCAATCGGCTGATTGTTCCTCACGCCCATCCAGCGCGCCGGCCCATCCGAAACCCTCGCCAACATCGGCTGAAGATCGAGATTGCCGTCAAACTTGACCTGCTCCAGCAGGTCCGAGCGCCCCACTGCCGCCTCGATCGAAGGAAGACCATACCGCGCCAACAAATGCTGCAGATCGCCCGAGAGCTGCTCAAAGAACCGGACAACGTACTCCGGCTTCCCGCGGAACTTCGCCCGCAACTCCGGCTTCTGCGTCGCAATCCCAGTCGGACATGTATTCAGATGACACTGCCGCGCCATATCGCAACCCAGCACCACCAGCACCGCCGTCCCAAACGCATACTCGTCCGCACCCAGCAGCGCCGCAATCAGGATGTCACGCGCCGTCGCCAAACCGCCATCCGTCCGCAACCGCACACGTCCCCGCATGCCACTAAGCATCAACACCTGCTGCGCCTCTGACAGCCCCAATTCCCAAGGATTTCCCGCATACTTGATGCTTGACAACGCTGCGGCCCCTGTTCCGCCTGTGTTCCCGGCGATCACAATATAGTCCGCATAGGCCTTCGCCACGCCGGCAGCAACGGTCCCCACGCCGCAACCCGACACCAGCTTCACACCGACAGCCGCTCGAGGATTCACCCGCTTCAAGTCGTAGATCAACTGCGCAAGGTCCTCAATCGAGTAGATGTCATGGTGCGGTGGCGGCGAGATCAACGACACCCCCGGCTGCGCATGACGTAGTCGCGCAATCATCCCACTCACCTTATGCCCCGGCAGCTGTCCACCCTCTCCGGGCTTCGCCCCCTGGGCCACCTTAATTTCAATCTCCTCGGCATGGATCAGATACTCCGCCGTCACACCGAACCGACCAGACGCGACCTGCTTGATCTTGTTATTGAGCGAAACATGGACCGCGGGCGCCTCAACCACCGGCTCTGCCAGGGCCGTCCCGCCCCCGGAGCGCGCCATCAAACTCACCCCCTCGCTGACGCCGGCAAACTCCGCACCAACGGACTGCACACGATACACCGCCGAATCCTCACCACCCTCCCCAGTGTTCGATCGGCCGCCAAGCATATTCATCGCAGCAGTAATCGTATGGTGCGCCTCCGGACTCAACGATCCGAGAGACATGGCGCTCGACACAAACCGCTTGCACAGACTCGCAGGCATCTCCACCTCGCTCAAGGAGAGCTCAGGCCCCGCCGGCCGGATCTCCAACAGGTCGCGTAGCACCGCCGGATCACGAGCGATAACGTCCCGCGTAAAAATCGCAAACGCACCAGCAGGGTCCGTCGGCTGCGGCACATTCCGGGCACTTCCAACAACCGACTGCAATGCCTTTACCGTCGGCGGCTGCCACGCATGCGGCTCCGATACGTCCGCTTTACGGAATCTCACCCAACCATAATCCGGCAGTTCATTCGACGCCGAATCACTCGCTTCATACGGCACCCACGTCTGTCGCAGTTGACGTTCCAACTCCGCAAACCCAATCCCAGAGAGCGGAGCGGGCGTATCAACAAAACACCGCGACACTACACTCGAATGCAGTCCGAGAATATCGAACAGATGCGCTCCGCGATAGCTGTCAACGACGGAGATCCCCATCTTCGACATCACCTTCGCCAGCCCCGCATCAAGGGACTTCAGCATCTTGCGCTCGGCCTCCGCTCCATCGGTGCCGGCAGGCGCAAGACTCATCCCGGTCTCCAACGCCAGCCACGGACACACAGCTCCCGCGCCATATCCGATCAGTACCGCTGCATGATGAATATCGCGGCAATCGCCCGCTTCGACCGCGAGCCCCGCAAGCGTGCGAAGGCCTGCGTCCACCAACGCCTGATGCACCGCTCCAGTGGCCATCGCCATCGGGATAGGAAGCAGCTCCGCACTTGCAGTACGGTCCGACAGCAATACAATCCGCGCTCCGTTGCGCACCATTCGAATGGCGTGCATACAAAGCTCGTCGAGGCCCTGGGTCAGCGATTTATCCACCCGAAACACGGCCGGGAGCTCGGCCAGGTTCAACTCCGCCTTATGAGGATACTCGCCGCGCCGCAGGCCTTCGACCTGTCCAAGCGACAGGAATGGCGAAGGCAACGACAGCCCTGGTAATGGCGCATTCTTGTCCAGCAAATGCGGCCATGGGCCAAGTCGCGTATGCAGAGACACCACGCAGGACTCGCGCAAGGAATCAATGGGTGGATTGGTCACCTGCGCAAACCGCTGCCGGAAGTAGGCGTAGATCGGCCGTGGCGAACGGGCAAGAAAGGCCAGAGGAGTGTCATCGCCCATCGACCACACCGCGTCCTTGCCCTCGACCGCCATCGGCTGCAGAATCATCTTCACGTCTTCCCGCGTGTACCCGAACCCTTTTTGCGCAGCGGCCAGCGAAGCAGAATCAATAGCAGGAATCGCCACTGCTACAAGGGGAGTGTCCGCGACCAGGCTTGCATAGATCGCCCCGGCATCAAACAACTCCAGCAGCGCCTCGTCCTCATACACCTTGTGATTGACAAGATCGACGACAAGCATCTGCCCGGGCCCCAGCCGACCGCTATGGGTCACCTCTTCCGGATCAAGATCAACCAGACCTGCTTCCGATCCAGCCACAACCAGTCCCGCCCGCGTAATCGCGAACCGGCACGGCCGCAGCCCATTACGATCAAGCGCCGCCCCCACCACCTGGCCATCGCTGAACGCAATGGCAGCGGGCCCATCCCAGGGCTCAGCGCAATCCGTGTGATACCGCAAGAACGAAGAGGCGTGATGCCCATCGGTTGCGGGCGGAAGCAACATGCGGATGGCCTCCGCCAAGGTCCTTCCGTTCTGAGACAACAATTCAACCGCTTCATCAAGACTCGTAGAGTCTGTCCCCCCTTGCGTCAAAACGGGCTTGCACTCCACCGGCAGCGTCGAGTCCCGGGCCGCCATGCGCGCACGGTTCCCCCACACCGTATTGATCTCGCCGTTATGTCCGAGCTTTCTCCCCGGCTGAGCACGATGCCATGTTGGAGAAGTGTTCGTTGCATATCGTTGATGAAAAACCGCGAACGGCGTGACGTAGTCATCCGATGCCAAGTCCAGAAAAAAGCTGGGCAGAAACTCACCCGTACACATCGCCTTGTAGACAATTGTCTGCGACGATAGCGAACAGATATAACCCGTAACATCGCCTTGCGCATGCGCCCGTTCGAACTGCTTGCGCGCCAGGTACAGTCGCCGCTCCATCGTTCCCGGCTCCGCGGCGTCTGCGTCAACCACCAGCACCTGCCGAATCCTCGGCATCGTGCCAAGCGCCGTCGTTCCCAACCACTCCGAACAAACCGGCACGTCACGCCAGCCCAATACTTCAAAATCATGCGAGAGCAAGCAGCGCTCGAGCAGTCCCTCCGCACGTGTCTCCTCAACAGGCACAAACAACATGCCCACTCCCAGCAGCTGCTTTTCATCAATCGCAAGATTTGCAGACTTGGCCAGCAGGGACCGCGGAATCGCGGTCATCACCCCCACACCGTCACTGCTCTTCCCGTCAGCAGCCGTCGCACCGCGATGGGCCAGCCTGCCCAGCGCCGTAAGGGCCTGCCGCAGAATCGCATGGGAAGGCGAACCATCCACAGAGGCGACAAAACCTACCCCACATGAATCGTGATCAAATCGCTCGTCGATCAACGACGGCAAAACTCCCATAGACACAGAATCTCGACCGAAAGTCCGCGTCGGGGTAGATACCAGAGACCGTTCCATGCTTCACTATACGTCGTGCAGGACCTTCCACGACACCTTCCTTTTGGAGAGTGTTTTGTCCGTTCTGTCGAAACTGACTTAACCGTATGTATAAATATACACAAATAATGTATATTTATACATGACCGCAATTTCACATCTTTCTTCAACCTGCGTTGAAGTGAAAGAGTGAAGAAACAGGTACAACGACGCAATGAAGCAGCAACGTCACGCCGTAATTCAGGAATTGCTGGTAAAAACCGCAGTCACCAGCCAGGACGAACTACGTCGAAAACTTGCCGGCCGCGGGTTCCATGTGACCCAGGCAACATTGTCCCGCGACATTCACGAGTTGCGGCTGAACAAAGGGCCCGCTGGTTACTCCCTGCCTGCGGGGTCCGACTCCGACGAAGATGCCCTGCCGGGAATACGTGAGGTGCTTGAAAGTTTTGGCCTTGAAGTTCGGCAGGCCATGAATCTGCTCGTACTAGTGACAACCACCGGGAGCGCCCAACCCATCGCGGCTGGAATCGATTATGAAGACTGGCCGGAAGTCGTAGGCACAATCGCAGGAGATGACACCGTCCTCATCATCTGTCCAGATGAGAAACAAGCAAGTCTATTGAAGACTCGAATTGAAGGATACCTTGGCTAACTCGGCAACAATAAATTCCGTAGAACGATCAGGCGCTCCCGTTTCGACAGAACGATCAGGCGCTCCCGTTTCGACCGCGCCCCGGACCGCCATAGCTGGCGTCAGCGGCTATGCTGGCGGTGAACTCGCGCGCTTACTGCTGCATCATCCCAAATTGGACGGCGCGACGCCAACGTTTCTTGGCCGCGCAGGCGAGACCGAAATTGGGGCAGCTACCTATCTCGAAGACCTGCACCCACAACTCTCGCTGCCAGGAAACTCCCGCGCGTACGAAGTCTTTCCTTTCACCTGGGAGCGGATCGTCGACTCAGGGACCGAAGTGTTGTTTCTTGCCACACCGCACGAACAATCTCGCGAATGGGTACCAGAGGCGATCAAGCAAGGCATCAAAGTCATCGACCTGAGCGGCGCATGGCGCCTGAAGGACCATATTAATCGCGTTGTCTATCGCCTGAAAGACGCGGACCCCGAACATGCCGGCGAAGTCCAGGCAGAGGCCGTCTATGGATGCCCGGAGCTGCACCGCAACGAAATCAGACAGGCTCGTCTTGTAGCCAATCCCGGCTGCTACGCTACCTCGATCATCCTCGCACTTGCGCCGTTGCTACAGGCCGGGCTGGTCGATGTTGACCACGGCATTGTCTGCGATGCGAAGTCGGGCGTAAGTGGAGCTGGAAAGGCGGCCACAGCAAACACCCATTTCATGCATGCTGCCGACAATCTCTCCGCGTATGCCATCTTTGGACATCGCCACACTGGCGAACTGCTCGAGCAACTCCATCTGACGGCAGACCAAATCCAATTCACCCCGCATCTATTACCCATACCGCGTGGAATCTTGTCCACGATCTATCTCCGCTTCAACGATGCGACAGATGCCGCCGCAGTCAGCGCAGTCCTTCGAGACTTTTACCAGCACAGCCCGCTGGTTCGACTGCACACGTCGCCGCGGTTGCCGGAGATCCAGCATGTCGTCCGCACTAATTTTTGCGATCTCGGTTTTGCTCTGGCAGCAGATGGCAAACGCCTCGTAATGGTCTCGTGTCTTGACAATCTCTTGAAGGGCGCCGCCGGCCAGGCGGTACAGAATATGAATTTGATCTGTGGATGGAACGAAGAGGAGGGCTTGCTGTGAGGTTTGTCATCAAATTAGGCGGTGCTGCCCTTGAGGACAAGAAGGTCCTCCATGCCTCCGGCAAGGCCATCGCTGACCTCGTCGCAGATGGGAACCAGGTAGCGGTGGTCCATGGCGGCGGCGTGCAGTTAACTCGCACCCTCGCTCAAATGGGTAAGAAAAGTGAGTTCATCTCCGGTCTCCGCATTACCGACGCTGAAACGAGAGATGCGGCATTGATGGTTCTCGCAGGGCGGGTCAACAAATCGCTCGTCGCAGCAATTGGATCGCACGGTCAGGCGGCAGTTGGACTCTCCGGCGGCGATGGCCACGTCTTTCGCGCCCGCAAGAAGAAAACGAACCCGGACCTCGGCTTCGTCGGCGAGATTGCTGCCACCGACCCTCGCTGGCTCGAAGCCATCTGGACCATGGGAGCTGTCCCTGTCATCTCCTCCATTGCCCTCGGCTTTGATGGCGAGTACTACAACATCAACGCCGATGAGATGGCTGCCGCCTGCGCCATCGGCACCAAGGCCGACACCCTCGTCTTCCTCACCGACGTTCCCGGCGTCAAAGGCGCCGACGGAAACGTAATGCGCTGGCTCACCCTCGCGCAAATTCCTGCTCTGGAAAAGCAGCAGGTCGTCTCCGGCGGCATGCTTCCCAAACTTAACGCCTGCCGAGACGCCCTCACCCACGGCGTCAAGCGCGTGCGCATTCTGCCCGCAGAGGCGGCCTCTTTACTGCCCGACCTCTGCACTACCCGAGTCAACGACGGAACGGAGGTCATGGTCGCATGAAACTAACATCCATCCAGGCAGCGGAGAATAAACTCCTTCTCCAAACCTATGAGCGCAACCCGTACCTCTTCATCAGTGGACAAGGCGTCTATCTGCGCGATGAGAACGGGCAGGACTACCTCGATCTCCTGAGCGGCATCGGCGTATCTGCCCTGGGCTATGGACACCCCGCGGTGGAGGAAGCAATTACGCGCCAAAGCAATCGCCTTCTTCACACGTCGAATCTCTTCTTTCACGAAGGCACGGCCGAACTGGCGCTGCGTCTGACAGAGATCAGCGGCCTCGACCGCGTCTTCCTTTGCAACAGCGGTACCGAGGCGTGGGAGGCTGCCCTCAAACTGGCGCGCGCCCATGCAGGCCTCCTTCGTTCCAGCGGCCGCAAGATTGGAACCAAGTTCCTCGCCCTGGAACACGGCTTTCACGGGCGATCTATGGGTTCGGTCGCTACGACCCACAAGGCGAAGTATCGCGAGCCCTTCGAACCCGTCATGCCCGGCGTCGAGTTCGTCCGGTTCAACGACGTCGACGATCTCCGCGCAAAATTCTCCGAAGACATCTGCGCCATCTGCATCGAGCCGGTCCAGGGCGAAGGCGGCATTCACCCCATATCGCGAGAGTTCTTCGCCGCCGCGCGCGAACTCTGCGACTCTAGTGGGGCCCTCCTGCTCGCAGATGAGATTCAATGCGGTTTTGGCCGTACAGGCAAATGGTTCGCCTACCAGCACTACGACATCCTGCCCGATGTCACCACGATCGCCAAGCCCATCGCCAACGGCATCCCCATGGGTGCAATGCTGTGCACGAACGCGGCAGCCGAAGCCATCACTCCCGGTATGCACGGCACGACTTTCGGCGGGGGCCCGTTAGCCTGCGCCGTAGCGATCGCGGTGATTGACACAATCAAACATGACAACCTCCTCGAACACATTCGCGAAGTAGGCCAATATTTCCACGAAGAGCTGTCGAAACTTGCGGCTCGGCACGACTGCATCGTGGACGTACGAGGCCTCGGTCTGATGCTCGGCATCGAACTTAACTCGGCAGATCTGGCGAAGCGTGTGGCCACGGACCTTATGGAGCGCCACATCATCATCAACCGAACCAGCGAGACGGTTCTTCGCTTTCTGCCCCCTTTCATTCTCGAGCGTAAACACGTCGAGACAGCTATTACAGCGCTCGATGAAGTTATCAGTGCAGCATACGTCGGCGCAGCGCCGGCAGGAGAGCAATCCCATGGGTAGCAAAACTGTAGTCATGAACGCGAAGACGACGGAGGTCGCCGGCGACGATCTCACCCTGGTCAAGCCGACCGCACCCCTCGGAATCCAGTCGGACACCGCCTTCAGCGAAGCCTCAAAGCGCCTCAACGGCCGCGACCTCTGCTCCATCGCCGACCTCACCGTGCAGGAGATGGCCGCAATCATGGAGCTTGCCCACGCCGTCAAGAACCATCCTGAAGACTTTCGCCACGCGCTCGATGCAAAGCAGATGGTCATGTTCTTCGAGAAGGCCTCCCTTCGCACGCGCCTCACCTTCGAGGCCGCCATCAACACCCTCGGCGGCAACGCCATCTTCGTCGATCAGACCCAATCCCCTCTCGGCGAACGCGAATCCCTCGCCGACATGGCCCGTAACCTCGAGCGCTGGATGAACATCATCGTCCTGCGGACCTACGCGCACGAGACCATTACCGAGATGGCGGCCTCTTCCAAAGTTCCCATCATCAACGCCCTCTCCGATCTCGAACACCCCTGCCAGGCCATCGCCGACTTCTTCACCTTGGAAGAACGCTTCGGCTCAACGGAAGGCCTTCACTTCACCTACGTCGGTGACGGCAACAACGTCTGCCACTCGCTCATGCTGACAGCTGCCCAACTTGGTGCTCATTGCACCGTGGCGTCGCCAAAGGGCTTCGCTCCCAAGCTCGAGATCATTCATAAGGCCATCGAGATCGCCGAAACCACCGGTGGCAGTATCACCTTGCTGCACGATCCCATCAAGGCCGTTACAGGCGCAGACGCCGTCTACACCGACGTCTGCACCAGCATGGGATTCGAGCATGAGGTGACCAAGCGTGCTCCAATCTTCAAGCCATATCAGGTCAACGAAGCAGTGATGGCCCACGCTCAACCCGACGCCGTCTTCATGCACTGCCTCCCCGCGCATCGCAATGCCGAGGTCACCGACGCCGTCCTCGACGGGCCACAATCCATTGTCTTCGACCAGGCCGAAAACCGCATGCATGCTCAGAAGGCCCTGCTTCTTATGCTCCTCGGCGGGGCCAAACGCATCCATAACTCTCGCGACCGGGGCATCAAGGCCCGCAAGCGCACCACCGCCTAGCCTTTCGGCGAGTCTGCCCAACCATTGAGGTCTGCATCACTATGTCCGTAATCCTCGAATCCCTGCCCGTCGGCCAGAAGGTTGGCATCGCCTTCTCCGGCGGGCTGGACACCAGCGCCGCGCTTCACTGGATGAAGCAGAAGGGTGCGCTGCCGTACGCCTACACCGCCAACCTCGGTCAGCCCGACGAAGCCGACTACGACGAGATTCCCCGCAAAGCACTCGAGTACGGTGCCGAGAAGGCACGCCTCATCGACTGCCGCGGCCCGCTCGTGCGCGAGGGCATCGCAGCGCTTCAGTCCGGCGCCTTCCACATCACCACCGCCGGCGTCACCTACTTCAACACGACACCCATCGGCCGCGCAGTCACCGGCACGATGCTTGTGTCCGCCATGAAGGAAGATGACGTTAACATCTGGGGCGACGGCTCAACCTTCAAAGGCAACGACATCGAGCGCTTCTATCGCTACGGTCTGCTCGTCAACCCCGACCTCAAGGTCTACAAACCCTGGCTCGACGCCGCCTTCATCGACGAGCTAGGCGGTCGCGCCGAAATGTCCGCTTTCATGACCAAGGCTGGCTTCGGCTACAAG
>Ga0210393_10003891_pt1 | contig 11892 bp, 10 predicted proteins | sample IncBWC27OmetaG_FD_160068 | JGI IMG/M metagenome (GOLD analysis project Ga0210393, IMG submission 160068) | Forest soil microbial communities from Barre Woods Harvard Forest LTER site, Petersham, Massachusetts, United States - Inc-BW-C-27-O ... | reverse complement strand
GACAGCGACGGGATCGGCGAGGCGCATCGCGGCGAACCCACGCGCCAAGAAATTGAACAGTCAATCTCGCTTGGTGGCCTCTTACAGCGCTTCGTTTAGCGTCGCGACGACGCGAATTTGAAAGTCCCAATATCCATTAGCGGCAAATGCGCAAATCGTCCCGGCCAGGCCGGCCGCAAGTAATCCAGCCCACGCCCACGACAGGGGGTGCCCCTTGGGCCGGGCTTCAATGTGGACGTTCGACATGGTGGACCCCGTTTGGACGGGGGCGCCGCTCATTTGGGGGTGAGGGGCTGGGGGTTACGGCACTCCCCGTCCTCATAAAGCAATCGCGGCCTGACGGCTTCGTTCCGAAACGATCTGATAAATAATCGAATGGTGCCAGCGATGGGCCACACCTGGGTCATGGAGTCGTTGCAGGAAACGGCATGAAGCCGATGCTGGTGCCGCCCACGTCGGACGCTTGCTCGCCCAGCGTCGGCCGCGGGCCCGGGGGTGACTTGTGAGTCTTTCGGGACGACCAGTAGGCGTAGTTTTGCAGGGTGCGCCGTTCGCCGCTCGTGCAGCGAGTCAGATGGCGGCTTAGAGAGTGGAATCCAGCCGCTAGGGATAGCGCTGGAACGAATGAGGCCGCGCAACTGAGCGGCCCTACCTTCGCTTCGATTCCTTGCGTGCCCTGTAATCTGCGATCGAATTCCCGTCACCCTGCTTCGCAACGGGAATTACTGCCCCACGAATGGGTAAACCACCGTCGAGCTGGGACGCTGCCTGCAGCCAAATCTGCGCAATGCCAAGGTAGTTGGCGCGAACCTCGTCGTCCGAGGCGGTCGCTGCCCATTCGAAGCATTCTTCAGCCATTTTACGGTATTCGGCGGCTGTATGCACGATACGCCCCCTGCCGATGCCTGACTTATAGTACATGGGGTCGTTGCAAGCGCAACCGTCGCGTCAAATTAGGGTGCCCCGATAGGGCTGCCTGAATTTCAAGTTCGCGCGAGTGCCATCTGCTGATATCTGATCTTAGTTTCCGGATCGGCAGTGGCAGCCGCCCTTCGGTCGCACTCTTCCGCCAGCGCACGGTAGTCTCTCGATTTGAGTAACTGGGGCATTTGCGGGGGCCTGGCTCAACAGCCAAGACCAACCACCGTGACGATCATCTAGTTCACCTCTGTAGGAGCTGCCCCGGCGGCTCACCATCCCGACCGTCATGGATCTCGTCACGCTCGCCGACGTGCGGACGCTGCTCGGGCATCTGCCGAAAGAGACGCGGGCAAAGTCGACGTGGCAGCACATCGAAGCGGAGCTAAAGAAAGCCGCTAACGGCGGCGGCGACACGACGGACCTATGGGCGGCGCTGCGGATGGTGCTGATGTTGGAAAACGTCGAGTACCGGCTGAAATAGCGCGGCCCCTGAACTCACAACTGCAGAAGGAAAACCCCCGACGCCTGCATGGCTCTCGGAGGTTCCTGGGGCTCTACAGCGCAATGGGCGCGTCCCAATGCGAGGCGCCCTTTAGGCAAGCCGAACAGGAGGACGAAATGGACAATTTGTCGATTGATCGTCGGGATAGCGAGGAAGGCATCCTCAACTATCAGGTCTCCGATGAGGCCCTTGAGATCGCTGCAGCCGCGCCGGGCCAGGGAGTAGCTTTTACCATCGCATACTGTACCGACCGGGAGTGCCCTATAGGCGATTAGAATCGGATCAATTCGCCTGTCCGCTTTGGGTCATTAGCTGCCGCCGCGCGATCTTGTTGGGATGTCCGCTTTGGGTCATTAGCTGCCGCGACCACTTTGGTTATTGGCGTGCGCTTTACCCCCAATCGCGGACATCATTCTGCAACGCTTCGATGTCCGCTAGGTGTCATAGAATATCAACTCGCGCAGCGTCAGCCGGGAGAGACGTGGCTCGCGCCCGAAGGAATTCGTAAAGGAGCCGGAATGCAGATAACAGGTTCTCCAGGAACGCTGCATCGCGCCGCAGCGGCGCCCAGTGCAACGTCCTCGAGCTCATCATTGACCACGAGGAATAAGAGGCCGCGCTTGTCGGTGGTATAGAAGAACAACGTCCCAAGCGCCACGCCGGCGCGAGTCGCAATCTGACGCGTGCTCGCCTCGTCATATCCTTCGCAACGAAGAGCTTGCGGGCCGCCTCCCTGATGCGGCGTTGCTTGTCTTCCAGCGAGAGAAACCATCATAATTCATCCAAATTCGCCGCCACCTCTCCGAATGTCTTCCCGTGTCGCAACTCGTTTTTCGGTTGCAGTGCAGCATCGCTGCCTTTCCACTCGCGCATAAACAGCGCGTAAAAATAAACCTAGAAAACTCAAAAGCTAAGCCCGACCAGAGCTGTGGGACGCGAGGAATTTTTGAGTTGTCGACGTGCAACCCGTTAGCTATTTTGTGCACCGCAACGATAGCTAAAGGTCGTTTCGAGGGGTGACATTCGAAGCGCGCTTGGTGCACCACGCGCCACGCGCAACGGTGAAAGTCGGAGCCCGCGTTGATCGCGCTCGTCCGCATAGCACTGCAGCGGCCTTACACATTCGTTGTGTTGGCGCTCCTAATCCTGATCACCGGCCCGCTGGCGGCGTCACGGACGCCGGTCGACATCTTTCCCGAAATCCGCATCCCCATCATTGCGGCGATCTGGCAGTACACCGGACTGGCGCCGGAAGACATGGCCGGGCGCATGGTGTCGTCTTACGAGCGCACCCTGACGACAACCGTCAACGACATCGAGCACATCGAAGCCACATCCTATAACGGCCTCGGCATCGTCAAAATATTCTTCCAGCCGGGCGCCGATATACGCGCCGCCAATGCGCAAGTCACAGCGGTGTCGCAGACCGTGCTCAAGAACATGCCACCGGGCGCGACGCCGCCGCTCATTCTCAATTACAACGCCTCAACCGTCCCTATCATTCAGCTCGCGCTGTCCGGCAAGGGATTCTCCGAACAGCAGCTTCAGGATGTCGGGCTCAATACGATCCGCATCTCCCTGATCACGGTGAATGGGGCCGCGATCCCTTACCCCTATGGCGGCAAGTCGCGCGAAGTGCAGATCGATCTCGATTCGGCGGCGATGCAGGCGCGCGGCCTATCCGGCCAGGACGTCGCCAACGCGCTGGCGGCGCAGAACCTGATCACGCCCGTCGGCACCGAAAAAATCGGCAATTTCGAATATGCGATCCAGCTCAATGACGCGCCATCCGTCATTTCCGAGCTGGGCAATCTGCCGATCAAGAATGTCAACGGGACGATGGTCTACATTCACGACGTGGCGCATGTGCGCGACGGCAATCCGCCGCAGACCAATATCGTGCATGTCGAGGGCGACCGCTCGGTCCTGCTGCAAGTCCTGAAAAACGGCGCCGTGTCGACGCTATCGATCATCGACGGCATCAAGGAAAAAGTGAAGGAGCTCAAGACCGTCCTGCCGGACAAGTTCAACGTCGATTTGCTCGGCGATCAGTCGATCTTCATCAAGGCGGCGATCGGCGGCGTCATCCGCGAGGGCCTGATCGCCGCGGCACTCACGAGCCTGATGATCCTGCTTTTCCTCGGCAGCGCGCGCTCGACCTTGATCATCGCCACTTCGATTCCGCTCTCGGTGTTCGGCTCGATTATCACACTGTGGGCGCTCGGGGAAACGCTCAACATCATGACGCTGGGCGGGCTCGCGCTCGCCGTCGGCATCCTGGTCGACGAGGCGACGGTCACCATCGAGAACATCAATTGGCATCTCGAGCAGGGCAAGGACGTGGAAACCGCGATCATGGACGGCGCCGCCCAGATCGTAACGCCGGCCCTGGTGTCAATGCTCTGCATCTGTATCGTGTTCGTGCCGATGTTCTTTTTAACCGGCGTGGCGCGATATCTGTTCGTGCCGATGGCAGAAGCCGTGATGTCGGCCATGGTGTGGTCGTTCATCCTGTCGCGCACGCTGGTGCCGACCATGGCCATGTACCTTTTGCATCCGCATGCGGCACATACCGACCTGCACGGGCTCAATGGGCCGCTGCCGCGGTCCCGGAATCCTCTGGTCAGGCTACAGCGCGGCTTCGAGGCCCGCTTCGAGCGCTTCCGCCTTGGTTATTCCGAACTTCTGGCGCTTGCCCTGCACCACCGCGCGGCGTTCGTTTGCTGCTTCCTGGCTTTCGTGCTGGCTTCATTCGCGCTAACGCCGTTTCTCGGCCGCGACTTCTTCCCCAGCGTCGATGCCGGCCAGATTCTGCTCCACGTGCGCACCCGCGTCGGCACGCGCGTCGAGGAAAGCGCCCAGCAATTCTCGGAAATCGAAAAGGTCATTCGCCAGATCATTCCGCCGGAAGAGCTTGCGACCGTGGTCGACAACATCGGCTTTCCGGTCTCGGGCATCAACATGACCTACAACAATACCGGCACGATCGGCACGCAAGACGGCGAGATCCAGATCAAGCTCAGCGAAGACCACCGGCCGACGGCGAATTACGTTCGCATGATGCGCGAAGAATTGCCGGCCCAATTCCCCGGCACCACCTTCTCCTTCCTGCCGGCGGACATCATCAGCCAGATCCTCAATTTCGGCGCGCCGGCACCAATCGATCTGCAGATTCGCGGCCGCCAAATCGAGGACGACTTTGCCTATGCGCAAAACTTGTTGCGGCGCGTCCGCCATGTGCCTGGTCTCGTCGATGCGCGCATTCAGCAGTCGCTCAACGGACCGGCGTTCGATGTAGACGTCGACCGCACCCGCGCCCAATATGTCGGCATCTCCGAACGCGACGTCACCAACAGCATGGTCGTCAACCTAGCCGGATCGAGCCAGGTGGCGCCGACCTTCTGGCTCAATCCCGACAATGGCGTGTCGTATTCCATCGTGATGCAGACGCCGCAATACCAGATCGACTCATTGAGCGCGCTGAAGGACCTGCCGATCACCGCGCCGGGTGCGCCGTCGCAAACGCTCGGCGCCATCGCCGACATTCGCCGCGTCAATACCCCGGCGGTCTTCTCGCAATACGACATCGAGCCCTTGGTGCAGATTTACGGCACCACGCAAGGCCGCGACCTCGGCGCCGTCGCCGCCGACATTCAAAAAGTCGTCGATGACAGCGCCAAGGACATGCCAAAGGGCGTTCACGTGGCGATGCTGGGCCAAGTCAACACCATGAACAGCGCGTTCTCCGGCCTCCTGTTCGGCCTGCTCGGCGCCATCGTACTCATCTACCTGCTGATCGTCGTCAACTTCCAATCCTGGACCGACCCGTTCGTGATCATCACGGCGCTGCCGGCGGCGATCGCCGGGATTATCTGGATGCTGTTCGCGACACAGACGACGCTGTCGGTCCCCGCACTGACGGGCGCTATCATGTGCATGGGCGTCGCCACCGCAAACAGTGTTCTGGTCATCAGCTTCGCGCGCGAGCGGTTGGATGCACTGGGCGATCCAATCGCCGCTGCCACCGAAGCAGGCTTTGTCCGCTTCCGCCCGGTCTTGATGACAGCGCTGGCGATGATCATCGGCATGCTGCCGATGGCGCTCGGGCTAGGCGAAGGCGGCGAGCAGAACGCGCCGCTCGGACGCGCCGTCGTCGGTGGCCTGATTTTCGCAACCGTCGCGACGCTGATTTTTGTACCCGTCGTCTTTAGCATCCTTCATGGGCGCCATGACGCGCCGCAAGTCCCGGCAACTGGAGAACAGCATGCCGCCTGAATCCGCTTCCCCCATCATCAAACGGCGCACCCTCTATTCCGCCGGCACCTTATTGGCAGCGGTGGCCGCCATCCTCGTTGTCATGGGGCTGACGACCCGCAAAATGGCGGACGCCAAGCTCCGTGAATGGACCGAGGATCAGGCGCTGCCGGTGGTCGCCATCGCCCCGCCAAGCACCCGCAGCACGCAGCTCACTTTCGAGCTTCCGGGCCGGCTGGAAGCCTATACGCAGGCGCAGATTTATGCCCGCGTCAGCGGCTATCTGAAGGACTGGAAGGCCGACATCGGCACGCCGGTGAAGGCCGGCGATCTTCTCGGCGAGATCGATGCGCCTGACCTCGACCAGCAAATCATGCAAGCCCAAGCTGATCTGGGGAGCGCACAGGCCAATTCCAAGCTGGCGGACGCGACATTGGTACGCGGCCAGCAGCTCATCACCTCCGGCGCCATATCGAAGCAGGATCTCGATCAGAGGGCCGCCGACTCCGCGAGTAAGCAGGGCCTAGCCAAGTCGGCTCAGGCCAATCTCGACCGGCTCCACGTCCTCGAGCAATACAAGAAAATTACCGCCCCCTTCGATGGGCTTGTGACCGCGCGCTCGACCGATATCGGCGCCCTGATCAATGCCGGCAACGGCGGCGGGCCACCGCTCTTCGTCGTGTCCGACACCTCGCGGCTGCGCGTGTATGTCAACGTCCCCCAAAGCTACGTGCCGAGCGTAAAGGTCGGCATCAAGGCACGATTGTCGGTTCCAGAATATCCCAACCGAAAATTCTTCGCCACGGTCGAGGCTTCGGCGCAAGCCGTCGATATAGCGTCAGGCGCGACCCGCATGCTCCTGGTCGTGGACAATTCCAGCGGCGCGCTGATGACGGGCGGCTTCACGACGGTGACGTTCGAGCTGCCGCATCCCGAGACCGATTTCAATGTCGCGGCCAGCGCGTTGATTTTCGATCGCAGCGGGCTGCGGATTGCGACCGTCGACAGCGGCAATCGTGTTGTCTTGAAGGACGTTACGATCGCACGCGATCTCGGCAAGGAAGTTGAGATCAGCGCGGGTCTGACCGCCTACGACCGCGTGGTTCAATCGCCACCGGACGGCATTCAAAACGGCGACCTGGTTCGTGTTGCCGGCGGCGCCGGCAGTAACGTAGAGGCAAATGCTTCTATGAAGTAGAGGCGGGAGTGGATAGCCAGTCGCCGTCGATATGTGGGCATATGTGGAATGACGCGCGCCGAGGATTCTTCAAGCACGTGAGGCAATCGTCTACACAACAAAATCTGCTCCTACGAGTAACCGAGAACAGCAGCAAATGGCTTAAGATGATCGAGCCTCGGCCTGATCTGGCCGATATCGCTCAGGACGGTCCGGGCTGCTCCGGCAGGTAAGAGGGAGATTCAGCTGCGGCATCACCAGCCACATTGTCTGTTTGCGCAGCGAGTGCCGGATGCGTCTCAAGCCACAGGGCTCGGGCAGCGGCCAGTGGATCGATAGCGGCTCTACTCCACCACGCGGCTTCATCGCCGTATCGGTGGAGTTCGCGATGATGCCCCCGGCACAGAGGGACGGTGAACTCATCGCTGACCTTGCGCCCAAGTGCACGACTTTGCGCGAAGCGCAGGTGATGCGCATCGCAAGGTTTTCGGCCGCAGACAAGACACGATTGCTGAGCCACATGCCTGACGTGCTCGCGATCCCGCACCCGGCGCGGCTCCGGGAACGACAAGGCGCCCTTGTCGATTGATCTCGACTGTTTTGCCTTCTTGGCACGCCGTCCATTTGGTTCTGCTGATGTCTCAGCCGACGTTCCTTCGATATCGACGCCCGCTCCTTCCGCGTCATGAGCGGCAAAGCTCAAGAGCTTGGTGCGGAAGCATTGGTCGATGTGTTCAGCATCGGCAGCATTGAGCCTCGTCGTCTTGTCCGGGTATCGCCGTTTCGCCCATCGCGCCGCCTCGTCACTGGTGCCAAGCTCGTTGAGTTCGGCAATCATCTGGTCCCGCAACCGTGCCGAAAGCTGGGTATCCAGCACGACGGCATCGCGAACCGGCGATATCTTCTGCGGCCGCTCAACGGGTGTCCGATGGTCAACCCGCCGCTGATCGGCATTGAGCCGGCCATTGGGCGCCATGGATCGCCGCGCGCGTTCCGGGCCCGATGGCTTCGTCTGCGGTGTTGGTGCGACGAGATCCGGCGCATCGAGATCGTCTTCCCCGGCAATGCCGACAAGCGTGAATAGTGCATAGCGCCGTGCATAGGTGAGCGCCGCGCCCATCCGATGCGGGGCCGCGGTCTCGCTGATCGGGCAGACCGGCCAGTCGGAAGCGATCCATTCGCCTGAGGCGTGAGCCAGAACCGTGGTCAGATTGACGATGCCGGAGGCTTGATCGATCGCCGTGGTCTGGACGGTCGCGATCTCATGCTGGCCGAGCGTCTTGCGCACGATCTCAAGACCGCTCGCGAGCGAGGCATACCGGAACAGTCGCTCCGGCGCATTTGGTGCTTGGCCATCGAACCGATCAGGGATTTCTCGGGATTAGAGAGTTCAACCTGCGCTTTGGCGAGCGCCGCGGCCAATGAAGCGATCGACTGACTAGACCGTTGCATGGCTACTGCCCTCCTCGCCTTTGAGAAGGTCAAAACTCACTGCTCCGGATTTTGAGCGCTTCCCCCGAACGCCATGCCCGATCGCTTCCTTGGCGTCCTCCGGCATGAGTCCCTTGAGCTCAGCCTTGGCCCGCTCATGGTCGAGATAGGCTTATCGGGTCTCGGCAAAGACCGCTGCGAACTCCGCCCAGGCATTGGACGCGCTCATGTCGACAATGCGAATGGCATCCATCTTCGGTTTTGGCGGATCGACGCCAAACAGCTGTGGCGGCTCCCCAGTCTCGACACAGCGCCAGAACTTCCGCTCCGCCGTGACAACCAGATGCTGATAGAGCGGATCGGCATGGGCCAGGATCTCGACCCACTTCCCGCCGCCGGTGATGATCGAGAGCACCGCGGTCCGCGCCGCCACGACCCACATATTGTGCTGCAGCTGCGCCATGTATTTGGCGGCGGCCGCTTCTTCCGAGAACGACCAGGGCAGCATGAACTTCGACTCGAACACCGCGTCGCTGCCTTCGACCCGGCCGTCCAAAGTCGCGGCCATCCAGCGCAGCGCCGGGTGAAAGACCCGCCGCTGCACGTCCACGACCATTTGCCCGGTATTGGCCTCGTACCAGCGCCGATTGAGGTCCTCCGTCGCGAGCCCAAGCTGGACAATTAGATTGCCCGACAGGTCCTCCGGCTGGACCTCCCCGCGCTTTTCCCGCCACAGCCGGATCAAGGCCTCCTCATCGGTTCCCATGATGATCCGGGCGTCTGAGCCGCCGACAAAATGCCTGCGCTCCCCCGAACTCCTTTTCCACACATCGCTTTTTGTCACTTTTCTTCCCTCCCTAAGCAGCTTGCACCGGTAACCGCAGTACGATATTATTACAATCATATGATATGAAATAGGTACGCACCGGCATGTCCGCAAGACCTCCGACAAAATCTTTGAGTCACCCACCGGCGCTCACCAGCGCGCAGATCCGTGCCGCCCGCGCCCTCATCCGCTGGAGTGCCGAAGATCTGGCGCGCGAAAGCGCACTCGGGGTCGCCACCATCCGGCGCGCCGAATTGCGTGACAATGAAACCAAGCTCACGGCGGCAAATGACCTCGCCATCCGCCGCGCGCTCGAGGCGGCAGGCGTCGAGTTCATCGATGGAAGTGAAAAGGAGGGCCCGGGGGTGCGGTTAAAAAAGTCTACATAGGAGGCGCCCGAAGCAGCTATTCCGCAAGCCATTGCCAGTGCCGCCAAATCGGCGCGATATTCAACCGTGGCCTCTCACGTGCGCGTTGGAATGAACAGCCGGTCCATCTTGATCTTACCTAACAGACCATCATCTGCGCTTGCGGCCTGAGCTTGCAGTCATCCGCGACCCATAAATCGGTCAGTGAGGGTGACCGTGAAACATTTCAGACTCGTCACTGCCAGAGTGTGAGGGGTTTGATATCGGTTCCGGATAAAGCCGCCGCAAAAGTTCAAGTTCGTCTCGATCTTTGGGCGTGAGTGGCGGCGCGCCGGAATATCCGTTCCGATGCCCCATTTCGAAACGCCGCTCTGTGTCCTCGAGTGCCTTGAGGCGGCTGCGCGCCGTTTGTTCGGGGCTGTGACGGAACGTATCGAGACGTGCCCACAGATGCGCTTCCTCGGCAGCCTCCGACTCGGTAAGACCGGCACCGTTACCGCGCAGTTCGGCGAGTTCCTCCAATCTGGTGAGGTCCCGTTGGCTTTCTCTGATGCCGTATTTGCTTGGAGACGGTAATGGAAGCCGCCGCCGGATCGCATTCACCCGCACTGTCAATTCTTCGATCTTTTGTACGACGGCAGGGATGTTGCGCGTCCGCCCAACCCGGAGAAACACAAGCTCCCGTCGCAGGTGGCGATATTTTCTGGCAAGATCCGGGTTAATTGCGAATCCATATTCGTCCGGGAGTGCTTTCGCCTTCTTGGCGGTTTTGGGCAGCAGAAATTCTGCGATTTTCAGCGCCGCTTTTCGCCGCGCTTTGGGATCCGCCGTGACATCCTGGACAATGCCAAATAAGGCGTCGAGCACCTGAGGATTCCAGTCTTGGACGGCCGCCGTTTGAGTACCCTTGGGAGCCTCGGCTGAGCTCACTTTGGCGCTGGTACCCTGCTCAATTGTTGACTGGATGCCGGCCGAACCGCGCGGCCGCCGCGTCCGGCCGGACGGCCTCCGGTTTGCCGGGAAGCATTTGGCGCTATCGCCATCCGTGTATCAGCCGGCAGCTTTCGGTCCTTGACCAGTTTAAGGACAAGCGAATGCCGCGATGCAGTTGGGTGGTCTAGCCCGATCGCCAGGATACTGTCGGTCAGGAGCGTTCGTCTGTTCGGCGTGTCAAGCTTTCGTCCCCCGCGGCGCTCGCCGGGCCTGGAGCCTCTGAGCATGTTTCATTCCCCGGCCTCTGACTTTGTCGCCACGGATTCCGCAGCGCGGTGCGCTTGCGTCCATCTGGACCGCTGCGGAGAGCGAATCGCGAATCTCGGATTCCCGACCCGCAAATGTCCCGCCGTTTTATTTGCCTATTAATTGCTAAATTTTCGCTACTGCCGTGACTATCCAATCGCTATTCGATTGCTACTTGACCAAGCCTCAAGCCTGCAGCAGACCAAAATCGGAAGCGCCACCTGAAATCATAACACTGAAAACCTTGATATTATTGCACTAATACACACGTAAAAAACCAGGCTCTGCTCGCATAAGTCGGAGCCTCCTTGCAGCCCAATTTCGTCAGTCGGAGTGGCTCTAGGCACCCCCGGAAACCTTCGCCCAGGTATCGCGCAGGCCGACAGTGCGGTTGAACACGAGCCGGTCTGGCGACGAATCCTTGTCCGGGCAGAAATAGCCCTGGCGTTCGAACTGGACAGGGTCGCTCGAATTGCTCGCCGCCAAGGCCGGCTCGACGCGCGCATCCGCAATCACTTCCAGCGAGTTGGGATTGATCTCGTTGGTGAAGTCGGCCGGGTTCGGATCGGGCTTGGTGAAGAGCTGATTGTAGAGCCGCACCTCCGCGGCAACGGAATCCTTCGCTGACACCCAATGCATGGTCGCTTTCACTTTGCGGCCGTCCGGCGCATTGCCGCCCTTGGTCGCCGGATCGTAGGTGCAACGCAGTTCGACCACCTCGCCGGCCGCGTTCTTCACCACCTCGCGGCAGGTGATGAAATAGGCGTAGCGTAGGCGTACCTCCGTGCCGGGCGACAGGCGGAAGAATTTTTTCGGCGGGTTCTCCATAAAGTCGTCGCGCTCGATGAAAAGCTCGCGGCCGAAACGGACGCGGCGGCTGCCGGCGGCCGGATCCTCGGGATGGTTGACCGCCTCGACGTCCTCGCTTCCGCCTTCCGGATAATTCTCGATCGTGACTTTGAGCGGCTTTAACACCGCCATACGCCGCTGCGCCGTCTTGTTGAGATGCTCGCGGATCGAGAATTCGAACATGCCGACGTCGACAGTGCTGTTGGCCTTGGCGACGCCGATCCGCTTGACGAAATCGCGCACCGCCGCCGGCGGCACGCCGCGCCGCCGCAGTCCCGCAAGCGTCGGCATGCGCGGATCGTCCCAGCCCGAGACATAGCCGCCG
>Ga0210393_10003890_pt1 | contig 11895 bp, 16 predicted proteins | sample IncBWC27OmetaG_FD_160068 | JGI IMG/M metagenome (GOLD analysis project Ga0210393, IMG submission 160068) | Forest soil microbial communities from Barre Woods Harvard Forest LTER site, Petersham, Massachusetts, United States - Inc-BW-C-27-O ... | reverse complement strand
TTCGCAGGTATTCACGTCTTTCTTCCTCCACATCCCCTTACTGATACTAACCGCCTCCCCTATAGACCACGAAACAGCTCTCTCGGCTGTTAGAAATCTCAATAACGTCGATGTTGGCGGCAGACCCCTCAGAATTGATCTCGCCGACTCGGACCCTTTTCTTGAAGGTAAAACAACAGTCCGCGGAGAGCTCATTGATGGTGGCGAAACACGCGCACAGTGGCGCGAACGTGAGAATGCCAAAAGGGAAAGGGAGAAGGATTCCGATGGTACCAAGGAAAGAGCCTCGTTTCTTCGCAATCTCCCTCAAGGTGTTCCTGTTCCCCTAGGGGCGTCAGCTTTGGATATGATTAGCCAGACGCTCGCTACAATGAACCCCACACAACTGGTAGAAGTCCTTGCGCAATTTAAGGTGCGTCATCTGTAATCCTATCAATTTTATTTCGCACTTTCCTCTCCAAATATCGCTCATTTTCATCGCGGTGTTACAACAGGCATTTGTCATTACCCACCCAGACCAAGCGCGATCTCTCCTCGTTGCACATCCCCAGCTGGCATACGCTCTCTTTCAAGCTCTGCTCCTTAATAAAATAGTAGACCCTGCTATTCTCCAGGTGAGTTGTCTGAGCTGGTCTCGCTTGGTCCTTTCTCAGATTATCCCTTGCGTTTAGCGTATGCTTGCAGCAACTAATTCCAGCCACTCTACTTCTGCTCCCACTTCGACAACGGCTCCCGCACCTGCACCGCATCTACCCCCCCTTCCCCCGAGCATCCCACAGCTTCAACAGCCTTCCGTACATCCACCGTATCATGGAGCCCCACCTCCTCAGCCAATACCTCAATCCTTCTACCCTCCCCAAGTGTCTTTACACCCTTCATCCACTGCACCGCCTCCACAGCAACAACAACAACAACAGCAACAGCCCCTGTCATACTATGGTATTCCTCAGTTGCCGCCCCAACAACAGCCATCCCCGGTTCCGCCTGCTGGCGCCATTGAAAGCATTGATCCATCACAGAAGGTAAGCTTCCGAATTAGCCCGTACCGCCGGCGGGATATGAGCTTAATCGGACACGTCAAAGGCAATGCTTCTCCAAGTCCTTCGTTTGACACAGGAACAAATTAATCAACTCCCACCTGCAGAGAGGGATGCCATCCTTGCTCTTGTAAGTTCGTTCTGCGAAACATATGACGACGACCGACCCACGTTTATTAGCGGTCCCAACTTGGTAGTCTTGCATGATGGAAGACGGGTTGAGTGGTGTGCGTATTTATACATCGCACAGAGCAAATCCTCTTCCGCCATACTTATAACCAGACATTATAAGCACGCCCGCCCGGGCGATCGCCTTTTGCATGTCCATATGCATGTTCTTTTATTCTAGCAATCACAGATTTCCACAAATAATCATTTACTCTGGCAACGTATTCTGCAGGCACTTGCTCGTTTTCAGTTTGAGGAGCTTGCTGATAATGATATCGAGGGGCATCATTGCCGTCTTGGCCTTGGTCCCGACATCATCCCGGTTACGGACATTCACTGAACGGCTATCCAACTCTTCTTGGCCCACCACTACAGGCCCACCGTCAAAGATTGATGTTTCCGTGAACGTGTGGCAGAAACGGAGGGTCGAAAGAGTGAGCATTTTGGAAACGCGTATTTAATATAACGTACCTAGGATGAAATTATACTGTGCAATCTCGCCATTTCGGATCTTCTTCGGAAGAGTGTCCGCCCCATTATCGACATCAGCGAAAAGACCACTCTCCCATAGCTTTGTGACGACTTCAGATGCATACTCTTTCTATAAAATGAACCATGTTGCGAATCCATTTTTAACAATGGTTTGATGGGTGTGGAAGAGACCTACGTAAGGCACAGCCACCGGTATGACCAGTACTTGTCGGGGAGAGAGCCAGAAGGGCCTGGCGAAACACTCGTCAATAATTGTGATTGCTCCGAAATCCCATCGGCTAGTACCATTTTCCAGCGAAATGCTCCGTAATGATTGCGATGAAGCGTTCCAGACTTCCTAAAATAGCGCGATGGATGATGACTGGGCGGCTCGGAGGTTTATCAGGACTAATTGCCTCTTCAGCAGACCGATATTTCAAATTGAAGCGCTCCGGCAATTGGAAGTCAAGCTGGATCGTTGCGCACTGAAACGACCGACGAAGAGCATCACGAATGGTAATGTCAATTTTAGGACCGTAGAAGGCACCGTCCCCAGGATTGAGGTCCCACTTCCCTGGATACCGTTTGTCGAGCGCATTGCGAAGTTGCTGTAGTACGTGAGTGTGGTCAGTCAGTTGAAGGGAAGGAAAACAAGCTAACCGCCTCCGCGGCATCCCAAGTCTCGATAGAACCTAGGTGCTTCTCTGGCCGAGTTGAAAGCTCCAAGAAGAACTCGAAGCCAAAGAGGCCATAGGAATGTTGCATGAAGTCGAATAGCGCGTCGATTTCTTCTCCGATCTATTCCATGGGTCTTAGCGGAGGAGTAAGTGATATCAGAGCTGCAAACCTGATGTGGCATGCAAAACACATGCGTGTCATCCTGAACGAAACGGCGCACTCTTGTCAGGCCAGTCAGCGCGCCACTTGCCTCGTTTCGATGGATGATGCCAAACTCTGCCATTCGTATTGGTAATTCTTTGTAGCTTCGATCGCGCGAGTCAAAGATCAGACAGTGGCCAGGACAATTCATGGGCTTGAGCGCCCATTTTTCCTTCTCAATATCCAGGGTGAACATATCATCTTTGTAATTCTGCCAGTGACCAGACGTTTCCCAGAGTTTGGCATTGAACATGTTAGGCGAGATCACTGCGGGGCGATCAGAAATTCCTTCTGGTCAACGAGTAACATTTCGTGCCTTCCTGATATCCACGTTTATAGTACTCTCCCTGAAATATCCGCTCGGTGAATATCCACGAGCAGAATCATGCTGCAGCAGCGCACCCGCAGAAATTCCAAGAGGGTGTTGTATATACGTGTGCCGTGGGGAAGCCAAAATGCGTTACCAGGACTCAGGTCATTGAAGAAGAAAAGTTCCTGTTCCTGTAAACACCAAAGATGAGATGAACGACGAAGTTACTTGCTTGCGTACGCTAATGACACACTTTGCCAATTTTCCGGTGGTCGCGCTTGGCGGCCTCGGCTAAGAAAGCCTTGTAGTCTGATAATTGTTTCTTGTCAGGGAATGAAATCCCGTAGACGCGTTGCAGAGAGTCGTTGTTCGGATCACCGAGGAAATAAGACGCGGAATTCTGAAAAAGCGATGATTCAAGAACGAAAGGGAAAACTGCATGCGAACCAACTTTGGTGATCATGAACGCCTTGATTTTTCCGGTGTGGGGGATGTGGGGACCAACACACAGGTCGACCATGGGTCCGCAACGGTATACGGTTGTAGCCGTCCCATCGGGAACTTTGGTCTCAATAAGATACCTTTTGTATTTATTATACTACAAACGCATCTTCGTCATGGGTGCGAAAGGTCGGGCAATCGAGATTCTCTGCTCACGTGGAACATTTCTAGTAACTTTGTCTTCGAGACGAGTAGGCGTTCGAACTTTTGCCGATCTTTGATGGCACTTTCGGCGATCTTCTCAAGTAGGGGATAGTCAGCATGCGTGACCACTCTACCAGGGTTGATACGTAAGACTGAGGCAGCGAGTGGCAAAAGGTAATATCACCTTTCGTTAATCGCCATCTCATAGAAAAAACCGTCATCTGTTGGTGGACCGAGGCATAAATGACATCCATAGTGTCTTTCGGTGGCCTCCCCAAGTACATGCGCGGAAGAGTGCCAGAACACCCTCTTCCCTGAGGCGAGGGGTAAACGGAACAGACCGGAAGAAAATGGGTAGCGTATTATTACCTTCTGGGTGCTCAAAATCAAGCAACTCTAGCTTAATCGATTTCTCGAGCGGCCGCTCGAGGTCCCAAAGCTCGCCATCGACCTATGAAGGGGCGTCTACGGTTTAAAACACAGACTGTCTATCCTTGGAAGGGAGGACTAGCACCTTAGCGATAACAAGCTTTTCGGAAAGGCTCTTAGATATGTTCTTTGCGACATCCATCGGACTGGTCTCCCAGCTTGTGCCTCTGCGCATGGCGCCATCAGGCAAAGTAATAGTGATTTCCTGACGCGGTTGCGCTGGTCTTCATGAGCTTTACCCCGGTGCGGAGGAACGAAGGGGTAAACCTTGTACAAAGGCATCATATTCTGCCTTCAGTTCTTCAAAGATCTTGACGCGATGGTTAAAGAAATCCGGGGGTGGCTGGAGCTGATGAGGAACGTATGAGTCATGCAGGCATCAAAGTGATAATAGTGCTGTGACGACAGACTTCCAAAGGGAACTGGAATGCAGGCGCCGCTTTTGGTTTCGTCTTTTTCTGGGGTTTGGGCTCTTCGCTCGACACGGCGTTAGTGTGCTGGCTTACAAGAGCCGGTATCTGGACAGGGCCTGAGGATACAATCGGATGGGACATGGAAGACGAATATGAGCGAAGTGAGCAAACAAGTAGACGTGGGGAGAGGTGACTTGGATACCAGCGTAGTGGTGGAGTTGAAAAGCCCTGCTGCCGACGAAGCAAACGGAGCATTCGTGAGTCACTCGCAGTCCCGCTCGAGTCACTCGATTCGATTCTCGGTATTATCCGAAATGGTGGATCGATGATCGATAAGTGGTGATAACATGCAGTACAAAGTCCAGTAGTATTCGACATCATAACCTAGTCAGCGCCATCAACCCGCCACACCTTGATCCCCCCGGCACGATCTCCACTAACTATTCCATATCGAAATGGAGAGTCGATACAGGCCAGCGCTGTGATCGTATCCTGGTGAGGCCGAAGTAAGTTTTGTTGACTATTAGTCAGCAGTGTCATCCGTTGCGAAGGGCGGTTCTGTTGGCTGGCTTGGGCGGAGGTCATCCACGTCTCAACGTAGCTCGTAGTAGAACTGCTAGAAGATGAGGTGGAGCTATTTTGGTGGCCGTCAGACCGGTCAAAGCATTCTGGCAGAGGAAAGTACCTGTAACTCGGCTTCTCGTTGTCCAACTCTGCTCCACTTAGAATTGTCGTCCGTTCTACCTTGCTGATATCCCAAAGCGTGAGCTTACGATCTTCAGAGCCGCTCACCATGTATCCTCTCCCCACTGCAGAATGCCCCTCAGTGTTGAGAGAAGATCCTACAGAACGAGATATCGTTGAATGACCACCAAATTCGTGCCCCACCACAAGGGCACGAATGTCTGGAGAAGGTCCATTAAGGATCGGCTCTCGCGGAGGTATCTCCGAGGATGGGCGGCGAGTGCCTTGTATGCCCAGGCCATGCTGTCTCGCACGGACAAGTGCAGCAATAGCTGCAGCTGCGGTCGGCTCTGTCACGCCACCAGAATGGTCTTGAGGCTCTTCCAGAGGAGCCGAGACCTTGGAAATAACCCTTGTACCGTACGTCTCCACCAGCTTCGTTGTTTCAATGTCCCAAATCTCCAGAAGGGTGGATGGGACATTCTGGGAAGTCGATTGTGTTGTTTCTACTGCCACTATAATCCACCGTCCCCTCCCGCGGCAAGGATGGATGACACATTGGTAAATGCGAGACGACCCGCTTGTTGTAGCAGAGACAGTTTTCCAGGTCTTTATCATCAGACCAAAACGTATGTCCCACAAAGTTAAGATGCCAGAGGCAGTCCCTGTAAGTATCCAGGCGCGCTTCTTATCCAAGCACATGGTTGTAATTGGTCCACTGTAGCTCGGGTGCTCCATAGTAAGAAGGACTCGCATAGTACGTAAATCCAGAAGGCAGATCATTGAGTGCGTGGTCGCGTACACAAGATTGGATGCCGACTCTGGAATCGGATAACATAAGTAAAATTGTGGGAAGGAGGATATGGGGCGTACCTGAGTCATAGTGAGTCATGCATGTGATGTATTCCCCAGGTCGGGTTGTTCGATGCTCGCGAATTGTATGCATCTGAGTATAGCGTGGAAGGGCACCACTCTGGCTGACATGCACGCGAACTACGTGGAGGCTCCCATCATCGGCGGCGCTAGCAAAACAGTGCAAGGCCTCTAGCATACAGATAGCTTTGATCTTTCCATGGTGTTGAGTGTACGAAAGTCGTGGCTTGCTTGTGACGTTGCGTTCCAAACGCGCAGTATCCCAAATCTTCACCGTCTTGTCATCCGAGGATGAAACAAAGAATATGTGGTCTGGTGACACAGCAAAGGCGGTGATGGCGTCAGTGTGAGAGCTCAACTGTGCTATGAGCGTCGCTTCAGGCCGCCTAATGGTACCATCTCGAGGAATGAAGCTCTGCCGAACCGTATTACGCCGCCGCACGGGGCCTTCATGAACTCGGGGCCCGAAGTCATGCTGATACTCTCGATTACTGTCCAGGTACAGGTGTTCCAGAAGGTTATTGACGCCAGCTTCGTGACCATCTGGCCCACTATTCAGCCATCCGACATTTAAAGAGAAAGCATTTATGTGCGGTGCACCTACCATAGGTGGAAATGGGCGCCAATGACGTGGGCCGGCGCCAGTGTTGTCCTAAAACCGTTCCAGTAGTAGAAACGGGGGAGGTCCGTCCAGAATGCTCGGGGGTGCCTTCGTGCAACATTGTTGAAGTGACTTCCAGGTGACCAATCGCATTAGCTTTCGATGACCCAATAGCCGGTGCTGCCTTCTGGCCATCGCCACTTCCGACACCGACATGGAGGCGATGCATCGCGCGGTTTAGGGGCGGATTTGGGGTTGATAGCGCTGAGTCGGTGGGACTTCCAGGTCTGTCGGATACTTCTGGTAAGTCATCTAAGGTGGGGCCTATCGGCTGCGAAGGACTTGAAACAGACATAGAGGACGCGCGATGTGGGACAGAAGAGGGAAGAGAAACCCCAGAGCCATTGATTGCGGTCAGCCTCCGGCGCAGATCCTCAAATGGCGCACCACTGGAGCTGTACTCAATGCTGCATGGTCGTGATAGACGGGATGTATCGGTGCGGGGTGATCGAGGATGTTCGAACGGAGCGTGATATCTCAGCGTCGGAAGCACCCGGGGCGTACGGGAGGTCAGTTCTGCTGTACGGGTTTTGAGGAAAACGGTCTGCGGGACGACCTTAAGCTTTTGTAGTTCAACGTGAGCCGTTGTCTTCAACATGTCAGATTCCTCATCGACCCTTTGGCGTAGGGAATAGCTACAGTAAATTAGGTAATTTACACGCAGTTCGAGAATTGGTCAAACCTTGAGACGGCATTGGCGAGCTTCACAATGTAATCGCGCATAGAAACCAGCTTCGCCTCTTCCGTTGATGTCATACCGAGTTGTCGTAGCTTAGCCAAATGGCCTTCATCCCTAAACAAGGCTTGAATAATATCGATTATCAAAGGCTGATTGCATGTACTCATCGGTCTTGTTTCGCGTTGTTGTCGTTTTCTTGATTGTAGCAACACTGTCATGCGGTGATTCGAGCTTGACAGACTTCTTGTAGCCTCTCCAAAAGTGCGTTTTGTCCGCCTTCATCGCCCACTGTAACGCGGAATCAAACACTTGTCTGTCCAGCTGTGTTCATCCGTAAGTAGGGATACAACACGCTAATTCTAGGACGACGAACAGGTGGCCTCAGCGCAGTCAATAGGCTGAACTCGTCAACGTCACGGACATCGGATCGAAGAAAGTGTCTAAGCGACGGGTAGAGGATGCCCCAGACATCGCTCGATGGAAGGTGCTTTGCGGCAGAGGCGATAAAGGCTGTCGCACCTGATACAAGACAATGTCAATCCCGTCTTGGGGAACGAGATTGAGAAGTACCTTGTCGTATCCAAACGTTAGGATGGTAGAGAAACCCCAGATTGGCACTCATGAGTTCCCAGATTCGCATCTTCTGGAAGAGACCCAGTTCACATAGATTGGTCAGTGCGGCTAAGACGCGAGCAACCACGCTTTCTTCGACGTCTGAAGTTCGGCTGTAGGTGGAAGGTAAAGAAAAGTGGCATTACGAACCTGACAAAGCTTGGATCATTAGAGGCAATATATATTCTTCCAGACTCCTTCCGCCTGCACACGCCGCCACGTCCACTATCGCGTTAAAGAAAGCATAGCGGAGAAGCCAGTCCCGGTCATTCAGGTACGTGATCATGTGACTTAATAGGATATCATTTGTACGCTGTCGTCCCAGGAAGATGCACATGGACGATACGTCATGTAGGACTGCACGCTTCACGACACTGGACGGGTCAACGAGTAGCGTGATAAGATGCTCTTGGATGGCGTTCTGCAAATCTTGCAAGGCCGCGTCGTATGGCACCTAAGAACGATGAGGTAATAAATAGAAATCCCATGATAGTTTGACTTACTTCAAATTGGGCTTCATCATATTCGACAGCATCTACGGCAACCTTGAACGTTCCGTGAGCCTTGAGCGCCTGGCCCATCTCCAAATATCGTCCTGCTACATCTGCAAGATGGACAATGCACTGCGCATATAAGGAACGCACAGACACCTCAGGATCGTTGACCAATGGTTGGATGTTGGGGATGACATATTCGGGGAAGATTGATGCGTTAGCGGGAGTTATGACATTGACAAGTGACAGCTTTGTGGTTCTTAGTTTACGGATGTGCATCTATGCCAGAGTACTGACCACTTGCAAAAGCGTCCTGAGAGCAGCGGCGCGAACCACGGCGGCATCGTCACGTAGAAGGTCAACGATGTATGGTACCAATCGATCAAGCTTCGCTTCGTCTGTAAGATGGAGGGATAAAGCAAGAAAGACATCTAATGCTCGCAACCGACTCGACGGTTGAGAACAATTCCTGACATTGGCGCAGACCAGAGCGAGGACGATAAGGGCAGGTCCATCTAGAGTACGGATCATGAATATTACACAAGACGCGTTATTAGAAATCTACCTTCGGTTGCAGCGCGGGATCTTGACCTCTTGGTACGCAAAAGTTTTGAGTCCCTGTTTGGAATGTATAGTTCTACGGGAAGAATGTCCTATATAAGATGTCTAGTCCTCTAAAAACGCGCATAATAGTCTAAGAAAGACAGACCTGGAATGGCTTTCCTTGTGCTTCCACGGGCGCGTAGTCAACCCGAACATCTGTTATTGTGTCCTCGCCAATGTCTTCAAGGAGGTAAGGCTCTACGCTTTCATAATCGGCCCAAATTTTCTCTATTTTGTGATCTGCATCTCTAGGCACTGCAGCTTCAGACGCCTTTGCGTCCACCACGTGTAGGGGCGTGACAGAGCCACCTTTGGCTGTGGGTGCTGCGGCTGAGGCAGCTGACGTTGTTGGTGTCAAGATCTCTGGCGAGGTACCAGTAGCGGGGACAGGGGCAAAAGGGGCTGTTATAGGTAATTCATTGATAGACCACACATAGCCATGAAGGAAAGAGTAGAAAACCTCCGGAAAGACCGCACCACGGGCACCGTGCAGGAGCGTATCAAAGGTAGGCCTTGCAGAGGGATTGAGGGCAATCATATCTTTGATGAGGTTCTGAAGGGATGCGACTAAATCAGAGCACAGATAAACCCGTCGTCTGATGCATGACTTACGCGAACGCCGGCATCCTCGACGGAGGAAAGAAGGCCGTCTTGGTTCAGCTCTCCTTCGCGATACTTGAAGAGCTGACTGAGCGTGAACAGAGGTGCACCCTCCCTGAAGAGCTCTGCGATTACGCATCCAGCACTGAAGACATCCATAGCCTCCGTCACATGGCCATTCTTCTGCCGATCAGTGTTTCCCATGGCTGATACTCCATCTGGGCGGGCACCCGACGCGAAAAAACGCTCTGGGGCAACATAACATGAGCGTCTACCAGAAGTGTCAAAATAGAACGCAAAGTCGGATGGATCATCCAGGGGAAGGTAAGTTGGCTTGTACGATGCGAAATCGGTAAGGTAAACCCAATTCCAAGATGTAACGAGTATGTTCTCCGACTTGACATCGCCATGAGCAACTTTGTGAGAGTGGGCGTCTCGTAAGGCATTGAGCAATTGGTACGCTATCCATTTCTTCTCGATGGGGCTCAGAAAGGGGCGCGTACTGTGGGACAGAAGTTGAAACCGAAAGCACTCGTATATTTTGAGGGTAGAACTCACCTTATACGATCATAGAGATTACTTGCAACCCACTGGCGAATAAGATAACCTGCCTTGTCGGAGTCTATAGACGTCTGATAGCTATAGACGTTGGGAATGTCGAGCAGCGCTTCTCGTTCCGCTGGCCGGGTGGTTCATTCAACACTAGCAGAGGACCCAGCATACCACATACCTTTCAAATTCCTTTGGTACCTACTTAAACTGAGCCCCAAATCTGGTTTAATGTAGATTTTCACAACTAGCGGGCCATTCCGATGTCGACAACGAACGGTCTTCAGAAAGCGCGAGGACCCAAGACTTCGGATCACATCGTCACGTCGATCTCGATGTCAGCCCATAAAGGACGTACCTCTTCTCATAGACAATCTCAGGGCCGAGCTCGCTGATAAATGAGTCTAATGTAGCGGCAGTCCGTGTAAGTGTGTATCCAGACTGAGTATTGCCCATGACAGAGAAAGCGAAGAACGGGAGCTAAAAGTGGCTCTGACTACGGTAACTTCCTTTCTGGGTTCCTTTGACAATTCTTCCTCCCGGGCCGCTCACCATCCGGCAGAGTCATTTGAATTGTCCTCCGCGGCAGTAAATGCCCCACACTCGCTACCCAACCATTGAACTCCAAATCCACGACCATCAGAGCCTATATCTTCGCTATTATCCGACTCAGTGGAACGAGAATCGACACTCTCTTCGTCGTAAACTGTTGAATGTCGGCCGCGAAGACGACCGAATAGACGCATCGGTGGCCGGGAGAGAGATCCATCGTCTTCGCTGAAGGGGATACAACTTTGAGAAAACTAGAATACCAAAGACTTCACAAAAAAACTTACGACTTCGCACTATATCCACTGTTGTCGTCCCTGCATGTAAATGAGTTGAGAAAGTAGAATAGGTTTATTGTGCGATATTCAGCCCACATACACATCATTATCACTGAGAACTTGTCGTCGAGTTCTGAGTGTCGGACGTTGTCGCGAAATCTGAGGTTCATCAGAGTCGCCGACATCACTGGCCTTCTCATCCTCATCTTGACCACCTTCGAAATATGCAGTCTGAACTTTTCCCGCCCCATCCCTTTCCTGCGTCGTTGCCTGCGTCGTCGTGACCGCGACGATAGATTCGTCATTGTCAGAGGAAGTCCCAACCGGCTCACTATCGTGGCGTTCCGAGTCTTCGTCATCTATAAAGCTGGACTCGTATGAACCGTCATCTGATTCGTCCATGTTGCCGCTAAGTGGGAAACCCATAATGTGCTCCATTACTGGCAAAATACCCCATGTTCCGGGGTGCTCTTCGACTGAAACATCAACATTGGGAGCATCAACATCGTGGCCGCTATAATGGCGACCACACTGTGAGCATGAGGCACCCCAGATTTCGTGCATGCAATCAAGACAGCGATGCACCTGGTCCTCGGCATCATACATACCAAAGGCACTAGGGGAACCTTCGACGGGGGGAGCTCCTGGGCGTGATGGCAAGGGAGGAAAGATGTTGGCCCAGGGATCTTGGGGTAAAACTTCAGAATTGGTAGATGTGGCCTCTGGGGAGTTAACTTCCACTGACTGGCCCGGGGGTAAGTCTTCGACGAGCCTACTCTTGACAACAGCAGCAACCATATCTTTGATGATCCATGCTTCTATTGGGCGGCCACGCACTATGGCACGGCATTGAGGACAGGTTTTTTTGCGGTAGATACATACATCTTCTAGCCCATCAGGTTGTTGATTAATATTGAACCAGTTGACAAGACAGCCATAGCAAGAGACATGGCCACACGGG
>Ga0210393_10003889_pt1 | contig 11895 bp, 10 predicted proteins | sample IncBWC27OmetaG_FD_160068 | JGI IMG/M metagenome (GOLD analysis project Ga0210393, IMG submission 160068) | Forest soil microbial communities from Barre Woods Harvard Forest LTER site, Petersham, Massachusetts, United States - Inc-BW-C-27-O ... | reverse complement strand
TTTGAGATCGTCGACCACCTCGGGCTTTCGGCGGGCGTCGAGCGCACGATGGTTGGATTCATGGGATGCTATGCCGCGATCAATGCGCTGAAGCTGGCGCGGCACATTGTGCGCTCAGACCCGAAGGCGGGTGTTCTCATGTTGAACCTTGAGCTGTGTACGCTGCACTTCCAGGAGACGCAGGAGCTGGAGCAGGTGCTCTCTTTCCTGGTCTTTGCCGATGGCGCGGCGGCGAGCCTAATTACTGCTCGCGAACAGGGTTTCGCGCTGGACAGCTTCAAGGCGGTGATGGTGCCGGAGACACGTGGGCTGATTACCTGGAAGATTCGCGCGCTAGGTTTCGACATGCTGCTATCCGGACAGGTGCCTGGAGAGCTGGGCCGCGCGCTGCATGAGGGCGAATTAATGATGGAGCGCGACGGCATTGACCTGTGGGCGGTACATCCCGGCGGACGGTCGATTCTGGATGCGGTGGAGAAGGGACTGGAACTGCCGAAGGACGCGCTGACAGCGTCGCGCGAAGTGCTATCGTGCTTCGGCAACATGTCGTCGGCAACGGTAATGTTTGTGTTGCAACGAATCATGCAGCAAGCGCGCCCGGGGCAGAGTGGTTGTGCGATGTCGTTTGGGCCGGGCCTAACAGCGGAGACGATGCGCTTCCATGCGGTCTAGTGCACAGATCGACTTCAGTCGGCGGGTCTCTCCGCGTGAGTTGCCGGAGCTGATGGATGGCGACTGTAGTTATGAGGATTTCCGTGACTGCATGCGGAGTCTGGAAAAAGTAAATCGCTGGCTGCTGGGTTATCGGCCGACGCTGGCTTGGCTGGAGCAGTTGCCGCATGGATTGCGTGGTCCGGTACACATCGTCGATGTCGGTAGTGGCGGCGGCGATCTACTGCGGCAGATTGCAGGCTGGGCACAGAGACGGGGCATTGCTGTGCAGTTAACGGGGATCGACTTGAATCCTTATGCGGCGCGTGCAGCAGCGGAGTCCACGCCAAAAGAGCTCGGAATCACGTGGGTGACCGGCGATGCTCTGGTGTATCGGCCGGAGAAGCCGATGGATATCGTCGTGAGCTCGCTGTTGGCACATCATCTGGAGGACGAGGAGATCGTCGCGCTGCTGAGGTGGATGGAAGCGACCGTGCAGGTAGGTTGGTTTATCAATGATTTGGAGCGGGCGGAGTGGAGTAGTCGGATGTTTGGGTGGGTGCGGTGGCACTGGCTTGTGCGGCATGATGGGCCGGTGTCGTTCCGGCGGGCCTTTCGGAAGGAGGATTGGGTACGCCTGCTGGCTGCGGCTGAGGCCCCGCGGGAGGCGGTGACGGTGGAGCAGTGGCGTCCGGGACGGTTGTGCGTGGGGCGGTGGAAGTGAGGCCGGTGATTCTGAAGCCTCTCGTTAGACTGAGAGATATGAAGCCTCTCGCCCCTGTCGCCCTCGTGGCGCACCTCATCACGTCTAACCATATGAGAAGCGAATAATGCCAATTTTCACTCTGCTAGCGCCCAGCTCCGCCGGTTCCAGATTCAAGACTATTCTCTGGGTCTCGCTTGGTCTCATCGTACTCTTCGTCTTCATTACCTCAGAGCTGCTCCTCATCACGGACTATCCGATGTACCACGCCTACCGTCTGCAGGTCATTGCCGACCGCCATCTCCTTATCCCGCATACACTCGCCGGAATCTTCGCTCTGTTGATCGGTCCCATCAATTTCTCCTCGCGGATCCGCCAGCGTCACCTCCAACTTCATCGCATCCTCGGCCGCATCTACGTCATCTCCGTGTTTATTGGTTCCTTCACGGGTATCGCTCTCGCAGCCGGCCGCCCAGGTCTTCCCGGAACCTCCATGCAGGCCGCCGCCTGGATGGTCTGCACCACCGCCGCCTTCATCACCGCGCGCAACCGCCAAATCACACAGCACCGCCAATGGATGGCGCGCTCCTATGCAGTTACCTTTACCTTTGTCTCCAGCCGCGTGCTCAACCTCTGGCCGCGTTACTGGAGCCATCTTGGCGACTCCTTAGCCGCCGTCGGAGTGATCGCTTTCACACTTGCCTCGCTGCTAATCGTGGAGCTCGGCCTCAACTGGCGCGAGCTCACAACCAGCCGTGACTGATCGTCGGCTCGGAGGCCATGAGATTTTCAGGGCATCGTCATGAACGCAGGCGATCCACACCTCGCCCTTGTGATTTGGGTTTGAAAAATGTCCTATTTCGCGAAGCTAGTCCCCTCCAACTCCGAGCTGACCACAGGCCCGTAACCACCTAGCTGTCCAACTATCCTCACCACCGCAGGCTCCTCACCCTCAAGTATCCACACCATCACATCTTTCGGCTGAAGACCGATCAGTGGCGCAATCACGCCCACGATGCCACCCAACTCGGGATGGATGCGAAACACCGTCGCCTTAAGGGTCTGTCCTGTCGTATGATACGGCTGCTCGCCCGCCGGAGAGATCAGGATCCGAATCAATCGCCCGTCGCCGACTGGCGCGAGTATCCCCACCCGAAACGGTGTCGTATTTTGCTGCACATTCAGCAGCAACGTTCCAACGAATCCATTCGCCAGATCATCCGGCAGGTCAATGTGGTGGCTCTCTACGTATATGTTGCCATTCTTGTCCGCTGTGCGGCTGGTCGCTATGCCGCTAGAGGCTTCCACAGTAAAGTCGACCGGCTTCACGAAGAACGGCCCTTTCTGTATGTGATGGTTTAGTACTAATCGAAACGTGCCCTGCTGCCTGTACGTTGTCGTCTCATCGTCAATCGACCCATCCACAAATTTATAGGTCAGGCGCATCGTCACTTCATCGCCCTGCACGACCTGCGAAAACTCGCCACTGGCGATGATTTTTCCAGCCTCGGAGCGAGCCACCATAAACCGATGCATCGGGCGTTGGATATGTCTTACCGAAATTGGTTCAGCTGGCGCTACGGTGCCCAACGTTATCGCCCAAAAAGCGGCTACCAGGAAATCATTTCTTGTCATCAAATACCTCGTTCTAACACCTTAGACGCCTTCCGCTCCCCGGTGAACCCGGCAAGAATGTCACGTCGACATGTGTATCCGTCTGGCCGGCGCTCTACAAGCTCCAAAATGACGATTTGTACAGAATGACGTGCCGAACTGGTTTCTGGACGTCTACTAGAAAGATGGAGTGCGCTACAAATCGATTGAATATTCAGTAAGTTCGGAGGGAATGCTTTGCAAGACGAAGTACTGATCCTCGGAGGTGGAGTGGCAGGCTGTGCGGCTTCGATCGCGCTCGCTCGAAAGGGACGAAGCGTCACGCTGATCGAACGCGAGCCCACGCCACGCCATAAAGTCTGCGGAGAATTCCTAAGCAGTGAGGCCCTTGAAGACCTGCATGCGCTTGGCATCGACGTGGCCTCTCTTGGCGCGGTGCCCATCGATTACGTTCGCCTTGCCGCAGCCAAACGCGCCGCGGAGGCTCCGCTGCCTTTTCCCGCGGCCTCACTCACGCGCAAGGCGCTCGATACAGCGCTCATTGCCGAGGCCGTCGCGGCTGGAGTCCGCGTAGAGCGCGGTCGCAGTGTGCAGTCGCTCAGCCGTACGACCACCAACGTGTGGCAGGCTATGCTTGATGACGGCACCAGCCGCGAAGCTCCAACAGCCTTTCTTGCGACGGGCAAGCTTGATCTGCGCGGCCACACGCGCCCAAAAGACCCGGCGCAGTGGGTCGCCTTTAAGATGTATTTTCGCCTGGCTCCGGCGCAAGCCGCTGAGCTAGCGGACGCCTCCGAGTTGATGCTCTACCCTGGAGGGTACGGTGGTATCCAACCGGTGGAAGGCGGCATTACAAACCTCTGCTGCGTGGTGCAACGGCGGCATCTGACGCGTGCGGGTCATCGCTGGGAGAGCTTCCTAGCGAAAATGCAGCAGGACTGCCCACACCTCGCGATGAGGCTTGCCGGCGCGGAGCCGTTGCTCGCCAAGCCGATCGCGATCACCCATATCCCATATGGATACATCCGACGCACTACCGAGGACGGGCTCTACTGCGTTGGCGATCAGGCAGCTGTCATCCCTTCGTTCACCGGCGATGGTATATCCATCGCGCTGCACACTGCTCGCTGTGCCACAGCTGCCTATCTTGCAGCAGAGCCGGCGCCGCTCTTCCAGGCTAAACTGCGTTCCGCACTGCTGGCTCAGATGCGCCTCGCCGAGTTCGCCGCCGATGGTTTGAACAACTCACTCGCGCGCGCTGTACTACCGTTTTGCCTCAGGGTCTGGCCCGGCGTAATGCGCGTAACTGCTAGGCTCACACGCGTCGCCCAGCACACGGCTGTTGCTCCACGGGCGGTCGCCAGCTGAAATCGAGCTACGCCAAACAATTCTCGGTAGTCAAACCCTCTGGGGGAGATGCAGTGAAATCCTTCGCAGTCTTGGCCCTCTCGGTCATACTCGCTCCAGCCGCACTCGCCCAGCATCAGACCTTCGCAGTCAACCCCGATGCCAGCGAGGTCAAGATGACACTCAACACGACCCACGAGGTAGTCAACGGCACTTTTCACATTCAATCTGGATCGATTGAGTTTGACCGCAGCGCTCCTAAGATGTCGGGATCGGTGGCCGTACTGGCCGGCAGCGGAAAGACCGGTAACGACAGCCGCGACAAGAAGATGAGTAAGGACATTCTCAAGGTGGATCAGTACACGACCGTCTCTTTTGCGCCCAAAACCTACACCGGGACGATCGCGCGCTCTGGCGACTCAACCATTCAGGTGAGCGGAGTGTTCACCCTAGTCGGCAATCCTCACGACCTGACGATTCCAATGCAGATTCACATGGATGGATCGAAGGCGACGGTGAGGGCTCAATTCGTCCTTCCCTATGTTCAGTGGGGTCTCAAGAACCCGAGCTTCATGTTCTGGAAAGCCGAGAATGACGTTGCGATTGATCTTAATCTCGTTGGCCAGCTTTCTAACTAACTGACCATCCTGTTTGCAAGCTGTAATAGGACCGTGCCGTTCTAACTGCACTCTTGTCTTATGACCAACCAAGGATATTCGAAATTGTTGACTCAATCCAGACCACGTGAAAGAAAGATTCCTAGAACCAGAGCATTCATTGCCTCCGGGTGCTGAAGGTGTTTACGGCAGGTGAGCGAGGAGAGGTCCCCGGGCACACGACATTTCGCCGCCCCTATGCCGATCAAACGCATCCCGTCACTTGACCCCCGGTTGGTGGACCAACCGGACATAACCCGCTCTTCGAGTCTGTTCGGTTGGCCGGTTACAAATCCACATGAAATGACGATTCGTTCACGAAGAGTACGGTGCACGTTGACCAGAGCTACCATTGATCCAGATGACACGTCGGCTCTTATTGATTGCGTTGCTCCTGCTGACTCCGTGCTCCGCAATCTGTCAGAGGCCAGCCATTAGTCTCCCCGCTGGAACACCACTTCCAGTCCAGATTGATGATCATCTCCCGATACGCGTCGGCCAGCCTATCCGCGCCCGGCTCATCTATCCCGTATATGCCGACAATAGCCTGGTTCTCCCAGCCAGAACCATCGTGAACGGCACCGTAACGGCACTCCGCTCCAATCACTCCCGTCGCGTCAGCGCCCGTCTTCGTTGTGATTTCACACCATTCTATACGCCGATCGTCCGCTTCACCGGCATCACTCTGGCCGACGGCACGACCCTTCCCATCGCCACCGGCACCGCGACCGACGGCGCCCCGATCTACCGCCTCGTTGCACCCCCACCACGGCAAGGTGGGTTCATCCACCAGCAGTGGGATGACGGCCTCCAAATCCTGCGCGACAAACTCGCCATCATTACCGGCCCCGATAAGACCGACCGCCTCGTCCAGCTTCTCTACAGCCAGCTCCCTTATCACCCTCAGCGCATTGATAAGAACACCGCCTGGACTGTCGAAATCTCGGAGCCTATCTCCATCGTCCCGCAGACAACCGACGTCGCCGTCACACCCTCACAACCTATCAAGGCCGACCCGCCAAGCGATGACACCACACAGTCCTGGATAATCCAGGCTTACCTTGGCGAGCAGCTGAGCTCTGCCACTTCGAAAAGCGGCCAGGAGATCAGGGCCACGGTCGCCGAACCGATCTATAACCCCGACCACACCATCGCCGTGCCCGAAGGCGCCACCATGATTGGAGCTGTCACGCAAGCCAAACCAGCCCGTATGTTCGGTCGCGCCGGGGCCCTTCACTTCGACTTCCGCCAACTCGTCTTGCCCACCGGCACAACTCAAAACGTCCAAGCGTCCCTCACCGGAGCTGACTCCAATGCAGGCCAAAAGCTTGCCATGGACTCCGAAGGTCAAGTAAAACCGAAGCCGCAGGACAAACTCCTCGTCCCCTTCATCCTTCTCACCCTCGCTGCCCGTCCTCTTGATTACGACCATGGCGACAACGCCTTCGGTAAGGACGCTCTCGCGTCCAATAGCCTCGGCGTCATAGGCTTCATTATCGGAACCGCCGCCGGGCAACGCAACATTGCCGCTGGCATCGGCTACTACGGCGCAGCTATCTCGATCTACGAGCGCTGGATTAAGCGAGGCCGCGAAGTCACTTTCGCTCGTGATACGCGCCTCGTCCTCCAGACAAGGCCACGCCACTCGACGCTCCTTGAGCCCAACTCTACCGCGGCCCCTCCCCGCTGAACCATTGAATGCTTAGCACTCATTGAGAAGCCAAGGTCGCCGTCGCCTGTGCCAGGATAACGGCTGATTTCCGCGCCGCTTCTTCGTAGTACCGCACCATCCGCTGCGGCTCGCTCGCCTGATACGGCGCCAGATTATGCGCCCAGCGAAACCCGATCGGCTGATACCAAAGCTCCGCCTCCACCTTGAACGGCCCTGCCGCGCCTCCGGTCGAGACCACATACCGCACTGTGCTTCCCTTGTCGGTGAACCCCGGATCGTCCGCAGCCTCGCCGGTGACCGCAATGTCCTTCATCGCCGTCGCCTTGTCGAACCCATGCGGCAACAGACGATTGTCCTTCAGGTACCCCACCGCATGCAGCAATCCCGTCGTCACTTTGCCATCCGAATCCTTCAGGATCGGCTCATAGATCTCCACCTGGTCCGCACGCGTAATCTCCCGGTGGTGCGGCTCGTACTTCAGCGGGTCTTCATCATTGTCGTTCCCCACAATCGACCCATCTGGATTCAGCGCACCCGATTCAAACACCGCACGCCCACTCCCATCGCGCACCACAACATGCAGCCAAGCCCGCCGTGAAGGATACGCCGTCGGCAGCTTGTGGCCGCCGAGATTCTCGACATGCACGTCGACCGCAAAGCGATCCCCGGTCCGATCGACGCTGCCAATCGTTACCTTCGCCGCCTGCGTCTTCAAAAACTCCGTTGTGCGCTTCATCGCCGCATCCATCTCCTCCGGCAACGCCGCCGTGGCCAACTCATTGCGATGATCCTGCAGCATTCCTTCCACAACGAAATTCGATCCAACAAACGTATGCCGATGCATACCATCACGCGGCTGCCCATACAACGCCGTTACGGCTACCGCCTCCTTCACCACTGGCATATGGCAGTCCTGGCACGTCTGCTTCGTCGCGTAGTCGCTATGTTGCCACTCTTGGTAAGGCACCTGCTCCGGGAACCTCGCTATCTTCTCGCCATTCGGCCCCAACGCTGACGTAATCAGCGTATGGCAGCTCCCGCAAAGCCCCGAATCCCGCACCTGATCGCCTTGCGTCGGCCGGTACGTAGCCGTCGAGGAGTGCATCACCGTCTGGTGCCCTTTATCAATATCGAACGGCCCATACTCCGCCCGGTTGCCGTTCTTGTCCGGCTGCGCGATCTTCACATTCCCAACAAAAGTCGCCTCAGTCCCCAGCCCCTTCTTCTCAATCTGATGGCACACCGAGCAAGTAACCCCATCCGCAGCAGCCTTGGCCCCCTTTGGAAACGTCGCCAGCGGAAATCGCGAAAACACATCCGTGTGCCAACCTTTATCCCGGTCCGCCATTCGCACCGCCGGCATATGGCAAACCGAGCACTCATCCTCAATCGCCTGCTTCGACTCCGGATGATCGATCGACTCCCGCCGAACGCTTCCCTGCCAGTAAGGATCGCGCGAGGAGTTCGCCATGATGCTCGCGCTCCACTGAAATCCGATCGAGATGTCCTCGCCCTCACTCGTCTTCAGCCCGTTATGACAAGCCACACAACGGTCCGACGTCCGAAACACCGTCCCCGGAGGCACCCTGTCGCCCTTCGCACTCTCCGTCTTCGACTTGCCCGGCAACACCGCCGGAGCCGCCGCTACCATCAGCCCAAGCAGAACCGCGCGAATCGCGCCAGTCGAGTTACCCGAAGGAATCCTCATCGCCAACCATTCCATAGCTTCCCATCCGCCCGATCCCACAGCAAATAAAACAAAACCTGGGGAGGCCGTCCGCTCGTATTCGTGAACGGCTCCCTCACGCCAAAGCCCACACGAACGTGCTGCCGCCGGCTCACCGTCACCTGCATCTCCGGCAGGACATCCCAGTTCGTGCTCGCCCCGGGCGCAAAGTTACGCGCCGCCAGAAACTCCACCATCGGCGACCACAGCCGTCCCAGCATCTGGTCCTGACCAATCGCCTGTCCCACTGTCGCCCGCCAGAACATACTGTTCGGAGCCACGCTCGTATCGAACGGCAGGTCCGCCCCCAACTGCGTCTGCACAAACGTATTTTCTTTGAACAACTGATCGAACGCCGCAAATGGCTCGAACTGCGCCGTTCCCGCTCCGAACCCGCGTTTGCTGTCCCCCGTCGGCAGCAGAAATCCCCCCTGCACACTCAGGATCGACCCAGTCCGCAGACTCGAAAACAGCTCCCGCTTCACCCCCAGCGTGATGTCGCCAAAACCTGCGGTCCAGTTGTGGTTCTGGTCCGCGTAGTTCACCGGAATATCGGTCTCAAGCTGCGTTCGCGCATCGATGATCGTCCGCTCATCGATCACATCGGTAGTCCACGCCGGCGCACCCGAGGCACTCGCCGCCGTCGAAACCACAATCTCATTCTCAGGAAACGCCTTCTCCGTCACCAGCGCACGCGGCAGGTTCAACTCGCCCAGCGGATAGTGATGGACGTTCTTACAAAACCCCCGCATATACGCGATCACATCGTTCATCTGCTCGTCGGTCAGCAGATCTCCAAACGCCGGCATGATCTGCGAGAGCCCGCGCGACGGCCCGCCATGCACGATCACCGCCTTCCAGTTGCCGTCCGGCTCAGGCGTCGTTCCCGCGCAGTCAGTGAAATCCGGAAACGTATCCGGCCGCAGAAACACCGTGATCGCCATCGGAGCGCCCTTCCCGTCAGCTCCATGACACGCAATGCAGCCCCCCTTGTAGACCTTCTCCCCGTTCTCCGGATTTGGCCGCTGCGCATAATGAAGCCTCTGCGCGGAAAGATGGAAAGAGGCCACACTGAGAATCGCGAAAACATAAAGGATCGACGTTCGAATCAACTTCGTCATGTGTGTCGAAATTGATGCAGCGTCTCGTGAGAATCTATGACGATCCGCGGCCTGTCCCCTTTGAAACGCGCATAGCGCTTGTCCGCGATTCCCTCGCTGCAAATCGTTACACCCCAAAATGACGTGTCGTTATCTTTCTATGATGAGAACAATATCTGATGCCCGCCTGCTTATCTCAACGTACAAATTCAGATGCGGAGAGTAAACGCCGGTTGCATAACCCTCGGCCGATTCAAGATGACATTTCCGTCATTTTGTCCAAGCGATCCTGTAGGGTTACAGATCATGAGAATCCCCTGTCAAACGGGGATAGGACTCTTATCTCAAGTAATGAGGCGATACCCACCAACAATTGGCGGACTATCTCCTTGCTGTATCGCTTGCTCTATCTACAATCCTTTCACCCTTAGAACGTTCTGCAATCTACACTCAAGTTGAGGACTCAATAACAAACCTCAAGCCGACTTCACCGTCAACGCGCAGCGGTCCGATGCGCGCGTTTGCGAAAACTGAAGGCCAGGAAGCACCACCTCGCGCTGCACGGAACTGGTGGGATTGTTGTGCGACAACTGCGGATAAACGCCCATGGAAAGGGTACAAACTTGTGTGTTTGCATTACTGACGACCCGCGAGAAGACTCCATTGCAGATAGATGGTTTTCTCCGTAACATGGTTGTGTTATGAATATAACAAGTCGGCAAAGCGACGTCAGGTGGCTCCTCATGGTGTTCACCCTGCCGTCCAGCAAAGCCAGTGAGCGGGTCCAAATATGGAGGAAGCTGCAAAGATTTGGCTCTATGCCTTTCCGCAACGCAGGCTATATGCTCCCCAACACGCCGGAAAACTTGGAGCGATTTGAGTGGCTTGCCACTGCGATACGAGGCCATCAAGGTGGGGCTTCCGTTCTGAAGATTCAATCAGTCGATGATCCTTCAGAGACCGGCCTGCAGGATCAATTTCGTCAGTTACGTGAAGCCGATTACACCGCGTTGATCAAAGAGCTACAGAAGCTCAAGCCCTTGGTAAAGGGAACCTCATCTCAGATTTCGCGGTTGAAGCGGCGCTATGAAGAGATAGTTGCCATCGACTTTTTCGGCAGCCCCCTGCGAAAGAAAGCCGAGGGAGCGTTGTCGCAAGCCGAGCATCCTAAGGCCAAGATCGAGGCCACCGAGGTGAAACGGGTTTCCAAGGCTGAGTATCAGAGACGAACCTGGATCACACGCCCCAGGCCCGGCATCGATAGAGTTTCCTCCGCTTGGCTGATTCTCCGATTTATCGATCCCAAGGCAAAATTCATCTTTGATGCCGATGCTCAGGCGCATCCCAAGGCAGTTAGTTTCGACATGTTTCAAGGCACCGGTTTTGGACATGAGGAAGATTGCTGCACATTCGAAGTGCTGTGCCTCTCCTTCGGCATCACCGATAAGAAGGTGCTGCTTATTGGGCAAGCAATCCACGATGCCGACCTCGAAGACGCGAAGTTCGGTCGAGTAGAAGGCGAAATCATAAACCAGATTCTGAAGGGATGGGCGAAACAAGCTGTCCCCGATGATGAACTTCTCCGGAGAGGCACTGACCTGGTCGAGGGCCTCTACAACTCCATTGCATAACTGAAGGAAGATTTATGAAGAACAAGTATTTTTGCGGTTTCCTTCTTTCGAGGTGATTGCATCGATCTCGCTGCTGGGTTTTTATTGGATATTTTGGTGCCCGGAGGGGGACTTGAACCCCCACGACCTGATAAGGGTCTGCGGATTTTAAGTCCGCTGTGTCTGCCGATTTCACCATCCGGGCTCGCCCGCTCTATCTTAACTCATCCAGCACATACAACTTTTGTTAAGGAACATCTGCGAGGGTTTTTACGTAATCTAGCCAAGTAGCATTTTGCCCCGGGGTAGTTTCACCATGCCGTTCCACGAGATTCTCAAACAAACGCTCTCTGCGCTCTGGGAAACGAAGCTTCGCAGCTTTCTGACGATGTTCGGCATCGTCTGGGGCATCACTTCTGTGATTCTTCTGGTCGGCCTCGGCATCGGCTTCAATGTGGACCAGAAGGAGCATCTCCGCAGCATCGGCACCGACATCGCCATCTTCTTCGGTGGAAAGACAGGGGCTCAGGCCGGTGGATACGCCGCTGGCCGTGACATCCGTCTCACAGTAGACGACGCTATCGCGATCCAGCAGCAGGCCTCGCTCGTCAAGACCGTAAGTCCGGAGCTGCGGCGCACCGTCTCAGAGGTAAGCCAATGGAATTCGGCGAGCCGCGCCGTGCGCGGTGTTTGGCCCCAGTATCAGCGCTTCCGCTCCCTCGCCGTAGAGCAGGGCCGCCTCATGTCCGAACAGGATGAAGCTGAAGGTGCCCGGGTCATTGTCCTCGGCGCCGAAGCCAATCGCCAGCTCTTTCC
>Ga0210393_10003886_pt1 | contig 11904 bp, 6 predicted proteins | sample IncBWC27OmetaG_FD_160068 | JGI IMG/M metagenome (GOLD analysis project Ga0210393, IMG submission 160068) | Forest soil microbial communities from Barre Woods Harvard Forest LTER site, Petersham, Massachusetts, United States - Inc-BW-C-27-O ... | reverse complement strand
CTTGGCGGCAGCGGCGCCGCCATATACCCTGGCCGCCTTAACCCTGACGTAGCAACTCGCCACGGGCGATGCACTCCGAGCTGCGACGACCAGACCACCACTGTCGCGGCGTGGAGAACGGAGGAGAAAAAGATTTATCTGCTGGCTGGAAATCTGGAAGAAGGTTTGCGCGATGGCGCCGATCATTCGCGGCATATTTCTCTTGAGCTTCCACCATTCTGGAAAGCAGTGACCTGGAGTTCTGTCTGGGTCCGGAAGACTTTGCGGTAGGCGGTGGGCGTCTCGCAACCCGTTTGGCGCCTGAAAGCGGTGTGTTGATTGACTCGAATCCTCACTAAAAACTGCCTGCTGAAACAGATAGCAGCGTTCGTCAGAAATGCGTCCGATATGCCTGCCGCCCTGCTGAGAGATGCGCGCTGTAAAGGGCTATTGTGAAGCTTCTTTGATTGTAAGAATTTGATCTACTTTGACGCCGGTCAGTACCTGCCGCTTGCCGCTTGGCCACAGCACCTCGATCCGATCGATAATCTTGCTCTCGCCGAGTCCGAAATGCACCCGCTTATCGCTTGAAGAGTTATAGCCGACTGCCGTGGTTGCTTGGTTATACTGGCTCCCACGAGCTGTTGTGATCTTGATCTTCGTTCCCAGGCCGTCGCGGTTCGATCTGGTTCCGACCAACTTTAGGATGATCCAGTGGTTCTGCGTCGCCGAACGGTTGATAAGCAGCTGCGGCGGCCCGTTCAGCACAGTCACCACAATATCAATCTTGCCGTCGTTGTTAAAATCGCCGAATGCCGCGCCCCGATGCGCGGCAGGGACTGCGAAATCTGCTCCAGCCTTTGCGCTCAAGTCTTCGAAGATGAGAGCGCCTTTGTTGCGGAACAGGCTATTGGCTAGAGCAAATGGCCGCTGCTCGACTTCCATGGAGTTATCCAGGATCGCAGAATTGGCAGTGAACAAATCTTTGTATCCGTCGTTATCAAAATCAAAGGCGCCAATCCCCCAGCCGGTAAGCCGGTTGGTGAAGGCTGTAAGCCCTGTCTTCGAGGTTGAGTCTTCAAATTGGCCGCCACCAATATTTTTATATAGGGGAAAAGCATCGCCGAACATTGCCGTATGGAAGATGTCGGGCTTGCCGTCGTTGTTCAGGTCGCGGAATTCTGCGCCCATCCCAGCCACTACTTTGCCGCTCTCTGTGTATGCAACGCCGGCAACCATTGCTGTATCGGTAAATGTGCCATCGCCGTTGTTGTGAAGGAGGAAGTTAGGGAAAGTATCGTTTGATACAAAAATGTCCGTTAGCCCGTCGTTGTCATAATCAGCAAACGCGACACCCATAGCCTTCCCTGCATATCGAGAAATATGCGAAGGCTCCGACACATCACTAAAGGTGCCATCTCCATTGTTGCGATAGAGGATGTTAGGTGTTCCCCGAAAGTCGTCGGGCGAGCAATAGACTGGAAATGCTTCAAAGCGGCACTGCTTCGCAGTCCGGATACTGTAATCAAGGTAATTCACAACAAACAGATCGAGCAGGCCATCATTGTTATAATCGAGCCAGCCCGCTGTAACAGCCCAGGCTTTGCCAAGATTCGGGACTACGCCGTTTACTCCTGCTTTATCCGTAACATCGGTGAATGTGCCATTGCCGTTATTGTGAAATAACTGGTTTCGATTTACCCCAGTAACATACAAATCCACGAAGCCGTCATTGTCATAGTCTCCGGCTGCTACGCCCATGGAATAGCCGACTCCCTTTAGGCCTGCCTTTTCTGTAACATCGGTGAATGTTCCGTCGCCATTATTTCGATACAGGCGGTTGTAATATTCAGGGCCGGTCTTTTCAAGAGAGGGAATGGCTGCGCCATTTGTGAAAAAGACGTCGAGCAGTCCATCATTGTTGTAATCAAATACCGCCACTCCTCCGGCCATGGTTTCAATGGAGAATCGCTGCGGACTAATTGAGTTTCTGAGTATGAAGGTGATCCCGGAACTCTTTATGACATTTTCGAACTCGATGGTTGAGCCGCTGGCCTGAGAGTGATCATGGCGGAGTTGGGAGACCGTCGGAGCTGTTGACGAGGGCCGGCGCTCGAATCGCTGACCCACCAGGGATACTGTCAGAAGATTAGAAAACAGAACGCTCCACAAAATGTCGCAAAGCGCAATGCGAGATATATTAGGCAATATAGTCCGCTGGGAAGCTCTATTGAACATTGGAGCTTGCATCGTGCAGTTTCTGAAACTCATTTAGCTCTTCACGAAATTTCGTCATGTCTCCTGAGTTCCTGTAAGCGAATGCGAGCCGATAGTGATATTCCTCATAACCAGGATTCAAAGCAACGGCCTTTTTCAGGAACTGGATCTCTTCTGGATAATTTCGTTGTTGAGCCGAAACCAGGCTTAACTGGAAATAGGCTTGAGGCAACTGGGGATTTAAATGTAGTGCAGTCTTCAGAGACTCGGTGAAGTGTGGAGGCACAGCGTCTTTGTCGTTCGACCATCGGCCTGACTGGGCCATAGTGTAATCAAACAGGATCAGACCGTCGTTCTGGTATTTTTCGTAAAGCCCAGCAAGTAGCGATGTGACTCTGGATGCGATTGTCGGCGGCACGGTTTCAGTATCAGCGAGTATCTCCATGGGGTGCGGATCGGAGGGATTCAATTCTTCAGCATCGCAGAGGAGTTCAGCGCCTTCGAGCGACTTCCCGTCCGCATAAAGGACCGTTCCCAGTCCCACATGAAGCTCTACTGATTGCGGATACTTTTGGACTCCATAGCGGAGGATCGTAATTGCTGAATTGTGATCGAGGTGGAACAAAGCCATGCCGTAGTCAAAAATGCTGGCTTCGTTGGGCTCCATCTCTGCGGCCTTCTGGTATTCAATCGCCGCAGCCTTGTAGTTTTTTTGTGCTGCTTCCGCTTTGCCAAGCATGCTATGGAGTTCAGCGCGGTTTTGTTGCTCTATCAACATCTGCAGAAGCGTTATAGCGCTCATGTATTGGCCTGAGCCAATTTCGGCATCTGCAAGATCGCGTCCATTCTCGTAGCTCGGGCACCTAGCAAAGATGCGGGCCAATCGAACAGCAGCTTGAGTTGGATCTCCGGTCTCGGCCAGGCTGCGAGCCGTGCTATGCGCTTCATTGCAACCTGTTTCGCTGGTGATATTTTGCGGATAAGAGAGCAGGCATAATGTCCCTCCGAACAGCATCGAAAGGATGAGGGCCTTGGTTACGGAGAATCTCCTCACTGCAAACCTATATTCCACACGACGGATTCTTTAGCCGGACGAGGTAACGCATCCGCAATGATTCTATATGGCTCGATGCCTCCAGGCTAAAGACTCCAAATCGCCGATGCCTGATTATTACAGGTGCAGTTTTCGCGAGTGTTTCATCCCGACACTAAAAGCAACTAAGATGAATGCTCAATGAGACGTCGCGAACGACACCGTCTCGCCTGGTTTTAGTCTCAGCGTCCACGCCCCTCCCAAAGACGGCCGAAATTATCTACGAGGCCGGATCATGGGTCGACGGGTTCTTATGATGCATGGCCGGCACTTACTGCTGAAGCGATCTTCAGAGTAGGGCGAAAAGCCGAAGCACTCGATCGATTGAGAAGCGTTACACCTGCCACTCGTGAGGGGGCCCTTTGGCCAGGCGCATTACGTTGCGACAAAAGCCTATCCGGGAAGAAAAGCTTTGGACTTGCAGGATTACTTTGAGAGCGCCTCAGGCTCCTTTGCAGAAGTGATTGTGCGGGCAATTTTCGGATGTCGTTGAAGGAGAGTTCCAGGCTTCTGTAATGGTACCGGGGTTGGAAAGAAACCTGAAAATGTTCGATATCGCGGAGGGCTTATGACTATTACCATTCCACGCGCACACGGATCGGTCTGGATGCGAGCCAGACTCTAGAAGATTACCTTCTCTCGTCAGGCATGTATCCCGTTCGTCATGAACGTGGGCTTGATACACACTCACTCGATGAAGCCACCAAAACCTCAAGTTCATTGACACTGTGATCATCGTTCTATGCCGTCAGCGGAGTCAACTGAGTGCATAAAGATGTCAATCCCGATGAGGACAGCAGCCTCCATCCGAGGTAGGATTCTCCCACTTTACGGTCCTATAAATCCAGACCGACTAGATCTTGGGTCACCACAGGGGTGGAGCGCAATGACAAGACACGCGGGCTTGAAAGCATCGGCAATCTCCGACCGCATACAGGTTGCAAGGTGTTTTTTGGCAGAAACGCTAACAGAGCTACCTGAGCGAGCTGTCGTCGTAGCTCTGTTTGTTTGCTCCGTGGTATGGATTACCCCGTTCTCAGATGGATTTGCTCAAATTGCGACTGGGCGAATCGTTGGGAGGGTGACGGACCCGGGTGGTGCGGCAATAGCCAACGCTACCGTGACGATCACAAACGATGCGACAGGTATTCTTCAGACCGTGCGTTCCAGTACATCCGGTGAATATGTCTTCGAAGCCGTCAATCCGGGCTCGTATACGTTGAGGGTTGATGCTCCTGGATTCGGCCAGTTTATTCGTTCCGGCGTTCAGGCTCATATCCAGGATTACCTGACAGTCGATGTAAGTCTTGCCGTCGGAACTGTGAGTCAGCAAGTCGCCGTGACTGCGGCCACGCCCTTATTGCAGCAACAAGACGCATCGGTTGGTCAGACGATCAACGAAGAACAAGTCAACAACATGCCTTTGCAAAGCCGTGACTGGACAACCCTCGGTTTATTGGCTGCAGGTACCAGCACTACCGCAGGCGCCAGCAACGCGCAGTTCAATGTCATGGGCCAGAACTGGACTCAAAATGACTTTCGCCTGGATGGAATCGATGACAACGTCGAAATCTATGGTGGCGGAAATATTCAGGGAGCTGGCGGCAACAATGGATACACGGCATTTGTGCCGCCGCCGGATGCCATTCAGGAATTCAAGCTACAGACGGGAAACTTCGATGCTGAGTTTGGCCATTCCACTGGGGGAATCGTGAATGCCGCGATCAAGTCGGGCACGAACCGCCTCTATGGCGATCTTTGGGAGTACGTCCGTAACACCGTATTTAATGCGAACGACTACTTTGCAAGTCAAACGAATACCCCGCGCCCTGCATATCATCAGAACCAGTTTGGTGCCACGGTCGGCGGCCCGGTATGGATCCCCAGGCTGTACAACGGCCGGAACAGGACCTTCTTCTTCTTTGATTACCAGGGCACCAGGATCAATACTCCGTCGGCGAGCACCTCGAGCGTTCCAACTGCTCTGATGCACAGCAGCAACTTCACCAATTTTCAGGACTACTTCAGTCTGGTGAGCGGCACCAAAACCGACGCGCTTGGCCGGATATATCCTCTCGCAACAATTCTCGATCCTGCCACTACCCGCATGGTTTCGGCTGGCGCGGTCGATCCTGTTTCTGGTCTGCACAATCCATCAAGCAGCGTTATCTATGTTCGGGATCCTTTCTACACCAATGGGAGTATCGCCGGAGTCACAGATTTTACGAGCCTGTCCCAATACCTGAATATCCTTCCTCCGTCACGGCTCGATCCCAATGCGGTCAAACTCCTCGCTTTGTACCCCAGCCCCACGCCTGGTCGCACGAGCTTTCCCAACTATTTCCAATTTGCCGCCGGAACTAATAACCTCAATCAGTTTGACGTTCGCATCGACGAAAACATCAGCAGCAGAGACACCCTCTTCGGCGTTTACAGCTACAGCAACGAAACGATATTCTCGCCGCCGGCCCTGCCGGGATTTGCCGAGGGTCAGGTTTATGGAGATGGATACGAGCAGGGACCCCGGTACGGGATTGTCCTGGGTTATACACATATCTTTACTCCCAGCCTCACCAACGAATTCCACATTGGGTTTATTCATAATGTTGAACGATTAAACGCGGTATTTGGCAATACGTTTGGCATCCCCGAGCAATTTGGAATTCCGGGTGTGCCACAGATTCCTGGGAACGGCGGCCTTCCAATTATCGACATCGATTCTCTTACAGGTTTGGGCTCAGCCGGGTGGATGCCTACCCTGAGTACGATCCGAACTATAGAGATTATGGACAACGTGACCAAAATTTATGGGTCGCACACTTTGAAGGCCGGATTCCAAGTGGACAATTTCTATGCCCCCCTTATCCAGCCTGCCTATGGTAGAGGAGCCTTCACTCTGAGTGGGCAATACTCTGACATTCCCAACCAGAGTTCAGGGTATGCCGGCGTTGGCGACTTACTCCTTGTGCCCACTGCTTCAACAGTTCCAGGCGGAATCAACAATCTTTCCGGATTGTCGTTCTATGGGCTTTCCAACTACGCTCAGGTGAGTGATCAGCGCTACTACATCGGAGCTTATTTTCAGGATGATTGGAAGGTCACTCCTCAACTGACTCTAAATCTTGGCCTCCGCTGGGATCACTACACCCCCTATCAGGAGATCCACGGAAGGCAGGCAAACTTTATTCAGACTGGCGGTGGCGCGGGAGACTCGGGAACGTATTACATGCCGAATCGGGGCTGTACCGTTCCGACTTCGACCTCTTTCCAGGAGTTGATCGCTTCGTACAATATTGCGCTTAAGTGCACCTCAAATAACTCGGTAGGAACCGCTCAAATGCTAAATTTTGCTCCCCGCCTTGGTTTTGCATACCGCGCTACTCCCGGAGTAGTGGTGCGCGGTGGTTATGGCATTACCTATGGGGCTCTGAACAACATCGGATTCGGCTACAACATAGGAGGAAACTATCCCTTCTCCTACACTGTCAGGTTCTATGCAGTTAATTCCCAGACCCCGCTCACTGTGCCGGGAGGAGCCACCGCCGTTATGGGGAATGCCCTGGTTGCACAGAATCTTGAGGACCCAGTCGATGTGGATGGAGCTGGCCTTACATTTTACGGGCGCCAATTTAACTTCAAGACACCGTACCAGCAGACATTTAACCTGACTGTCCAGGATCAATTCACCCAGCACGATTCATTTTCTGTCGGCTATGTGGGCACCTTGGGCAGGCATCTGGATAGTATGAGTACGCAAAATGCGACCTCAGCCATCATGCCTCCGGGGACAAATATGTTTGATCCTACAGTAGAGGGTCATGTCCCATTTCCGTCGCTCTCTCCGAACGGCGCCTTTGAGACCACTGAAAGTAGAAGCAACTATAATTCTTTGCAGGCAATTTATGAGCATCAGTTCAGCGCTGGACTAACTGTGCTGGCGAATTACACATTTTCTAAATGCCTGACCGATCAACGCTCGGCTGAAGGTGCAATTGCAAGCCAGCCGGCCTACAGAGCGCCTTGGCTTCCCGGCTTCGGCCAGTCGGCCGATTACGGTCTTTGCTTTTCTGACACAACTCATGTTATTCATGCTTCGGGAAGCTACAATCTCCCCTTTGGCAGGAATCAGGCTTTTCTGCATGACATCAACTCGGTAGCTAATGCTTTCATAGGCGGATGGATAACGAACTTCATCTACTCGCACCAGACCGGTCAACCCTTCACAATTAACTGTCCGATTTCAACAACGGCAGATTTTGGATGTTTCGCTGATGTTGTGAAGGGTGAGAACGTCTATGGTGGACCACATAATGTTCACCAATGGCTCAATCCAAACGCATTCGCCAATCCTCCCGTGGCCACCGAGATTGGCCAGTTGAACATTGCCCCATTGGGTAGTGGTCCTACTCCCGTGCGAGGTCCCGGATTTCAGAATCTGGATATGTCCCTATTTAAGCAGTTTCCGATTCACGAGACCATAAAATTAGAATTCCGCGCAGAGGCATTTAATCTTCCTAATTCGCATTCCTTTGCGAATCCCTCCGCGAACCTTAATTTCCTGAATACCTCGGGCTTCAGCCAAATCACTTCTTCGCGTGGCAATCCGCGCATTTTGCAGCTCGCCTTGAAGCTTTACTACTAGATGGGATGGTCGCTAGCCGACCTCTCGATCAGTCAGTCAGGGAGAATGTCACCGCAACCAGGTGTCCGATTTCACATCGGTTTTGCCCCTTTGGCGTAAAGCAGGCGTGGACTTGGCGGAACGCGTCTGCCAACCGTTGAAGCGGCTTTCTTTTCGGTCACCCTAGCGCTACGGTCCTGATATAAAATCAGACGCTCCATATGACAACCGATATTCAAATTCCGCGGATCATAAGGCTAGGCGCTGGCGCTTTCTACGAGAGGCATTCTGGCCAGCTTGAAGTCCGGCCGCCCACTCTTTGTGACAGATGCGCATCTCTTGGGTTCCGGTCTTCCCACCAGGCTGCAGAGCCAGAGAATCACAAGCGGAATGCAACGCAAGATCTTTGCCGGAGTAGTTGCGGATCCAACTACGGATGCCGTCGATCAGGGTGTGCACGCCGTTCTCACAGGCAGGTATGACAGTCTGGTCAGCCTGGGAGACGAAAGTTCGATCGACACGGCCAAGTCGATTGGAATGCTGGGGCAAATGGAGGTTGCGTCAGTGACTACAGGTGCCAAATCCAATCCCGCAGGCCGGGCCTCCACACATTGCCATATCTACTACGGCCGGAACCGGATCAGAAGTAACTCGTTTCACAGTCATCTCCGATTCTGGAAGTAAAGAAAAAATGTTGATTGCCGGCGCGGCGCTCTTACCCTCGGCTGCAATCGTCGACTACGAACTTACAATGTCCATGACGCGGCGACTGACTGCGGACACGGGCACCGACTCGCTGACGCACGCCATTGAAGCGTACGTCAGCCGTAAAGCGAATTCATTTACGGATATGTTTGCTATGGAAATAAGATCCGCAAGGCCGGTGGATCAAATGCTTCCCCTCAGCTGCGCAGTTGCGAAATAGCCTGGTTGCTATTCCAAAAGTCCTCAATCTCTTCGAGCGTCTTTCCTTTCGTCTCAGGCAGAAAACGCCAGGTGAACAATGCCTGCAATAGAGACATGCAGGTCAGGAAAGCAAAGGTGGCAAGCTTGCCGGCCCGATTGAATGCGAGCGGGAAGAGAAGAACCACGATAGCATTTGTCACCCACTGGGTGACTACCGGAACAACCATCGCCCGGCCGCGTACCTTGTTCGGAAAGATCTCAGGCACGAGCGTCCAGAAAACCGGTCCTATGCAGGAAGCAAAAAAAGCAGTGAAGAGCGCTATCGGAAGAAGCAAAATGCCGCTCTCAAATCGGCCCATCGCCAGCATCAAAATCACCAGCAATAGCGCACCCGTCATGCCCAGGGACCCGACGATGTAGAGGGGCCTGCGCCCGTACCGGTCGATCGTCCAGAAGGAGATCAGCGTGAATGCAACATTAACGCCGCCGATGAGAAAGGTTGAAAAGAGCGCTGCATCGATCTTCCACCCGGCCGACTTCAGAACCAGCGGCGCATAATCGATAATCGTATTGATTCCCGAGACCTGAATCAGAACTGCCAGCACAAAACTGATGATTAGAACGCGGCGAATCGGCCGCAGATCCACGGCTTCCTGAGCGCTGGAAGACGCGCCCAGGCTCGCTTCAATCTCCGCTGCTTCTATGGCCGCTTCCTCTGGATTCATGATTCGTGCCAAGAGCGCCAACCCGTCCCTTTTTCTTCCAATCTTGAAGAGAAACCGCGGGGTTTCCGGAGCCCAGACCAGCGTAAGGAAGAAAAGCACGCTCGGTAATGCGCCGCTGATGAACATCCATCGCCAGTTCCCGGGGCCATGGTTGCGAAGCCAATAGTTAATGCAATAGGAGATAAAGATGCCCACGGTGATGGACAATTGATACGTTGCACCCATTCTCCCGCGTATTTGTGGAGGGGAAACCTCTGCGATATACATCGGCGAGAGCACTGACACGCCACCGACCGCGACACCGCCCGCAAATCTGGCTGCCACAAAAATCGCAAAGGTTGGCGCAAGTCCGGTTGCGACCGAAGTAATCACGAACAACAGAGCCACAAAGAGCAGGATCCTTTGCCGTCCATAATGGTCGGTCAATCGTCCGGCTGCGAGTGAGCCCACCACGCATCCGAACAAAAGCGAGCTGTACGCCCACCCCAGGCCAAGATCACCCAGACTGAAATGCTGAACAAGGAATGAGCCCGCGCCGACAATGATGGCGAGATCAAATCCGAACATCATCCCGCCCAGGGCTGCTGTTGCGCACAAGAAGACGACATAAAGCATATTATTAGAGGTTTTGGTATCCGGCATGATCGACTCGCTAAGAGATTTGTACCTCGATCCACTCAAGGGGTTTTCCTTCGGCGCTGCGCGCGACAGCGTTGACTTTTAGCCAGCCACCCTGGATGAGAGTTTCGTCCTGAGTGACTGTACCTCCGAAATAGTGACTTATCATTTTGGCGCGCTCGCCCAGCTCCCGGCGGATTGTGATCTTGTCCTCACCATAAGGCACGATGGCCAATTTCCCGTCACGAGTTATGCTGCTTCTTCCGCGCGAGGCAACTACCACCGGTACAGTGGAACGAACAACATCTTCAAATCGCGGGTCAATTCTCTCTGAAGCAAGCAGGTTTTCATCCCCTGGAACAGGAGGGCGAAAGGCCAGAAGAACAAGTTGCCCATCTTCGATTCTTGCCCATGAGTGAGCGTGAGCTCCGAATGTCGGTGCTTCAGGAATTGCTCCGAGCGGCACAATATTGAAGATGTTTGTCGCCCGCAATGTCTTCGCGATGCCGTTGTATTTCGCGACGAATTCCGGCGTGTTCGCTTCTCCTTGCTCATCTTCCCGGAAATCATTCAGAGACCCGATCGTTCCAACCGCAGCCGAATCAAACCAGATAGAGGGCGCGCTTGCCCAGTCGTATCCGGATGAGCCGTAGGTCGGAATTCCCAAAGGCCCAAACAGGCTGCTGAAGTAGATACGTCGATTCGCCTCAAGATCGTATTCTCCGGCTGCCAGGAATAAATCGTCTGTGCTATGCAGGTCAAAGTAATCGAGAAAGAGGGGAGACAGTTGGTAATACATAACAACCAGGTCCGGATTTTCCTCTCGCATCGCCTTGATGACAATATCAAGACCCTTCCACATCAGCAGTTCCCCAGTCCACCTCTTGTCCTGCGGAGCCGCAATGCTGGCAGCAGGGAGTTCATAGCCAAAATCGAACTTGAATAAATCCGGCTTATATCTGCGGATAAACTTTCGCACAAGGTCGCTTAAAACCGTTGCGACAGCCGGCTGGGTGAAATCAAGTATGTAGTAGTGGGTGGTGCCGGAATTCTTGGCCAAGTAGGGTGTACCGTCCGGACGCTTCAGCATGTTGTCTTCGGTCAGGCCAATATCGGCTGGCCGTTCGCAGCGCATGAGCGCTGCCCACAGTCCGACCAGGTATCCCTCCTCCCGTAACTTGTCGAGAAATTGCTCGAAATGAGGAAGCCTAGTCGTCGAGTGTTCCAGGTTGCCATAGGCTCCTTCCCACTTGTCGTCGATCGAGAAGAGGCCTGGCTTCAGGCCAGAGGCCTTAAGCGCCTGAAATGTCTGGTTCAGGAAGGCCTCGTCCAGACGCTCTTGCTCTTTGTTCTCATCAACCTGAGAGCCCCACGTGCAGAACTGTGGTGTAAGGGAGACGGCTGTCTTTCGTGGAGAGTTCTGGTGAACATGAATGACTCCAGCTTCCCGCAGGCTGCGATAATACGTGGCAATAGCTTCGTAATAATCAGGTGCTACCGACCATAGCAAAGTGGCACCTAGCGATAATTTCCCGGGACCGCGAACATGTTTCCACAAGTCGCTCCGATAATCGATCCAGGGGCTGCATTTGCCTTGATATAGATTCAGGAACAGGTCCCCCGAAGGTAGGTCTGCCAATCCACAGGTAAATGCCTCTGATCTGCCCTTGGTGTACATATTTCTCAGGCCGGCGGAGGAGTCAATGCTGAACCCGCAAAAGTAGTGCAGGGGAAGCCCCCATTGT
>Ga0210393_10003884_pt1 | contig 11909 bp, 8 predicted proteins | sample IncBWC27OmetaG_FD_160068 | JGI IMG/M metagenome (GOLD analysis project Ga0210393, IMG submission 160068) | Forest soil microbial communities from Barre Woods Harvard Forest LTER site, Petersham, Massachusetts, United States - Inc-BW-C-27-O ... | reverse complement strand
GAGTACTCTGCGCCGGCAACGTCGTACTAACGACACAGACCATCGGCACAATGAGAAGAGTTAGAAAATGAGTTTTTGTCATTTCGATCGGCGGCTCCAAGAGCAATTATGACTTCCGTCGGGTTCTCGAGACACTCTGGTTCGAGAGCGAGTCTCAGCTGATTAGTTAGGCGCTGTGCGCCCCGGGCACCCAGTCTCTCACGCGACTCTAGGCCCTCTCGGATAACCAGAAGAAGCTATGGGCCACGAGTCCCCAATAGAACTATGGTCGCCAAACGTGACCGCGTTCTGCTTTGTTGGTTTCGGAACTGACAGGTTTCGTCGCCAAGAAGCGATGAAAACCGCTGGCAACGAAAACCCAAACCGCTGCGCAATCACAAGGCAGCCAACCGAGCTGCTGGAGCGGAAGCTAGAAACATCTCTGCTCAATCAGTCTGGCTGGAAAGCAAGAAAACATCCGGCCGTGGCGAAGTATTTTTTCTTGACCCTCCCCTTTATAGAACTTACCAGGACTCACTTAAAACTGGCCGGAAAGTTTGCAACATGCTTCGCACACTCCGGCATCGTTCAAAATCATTTTGTTCACGAGGCGCCTTAGTTTCGAGCCGCTCAACGAACCATTTTGAATTGCGCCCCAGCTGTTATTTGACGATCTTCGCCATCGTGAGGAGTTTCGCGCTGATCTTTAGGCCTGCCCGGTCCGCAGCAAGAGGATTAACTTCAAAGTGAAGCTTGTTTCCTTCGATCACCAGATTTATGATGCCGCCCATTGCTGCGAACCCCTCAGATTCACCCACCGTCAATGTGTTTGACCCCTGCAGTCCTTTCATGATCTTGTCGGCATGGTCTTTTTCCGTGACAGGGACAAATATGACGTGGCATGCGTTCACTCTATCGGTGGCTCTGAGTGGTCGTACGTCGACGGGATGGTCGCCAACTTTCCGAGTGCGTAAGTCTGCCTCGAGATCGGGGCTGAACGGATCATGGCCGGCGATGCAAATCACGAGCGGCGCGTTCGCCTCGCGGTATGACCCCAGAGGCCACTCGACAAACTTTGTAAAGTTGTACAAGAAAGCTAGCTTGATCGGGTATTCCGCCTTTTCTTCGTTCTGCGCGAGCGCGTTAGAGTAAGTGTTCGATAAAACCGAGCAGGCGATCATGAAAAAAACCGAAATTCGCCGGAGCCTGAGCAAATTGCCGCCACGCACCAGACACCCATACCAACGTGGGCAGCTGTTGCGCCAACCCTGTAAGTGGATGCTGATCATTGGAATCTGTATCCGACTTTAATTCGAAACGTTCGGCCATTCTGATAGAGAATGTCTTCCGCCAAGCCAGCGCCGCCGGGATCGCCAAATCTCTTGTTAAAAATATTATAGAGGCTCGCCGAGACGTCCCAACCATTGTGCAGGTTCCGGCTGAACATCGTGACGTTGGGAACGACGTACCCCGGGGCAAATTTTCCTTCTAGAGTTGTCCGCAGACTTACATATTGAAGGTCCATGCTCGCAAACAACTTTTGTTTGATGACGGGTACGCTGAGGCCTGCCTGGACGATGTGCTTGGGAGAATTTGTAGCAGTTAATCCCGTTGCCGGGTCGCTTGCGTCCTGATACGAGTAACTGATCGTTCCTTGCACGCCGGTAGGCAGTCTTCTCGCCAACTCGAATTCCATGCCACTGATGTTCAGCGATCCCGCATTCGCGAAGAAGGCGTTTCCAGTTGAAGAGTCAATTTGCTCGCTAATCAGACTCCGAACCGGATAATAGAATCCCGAGACCGTCATTCGGAAGTGGTTGGCGAAGTATTGCTCCCAAACTATCTCCATGGTCTTGACGGTCTCCGGCTTGAGCAACGCGTTGGGTTCATTGCCGGGTGCGTCGTAATAAAGCTCGAAAGAATTGGGTTCTCGAAAGGACTGTCCGTAAAGAAGTTTGAAGGTCGTTTTGGCCCAGGGGTTAAAGATCAATGCGGCTCGGGGGTTCGTAGTGCCGCCAAAGGTCGAATAATGGTCGTACCGAAGGCCCACATTCAGCACGAGGTTTTTTCGGAGGTGAATTTCATCCTGAGCGTATAAAGAGAATACAGTCGAGGTCCTGTAATCGCTGAAATACTGAACAAAGGGTTGCTGGTCGTAATTTCCTTGATCTTGCTGAAAATTGTCGCGGAATTCAGCGCCAATGCTCAATCGCTGCCGCTCGCCAATCTGCTTGGAAATGGTCACCTCATCGCCCCACCATTTGCCGTGTGCGAAATTCTTGTTCATCACACGTGAGGGTCCGCCCGTGGCGGAATAATCGTAAATGTACGTACCGTCATTGTTGTACAGGTCTAAATAGATCCGGTTCGTAAGGGTCCACCCGTGGTCAATGGCGCGAATGTATCGCAAGTCGAGGTATCCGCGCTGATCCACGGTGTGAGTACCAGTAACGTTAAAGGCGGATCCAAATGGGGCAGTCGGAATCGCCTTATCCCGTGAACCAAACACTGCCTGCAAAGTGAAATTGCCCCAGGACGCATAAGCAAAAAGTTGTTGAGATTCGTCACCGTCGGCGTTCAACGCGATGCCGTTGTTGTTGGCGGGAGTGTTGAATTCTTCGAAAAAAAGCCGGTCCTGTCCGTGAGAGTCATAAACGGTACCGGAAACGAGCAGGTCCAAGCCATTATCAAACTTTTTGCCGTAGGTGATGCGGCCCCCATAGGTACCGTAGCTGCCAGCCTGGCCGGCAACGCTCACTTTGGGCAAATCCGCTCCTCGTTTCGCAATGACGTTTATGACTGCCAGGAACGCACTCGCAACATACTGGGAAGAATTTGGCCCGCGTATGATCTCAACGCGGTCAATCAAGTCAACGTCAAGTGGGAAGTCGGTCTCAAGCAAATTCCCCTCGAAAATATTATCGTTCATCCGGTGGCCATCAATCATCAGCGCTACGCGGCTGTTGTAGTCGCCCGGCAGTCCAAATCCGCGGACTCCAACGTAGCCATAATTGCGGTCGTAAGAGACAAAAAAACCACGGACGTTTCTTAAAATATCGGCGAGTGTCCGGTAGCCGTGCTTTTCGATGTCGTCAGATGTAATTATCGTGACGGACGCAGGAGCTTCGGTGACTTTCTGTTTGAAGCCAGAGGCTCCGTAAACGGAATCAATCTCGATGGACATCAAGTCCTCAAGACTCATGTCCAGGACGTCTGGAGTGGCGGGCTTGGTCTGAGCCATTGCATTCTGTGAATGCAATATCGGCAATAGAGAAACTAAGACCACGATAACGGCTCGTCGAAATATCGGCCGGACAATTGGGCGCAGAAACCCGGGTCCAAAACCACGCTTTGGTCTACCCCGGCCTTCGACACTGCACCCGACGGACAGGGTCACCAATGAGATGAGAAGGTCAATCCACGGATTGCCCCGCCGCGTCGCATTCATTCAAGTCTCTCCCCAGTGCAGTAGCGACTGAATCTCCTTTGGTTTCCGTTAGGAGTCAGTTCCTTGTTGAGAGAGGCCCAAGATCAGTTTCACGCGCGATCGTAAGGATATTTTGGCCGCATTGGAAAGTGTGTTCTGTATTGAACACTTTTCATTCTTGCGTTAACTGATACGACATTTTCTAGTTCACTGCCGGAATGAGATTGCAGGTCGAAGTTTTGTGCCCACTTGACAGGAGTATCCTTCACGCAGCCCTATTTCTTGACCCAACGGCGAGTTGCTTTCCTGGAACCTGTTCAAAATGTGACAGGACCTCATAAGTGGTCGCCCTATGATCTTTGAAGCCCCATTTTGCGAGGCAAATTGTACGGGTCTTTGCCTCCGCAAACCCCTTCATTATCTTGGTATTCCGCTTGAGCTTGGTGACCGTGCGCGGCGAATCGAACTAATAGATAGGGGATGGGATGCGTACATTTCGAGACTTATCGATCCGGCTCAAACTTCAAGGTATCGTGATGGTTGCCTGTGCCGTCGCTCTGCTGATGGCGGCGATTGTATTCACGCTATATGACCGATCCACATTCCTAAAAGAAAAAACGCAGGATCTGAGCGCTTCGGCAAGAATGGTGGGATCAAATAGCACCGCAGGCTTGAGCTTCGGCGATGCGAAGACCGCGACGGAGGTGCTTTCCGCTCTTCGGGCCAAACCAAGTGTGACCAATGCCTACATTTACACCAAGGATGGCCAGGTTTTCGCCACGTACAGTCGCGATGTGATGCATCCTGAATTCTTACCTCCTCCTGTCCCGTCCGATACAACCACGATTTACAGTGACAAGATATTTACCTCTCAACGCATTATCCTGACGGGCGAATCCATCGGCACTATACTTATCGTGGCGGACTTAAGAGACCTTCATGAACGGCTGATACGGTTCCTGAGGATTGATTTCCTGGTATTCCTGGCTTCCCTGGCGGTTGCCTTCTTGCTGTCTGTTCGCCTTCAGAGTGTGATCTCTGGCCCAATCCGAGAACTGGCAAAAACCGCGTCATTGGTCTCCTCTCAGGAAGATTATTCTATCCGAGCTACTAAACGAGGAGATGACGAAATAGGGCTGTTGTTCGATCAATTCAACGGTATGCTCGACCGGCTCCAGCAGAGGGATGTCGCGATACAGACGGCGCACGACAATCTTGAGAAGAGTGTTGCAGAGAGAACCTCATATCTGAACGCACTGATTCAGAACAGTCCACTTGGAATCATGGTCTTGGATTCTCACCAGAAAATCCAATTGTGCAATTCCGCGTTTGAGAAGTTGTTTGAATACACGCGAGAGCAGCTCATTGGGAAACCGATCGCCGGCCTGTTTGCCGGTGTGGAGGATTTGCTCGAATCCCATCGACTGGCTTTGAACGAAACGCCCATCAACCGTGTGGCACGCGTGCAACGCAAAGACCAGAGTTTCATTGATCTGGAACTTCACGTTGTCGGATTAATGGTAAACGGCGAGCTGCGCGGTTCTCTGGGCCTGTATCAGGACATCTCGGCCCGAAAACGTGCAGAAGCAGAAATGCGTCACGCCAAGGAGGTTGCTGAAGAGGCCAGCCGAGCAAAGAGCGAATTCCTCGCGAACATGAGTCACGAAATACGCACTCCGCTGAACGGAGTGATCGGCATGACCGATCTGGCACTGAACACCGAACTAACGCGGGAACAAAAAGAATACCTGGAAACGGTGAAGATGTCGGCGGATTCATTACTCTCGGTGATCAACGATATCCTCGACTTTTCCAAAATGGAAGCAGACAAAGTCGAATTGGATTTAGTCGATTTCGACTTGCGGGACGACTTGGAGGGCGTGCTCAGAACACTTGCGCTGCGCGCTCACGAAAAAGGCCTCGAGCTCCTCTGTGACATTGCTCCTGAGATCCCCGGGCTTCTACGTGGTGATTTGAACCGGATAAATCAGGTGATCAACAACCTCGTCAGCAACGGAATAAAGTTTACTCAAATGGGTGAAGTGGCGTTGAAGGTTCAGTTGGAAGCGATAGATGGTAACGACTTCATTCTGCAATTCACGGTTGCGGACACCGGCATCGGCGTTCCTTCGGAAAAGCAGAAAATGATTTTTGACCCGTTCACACAAGCAGACTCTTCGACGACCCGCCGATACGGTGGCACCGGGTTGGGATTGACGATTTCCGCGCGCTTAGTGGGGATGATGGGCGGAGAGATTTGGCTCAAAAGTGAGGTTGGCAAGGGAACGCAATTTCATTTTACGGCCCGGCTGAGGAGCCCGATAGGTGCCGTTACATTGGGGACCGCTACTCCACCGGAGATCTTGAACAATGTGAAGGCGTTGATAGTCGACGATAATCGCACCAACCGGCGGATATTGGAAGAAATGTTGAAGCTTTGGGGGATGGAAGTGACTTCGGTGGAGGGAGGAGATGAAGCACTGGCGCAAATATCGAGTGCCCAATTTTTAGGGACACCATATGCGCTGATTCTGACCGACATGCACATGCCGAAAATGGACGGCTTCGAGCTCGCCGAGAGAATCAGGCGCCTGCCGGAGCCCTCAGCACCGATGATCATGATGCTTACGTCGGCCGGCCATCAGGGCGACGCCGAGCGATGCCGAAAACTGGGGGTGACGGCGTACTTGCTGAAGCCTATCCGGCAGTACGAATTACGCGAATCAATTGTTCGAGTGCTTCAGCCGCCAGGACAAATGGGCTGCGGTACTCTAGTCACCCGATTCTCCGTAAAAGGCGCTCTCAAGCCGCATGCCGTCCTGCGGATACTGGTGGCCGAAGATAATGCTGTGAATCAACGGCTAATTCTCCGCTTGCTCGAACAGCGAGGTCATCACGTCGTGGTGGTGGGTAACGGCCGCGAGACACTTGATGCGCTGGAGCGCGACACTTTCGACGTCGTGCTCATGGATGTGCAGATGCCTGATATGGACGGATTTGAGGCGACTGCGGAGATCCGGAAAAAAGAGATGGAATCCGAAAGACATCAGATCGTGATTGCCTTGACGGCTCATGCAATGAAAGATGATCGTGAGCGCTGCCTGGCCGGTGGCATGGACGATTATCTTAGTAAACCAATCCGGCCACAGGAACTTGATGCAGTCTTAGAGAAGTATGCACTGAAATCGAGACAGTTGGGAGGCGCGGCTGAGTCAGTCCAAGAAAACGTGGAGCACTAAGGCGGTCGGCGATAGCAACGTTGTCCTTCGCCAAAATTCAAAACGCCTGGCCGCGGTGTTCTCTTCGTCTTGATGAATGCAGGTTGATTCGTAGCGAAGTGATGGCCCGGAGAATCATCCAAAGCGCTTGGTTAACGCGGTAATCGGACATCAAGTGGAATCTCCTTACGATCACATGTCAGGTGAATCCGACTTAGTCCCGGAACAATGAGGCTCTCGAGATGGGTTGCCGCCAGCAGGTTCTTGGTTGGAGACTCTAGCTGCCCAACAACTTGAATAAGTAAGCCAGAATCTCGTCCCATCCCGTGCGCAGCTCACTGGTCATCATTTGTCTAAGTCGGTCGTGAACTTCGCCCTTGCGCGGAAGGCTCTCCAGGTACGACACGTAAACTGCGTTCTTGATTTTTGAGTCTCCTAGGCGAAGGAGCTCGTCAGCAAATCGTAAGCATTTCTCAACAGTCGCCCAGTCCGCGCGCTCGCATGCACGCACCGTAAAAAGCATAAATTCCATCATTTGGAGATGATCCAGGTCCGGCCATTCCTGAATTTCTCCTCGGAGTTCGGGGAATTCCATCAGCAGGAGTTCCACAAACTTCTGGCCATCAATCAGCGCCTGGGTCATTGTTTCCAGAGTATGAAGCGCGATGAACTTCTTGGCAAATGCCTGGTAAAAACGCGCTAACCGGAAAAGCGGAATTCCACCAAAACCACATATGTAGCTGCTATTGATTTACACCGCTCGCAAGAAATCCGCCGTCTACGACGAGTACCTGTCCGGTGATGAACGATGCCGAGTCCGAAGCGAGAAATACGGCCGCTCCGACTAATTCCTCCAGCTTGCCAAACCTTCCCATGGGCGTGCGCATGAGCAGTTCATTTCCCCGCGGGGTATTATCGAGAAGTTCTGCGTTCAACGCAGTACGAAATACTCCTGGCGCGATGGCGTTGGTCAACACACCGTGTTTTGACCACTCCACCGCGAGAGCGCGCGTGAGAGCGGCAACGCCCGACTTGCTGGCGGCGTAGGCCGCCACTTCGTGCAAGGCCACGAAACTGTTCAACGACGCGATGTTGATAATTCTTCCGTACTTTCGGGTGAGCATGTGTCTTCCGAAGACCTGGCAAGCGCGCAGAGTTCCCGTCAGGTTGGTGTCCAGAATGTCGTTCCATTCAGATTCCGGAAAGTCCACCGTGGGCGCGCGTTTGATCCGGCCCGCGCAATTCAAGAGAATTTCCACTTTTTCGAAGCGTTCCAGGCAGGCCGCGAGAAGGCGTTGCAAGGAAGCGGTGTCGCGAGTATCGGTGGTCACGCGCAGCGTGGTTCGCCCGCGCGATTCAATTTCGCGGGCGACTTCTTCGACGTTCGCGGCTGTTCGTCCGGTGGCGACAACATTTGCGCCGGCGTCCGCCAGGCCCAAGCTTAATGTTCTGCCGATGCCAGAGGTTCCACCGATCACCACGGCCAACTTGCCCGACAGATCTAAGGCTGGAGACATTCGGTGTGCTCCCTCCGGAGCGCGCAGCACTGCAGAATTTTTTGCGGCATATTCGTCGAGCGGCGGCGAACGCGATCATGACAGATAACGCGCACCAAACTCTTCCTAAAAGCGATCGCGCGAGGCCCACAAACCGAGGCCGGGATTCTCGATGAAAAAAACATCTTCTCCGCTCAGGCGGTTCCACCCTTGCTTAAGCTTAAGAGGATCGTACAGCTGCAGCATCTTGTTCAACTCGGCGTAAGCGAAGCCCGCGCTTTGCACCTCTTCGCGGGTCAATTGTCCCGGGCACCAAGTAATCCGAAAGCGTCCTTCCGACGAGCCGTGAATCAAGTGCGCTGCGGCACTTAGGTCCGCAGCCAGATCTGCGTTCTCTTTCACCATCTCGAGCGTGGCCGGAGTTCCGTGGTAACCGTATTTGCGGATGAGTTTATCGATACGCGGGTCTTCGCCGAATTCACACACGCCCGGAGCCAGTACGATCAACTCTCCGTCATCGGCCATGGCCATACGCGTCCGGTAGATGGCCTTGTTTCCGAGCCACGTACTGTGAAATTCGTGCGGGTCGAGATACACGACGGCTTTGCGAATCGGCTCGGGCATCAGGGAAAAGTTCACGTGGAAACTCAAGTCTGCCGCGGCGTGAAAACATTCTGCGTCGTCGCCTATAAACAGACCGCGCACCACCGCCGCCCCGCACGCATTGCGGCTGACGACGGTCAGCACGTAAACGATGGGAAGATTGCCGAGAAATCGGGAGGCCGCGTAATTCAGCACGCGGCGCACGGGATTATCCGCGCGACCCATGATGCGTTCCATGCCGTAGACGGCGCCGAGATAGTGGCTGCGATTGATGCTGTCCGGCCCGCCGGTACCCACCAGAATATTTTTATTATAGTTGGCCATCCCGATGACTTCATGCGGCACGACTTGCCCGATGGACAGGATCAGGTCGAAATCCCCGCGGGTAACCAAGCGGTTGACCTGCGCGGGCCATTCGTAGTTGAGCTTCCCTTCCGATTGCTCGTAAATGAATTCCTTGGGAACGACGCCGAGCGTTTCGACGTCCTCGCGCCACTTGTGCACCTGAAAGAGCGCGAGAGGAACATCGCCGAACATGCCGGCGATGCGCTCTGCCGACATGGCTTTGTGCGTGCCCAGCGCGGGCAACACGGCACGCAGGTTTTCCCCGTAATATTCCCAGGCATAGCGCGTGAGGTCGCCGGCCCGCGACGCCATGCGCGTTTGGTCTGGAGGAACAGCGAGAACGCTCTTGCGGCTGCCAAGTCTTTGCAGCGCGTCAAACAAGAATTCCCGCAGTTCGCCGGAAGAGATTTCGCGATCGGTCCCGCCTTGTGCGCAATAAAGGGTCATGCTGTCTGTTTCATATTACAAGGTGCCTGCGACTTTCTGAATGCATGTCGGCTCCGGGCTTGGCGCAGCTCATCACCATGGTCATGCCCGGCCCGCTCTTAAAGCCGGTAAGCCCTCCGGGCAAGGCCGTAGGCGAGGTCGGAAGCAGTTTCGTGTGCTTCGTCCTCGTCAAGGCGATGCTCTGCAACGAGGCGCGCCAAAAAGGAGCAATCGACGCGCCGCGCTACGTCGTGTCTTGCCGGTATCGAAAGAAACGCCCGGGTGTCGTCATTAAATCCGACGGTGTTGTAGAAGCCCGCCGTCTCCGTCGTGTACTCCCGAAAACGCATCATGCCTTCCGGACTGTCGTTGAACCACCAGGCGGGGCCCAAGCGCAGGCAGGGATAGTGGCCCGCGAGCGGAGCCAATTCGCGGCTGTATGTGGATTCGTCGAGAGTGAACAGAATGACGCTGAGGCGAGACTCGTTCCCAAAGCGGCTCAACAGCGGCCTTAAGCCCTGCACGTAGTCGGTGGGAAGAGGGATGTCGGCTCCCATATCGCGGCCGAAACGCTCGAATAGCCGGGTGTTATGGTTGCGGAGGCTTCCGGGGTGAATTTGCATGACCAGCCCGTCGTCCAGGCTCATGGCCGCCATTTCGGTGAGCATTTGCGCGCGGAACAATTCTCGCTCAACCGGTTCTCCCACACCGGAAATTATTTTCTGAAAGAGACGATCCGCTGCCTCGGGAGACAGATCCGCCGTCGCCGCCGTCGGATGGCCGTGGTCCGTGGCGGTGCAACCGAAGATTTTGAACTCATCCCGCCGCTGGCGCAGCGCGGACAAATATCCTCGCCAGCTACCTGTCGGCGCGCCGGTGAGCTCGCCCAAATGCGCAACATTTTCCCTGAACGAAGGAAAATCCGGATCGACAACCGGATCCGCGCGAAACGTCGGAATAATCCGTGCTTGGAAAGCGGATTGCCTGATTTCCGCATGATCCGCAAGCGAGTCGAGTGGCGAGTCCGTGGTCGCCAGCACTTCGAGCCGAAATCGTTCAAAAAGCGCGCGGGGACGAAACGCTGGTGTTTGGAGTTTTTCCGCGATGACGTCGAAATATTCATCGGCGTTTGCGGGGCCAAGGCGGGTGTCCAGTCCAAAGAGCTCCTGGAAAGCGAAATCCAGCCAGAGTCTCGTCGGCGTGCCGCGAAAAAGATAGTAATGTTGCGCGAAAATACGCCAAACGCTTCGCGGATCTTGCTCCGAGGAGCCAATTCCCAGGTGCTCCAAGGGAATGCCCTGACTGTAAAGCATGCGGAAGACGTAATGATCGGGAACTACAAACAATTGCGCGGGATCCGGAAAGGGTTCATTCTTTGAAAACCACCGGGGATTGGCATGACCATGCGGGCTAAGGATGGGCACGCTGCTGATGCTGGCGTAGAGCCGGCGAGCGATGGCGCGCGTCGTGTGATCCGCCGGGAGCAAGCGGTCGGCATTTAGGATCGTCACTTGCGAAATGCTAAGCGTTCAAGTTGCGCGGCACAAGTTCATTCGAACGTTGCGGCATGTTAATGGACGTTAAAAGAAGTTAAAATTTGAAGCAAGCAGCTTTTTTCCAAATACTTACGACGATGTGTCGCCGCTATTCCGGAATAATCTCAATGGCGCTGATCGAGGGATAGTTCACACCGGGCGTGAAATACAGTTCGATCTTGCCCTGCGCGGTCGGTTCGATATGCGCGAAGGACTTGACCAATGGCCCGTTTCCGGCTTCGCTGTAGATGTCAAAATTCTTCAAGAGCATCGAACCATTGCACGATACATCGAACACGCGGCTGCCTGCGCCACCCAGGCCGCCGTTGCGAATTCCGAACCAGCGTTCGAGAAAGTATAGCCGCACGGTGTACTTCTCCCCGGTGGCGACCGGGATAATGTAGTGGATGTGGCCGAAGCGGTGCCATTCGTAAAGGCGGGCGTCTGGAACTTTCGAGAGGTCGCCAGCGAAGCTGCTAAGGCGTCCCCCGAAAAAATAGCGGTCCCGCGTCCAATCGTTCCCTTTGGAGTCATGGTAGGAAGAGTTGCCAACCACGATCCTCACCGGAAGCATGCGGTGCGGAATTCCCGGCAAAATCTCCACGGCATTCACGAAGGATTCTGGCGTTGTGAAACTCACGTGAATCATCCCGTCCGCCGCCGGCGAGACGTCCGTAAAAACCTTCGTGGTGGCGACGTCATTGCCTGCGGCGTCGTCGACCACATCGAAGGTAAGCGTCGGTCCGCCATTGATCGAGAACTGTTCGGTGCGGGTATTCTCTTGAAAACCGGAGGTTTCCGCGAATAAGAGGTGCATTTCGTAGATACCCGGGGGCACTGGATAACTGCACTGAATCACTCCGCGGCGGCCGGTAGAGAA
>Ga0210393_10003883_pt1 | contig 11909 bp, 22 predicted proteins | sample IncBWC27OmetaG_FD_160068 | JGI IMG/M metagenome (GOLD analysis project Ga0210393, IMG submission 160068) | Forest soil microbial communities from Barre Woods Harvard Forest LTER site, Petersham, Massachusetts, United States - Inc-BW-C-27-O ... | reverse complement strand
AAGTTACCTACTGCGTTCAGGGCTGCCTTCAGCTTCACGGGCCTTGGCTTAAGCGATCCCAGAAGAGGATAATCCATCCCACGGGTTATCACCATGGATAATCAGTCCCCGTCGTCGTCTGCCAGGGTGGTGGTCGCTTCCACACCGCTCCCTCACTCTCCCTTGGGCGTCTCACCCCTCGCCTCAGAGAATACAGAAATCATTCCCGGCATGCCGACTCCTTCAGATGTGCCCCCTCGCCCCCCGCCAAAAGACGGTGGCCGACGCGCCGTCGCCACACACGGTTCGCCCGCCCCCCTGCGTAGCATATCCCTTCCAAGTGCCGACGACCGCTCCCTCACGCCCCCGGTCTCCGCGGGCAACCCGCTCCTCACGTCCCGCTCCGAGTCCTTACCCTCGCCATACCCCAGCGGCTCAAACAGTTCCCTCTCCGCATCCACCTCGACGCTGCGCGCAACGAGCTCGTCATCGCGCGCCCCACGCGCCCAGTCGTCGTCGCGACGCTCTACCCCCGGCGACTCGCCAACGAACGGCACCGCGCGCCGCCTCCCCACCCCCAATGCCAACGCGAGCTCGTCCTCGCTCTCCGCTGCGCGCGAGGGCGTCGCCAAGTCCCCCCGCACGCCAGCGGCCGACCAGCCCGCACGCTTCCGCGCTGTCCCCCGTCTCCCGAACGTGCAGGACGTCGAGCCCGCGCCCCCGCCCGTGATGTACTGGAGCAAGGCTCCAGTCTGGGGCGCACTCCCCACCCACGGCTTTCGCGCGCATACGGTCACCCTCGTGGACAACGTGGCGTGGATATTTGGCGGCTGCGACGACAGAGGGTGTTTCAAGGACATGTGGTGTTTCAATATCGGTGCGTGCGGCGCCTCACATACACACAAGCCGAGCCGCCCTTGAATTCTCGGGCGGCGCAGCCGAATGAATGGCTCATAACTTTTTTTTGTTTTTGATTCCCCCCCTTACACAGAGACGATGCAGTGGACCCATCCCGAGATGCAGGGAGACCTACCGCCGCCGTGTCGCGCGCACTCCGCGACGCTCGTCGGCCGCAAGATCGTCATAATCGGCGGCGGCGAGGGCGCCTCGTACTACAACAGCGTATTCGTCTTCGACATCCCCGCGCGGCGCTGGTCGCGCCCGACGTTCACGAGCGGGGACGTGCCGCCGCCGCGGCGCGCGCACACGACGGTGCTGTACCAGAACAAGATCTGGGTTTTCGGCGGCGGGAACGGGCTGCAGGCGCTGAACGACGTCTGGACGCTCGACGTCGGCGGCTCCCTCGACCGGATGCGCTGGGAGCAGGTCGCCATCTCGGGACGCAAGCGGCCGTCCCCGCGCGGCTACCACACCGCCAATCTGGTGCAGAACATCATGATCGTCGTCGGAGGCAGCGACGGCCGCGAGTGCTTCCAGGACATTTGGTGTCTCAACCTCGGTGCGTGCGCTGCCGTCCTCCCGTCCCCGCCCCATCGTCCTCGTCCTCTAATAGGAAATGCACGCATAGACACGGCAACTTGGACCCATGTCAAACCCGACATGGTGCACCGGCGTCTGTCGCACTCGTCCTCACAAGTAGGTTCCTATCTTTTCATTTCGGGCGGGCACGACGGTGCCGAGTACACCCCGGAGCTGCTCCTCTTTAATCTCGGTGAGCATTTCGCTCTCCCTCCCGTCCTCCCTCACGTTGATACCTAACTGTCTTCTTTTATCTAAAAAAAATAAATCTCTCCGATACAGTTTCCTTGCAATATGAGCCTCGCCCAACTCTCGGCCGGCCGCCAACGCCACGAGGTTATCACGCCTCGATCCTTGCAGACTCACGATTGTTCGTTTTTGGCGGGTTCAACGGACACGACGTCTTTGACGAAGTACACATACTTGACCTCGCCGCCGCGGCGTACCTCCCCCAAGTCACAAGTTTCAGCATCGACGCACAATGATACCATCTCTCTCATGCTAAAGGTAGATAGCCCTCTCACCGCATATGCATTAGCATTACGTCTTTATTTATTTTTTCCCATGATAGGTCAGGAACGGTGCCTATCTCGTTGTTTCTTCCGCACCTCTCATTTTGTTCGCTCAGGAGTCGTGTCGCGGTCACTACGGCTCTGTGGATCAGACAATGATGCTAGAGTATGCTGTTGTAGTACTGCTGCATATGTATTCCCCTCCCGTCTTACCTTGACGTGGGACTAGACGCGTTCGCTACCAGTAAAATCCCGCCTTGGAACGCAGGCGACAAAGTGGGCGCTGCCATCAAACAGGATTAGACAAAGCTTATCAAAATTCACGAGAGATCGATAAGACTCTGTAATATCCAATACCATCGATTTTGTCAAAACAAGCCAAGAATTGCTTCACAGAACTGACAGGGTATCGACAACTTAGCATAGCATCATCACCAAAGCGATAGGTCACATAGCAACGCAGTGACGTCAGCGAGGGCCTTGAAACCCCTCCGAGAAATCAACGATAACTATCGAGAAGACGAAGTGTCATATCAATGGACAGGAGACTCGGAGATTGAAAGTAGATGTTTTCTAGAACGTACTGTAGGGAGCGCGCATCAGTCCAGTCGAACTTATTCAGCCACAGCGTCCGCCTTGATAAGATCGGCCGCCTTTTCGGCGACGGCGACGACCGGAGCGACGGGATGCCCACTGATCTGGCTCGGGAAGACGGACGCGTCGACGACGCGGAGGCCCTTAACGCCGAACACGCGAAGGCGTGTGTCAACGACGCCAGTATCGGGGGAGGCGCTGATGCGCGCTGACGACGTCTGCGAAATGCGCGTGAGCTCGCATGGGGCTCTCACTGTGAAGAAGGGTGAATAGGCACTCACGGGGTGGAACGCTGCGCTGCAGTGCTCGCGGATGAATTCCTTGATCTCCTCGTCCGTGATCTGCGACGCCGCGCGATGGTAGGTCAGTGTGGGCATCGAGGAGACAATATCCAGGTAGGTGTGAATAGAGTCCTGTACATACACGATCGGGATCCGCGTCACCCATGTAGAAAAAGTCCTTGGTATCGGTCGAGTCTGCCTTGGGTTCAACGATGTTCTTGACACAGTTTGCGCGGCCGATACGCATAGAAAATCGCACGCCGCGCACAAGAACGTTCATGTCATTTTCCGATGCAAAGAAGCTGCAGGGGCAAATGTCAGTATGGGTGACGCAAGCGTGTAATACACATTACTTGGGATCGATAACGGGGTTATCGTATACATTAGGCGAATTGATGGTGACAGTCCCAGAGCTCTCAGGCTTTAAAACCACAGGGCCCTGCACCGCAAACAATTGAGCTTTAAATAACAAAAACCGCAACTGTCAGTCTCACAAACGTCGCGCCGTAGATTCCTGGGGGTGTCTTGATACCGGGATCAAAACCTCCAACGACCAAAGGGAGCCAAACAATCTCAAGATCGGGCGTGTTTGGTCCAGCGTTGTTGGCCCGAACCGGAACATCAATCGAGGACTTTGACCTATATGGTAGTCTATGTCCACAAGTTCCTCAACATCGTTATTTCCACCAGAGAACCATCAGAGACTTACTTTTCGTCGTCGACACGGATAAAGGCGGCACCAGGAGCAGAGAGTCCAGTCATTGGGCCCGTGCGGAAGACCAGCCATTGTAGCATCGCGAGACCTGCCTGAATGGGCGAGTTGAGGAAATCGAGCGTGTAGCCGCGCTTGCCGCGCAGGCAGATGGGACCAGATGATACATGCTATGCACCGCGGTCAATACACAGAAGAGAATATCCGCAATGGGAAGACCGCTCACATCACAGTAATTTTTCCCAACTTGTGATAAGTCCTTGACAACTTTGATGCCAACCTTCGACAGCTCCTCTTGGGGGCCGATCCCTGAGACGAGTAGGATGTGGGGGGTTGCAACAGCACCACCGCAAAGGATGACCTCGCGACTTGCCCTGACGCGATACTTGGGAGCTACTGGCGACTTGGACACTTCAACGCCGATCGCACGGGGTTCCGGACCGGACTCATCAAACAAGACTTTCTCGACCATGGTCGTGACGGCAACAGTGAGATTGGGACGCCTGAGCACACTGGGTGACAAGTAAGCAACGGCAACCGAGTGGCCTGAGAGTCTGTTAGCAACGTCCGAGACAGCTGAATTACGCCACTGCACCCACGTTCTCCTTTGTTAACGTAGGAAAGGAAAGTGGACACGCCCAACTGGCCCCTCGCCGTGTTGAAGTCACTGACATGACATTCAGCGTGTGACAAAGGTCAGGAGATGGAACTCTTACTGGATGCGCTTAACGCCCAGCTCCTCACATGCATCAATCAAGTGGTTGTGAATTGGCTAGAAAAACAATTGATTATCAAGGAGACTATAGACTTCCGGCTATGTTGAAGCGTACGGGAACAGTAGAATATGTTGTCTTCCAAGGGCCATCAGAGCCATGGTCTGAAGATGCGACATTGGGGTGGTTAGGGTGCGGCGTGTATTGCTCGGATTTGATGAAATAGCTTGAAGAACAGTAATTTTCTATGGTCATTAGTCGAAGAGAATACTCACTCACGGATGAAGGTCTTTATAGCTCCATCCAGTAGCTCCCAAGCGTTCCCATTCGTCAAAGTCTAATGGAGACCGTCAAACAATACCATGGAATTGTCGCGCTCTGCTTACCCTCAGGAGAGCAGTGTTGATATATAAGGGCATTGATTGAGCTGAACGGACACCAATCGCTTTAGCATACATCCAACCAACCGGATTGTTGTTGACCTACCAACAGCCTCCCAATACCTTGCCACGTGGGACATCATGTTGGCGATTTCCAGCGCGCGGTTGATTGCTTCGCATCATCGCATTGAGCCATCTCAACGAACAATCACATACTCGGACTTCAAGAAGTGAACGCGTACACCGTCTGATAATCCCAGTCCATGTGTGATTTCATAATTTGAGCCCATCCAAGAGGTAATCGTGTCAGGAATTCTTTCTCATGGCTGAACACATTGGCAAGCGATTTGAGTCTCGTGATTATGCGACGAATATACGAGGTGTGCGCACCTATCGCCGGCTTCAATTAACAGGACAGTCACGTTTGGATCTTCTGAGAGACGTGATGCAAGCACCGATCCAGCCGTGCCTTGTAGAGATTTTCATGTTAGCGGTTATTAAAGTAACGTGAGCCGAAATGTAACAGACCTCCCCCGACAACCACATAATCGTATGCTTTCCAACGACCCTCGTCAACGTTTTCCTCGACCCCTGTAGCAAATGCATTTGGGTCAGTCACGTAGGAGTGGGAGGAGCCCATAGGATTCAAGTGGCAAGTCCCAGGGGGTTGGGCCCCGCCTGGGTTGATATAAGTACGCCGCTGTACGCAACCGCCCATCCTTACGTCATTCGCCAACAGCAAACCTTATTAATAAGGCTTTATTAATCGGGCGCTTTGTTTTCCTTTATTTGCGCTGCGACGGATCACATGACAGTGTATCATCATACTTATTATGCGACTGTAACATTGAAGTGTCGCCACTTGGCGCTGACTTGGCCGTACACAGAGGTAGGTCGTTTCATGAGAGTGCACTTGGGCAGAGTTGAGCGTGCATTAGATATCAGGCCTATTAGGGGCCAAGCACGGTCTGGGGCTCAGAAAGCAGTGCGGTATGTATGCCATACCACAGGATGGTCTCAGTACAGTACCCTAATCATCGTCACCCATGGCAGGGGTCAGTCTAGCACGGGTGGCAATATCCCATCCATGTGTTGGGCCGTGACTTGAAAACGCCGATGGAGCGGTTACTCATCGGCGTCATCGCGGCATGATTTACATTTACCATACAGGCACATGATGGCATCACATTAATTAGTGGCGAGTACAATGCCAACTTGAAGGCTATTGGAGATAATCGATAATCAGTCGCGGTTGACGGGATTCAAAACCAATCTCACAACCGGCACAACCTTTGCTTTCCGGCTATCTCGTGCAGTCTCACGTTTCATACCGGTACTACGAGAGATATTGTATCCTGACAGAGCCGCGATGAGTAACTGTTCCTAAGGTTGACTCACATTTTATACCTGTACCCACACGTAACTGGTAAAGGCGTTAGTGGGGGATGACGAGAGTTGCTAGAAAACCGGGATTATAATTATAAACATTTATCGATAGTACTTATCGACCAAAAATGCCGAAGAGCAGGCTGGTCACGTGCGTATCAGGCGAGCGGCTCTAAGACCAGACCAACCTCTGAAGACTCGGAGTGACGATTGCAAAACCTTACAAATAATGTCAACTACACACTCCGCGCGCAAGAGAAAGCGTGGCATGTCAGACGCAAAGGAGTCTGGTTCGCTTTCCATCGAGCTTTCCAGTCTGCCCGACACCCAGGTTGGCCCGGTCCTTGGTGTGTGTGTGGTTCTTTTCGAGTCAGTGCCCCGATCCCTACTTATCTGCCTTATTTTCGGTCGCACAGCGAGCTTCCCGTGTCTTATACCCCCCAAAAGCACCGCCTTTAACGTCTTCGTAAAGGAAGAAGACGAAGGGATGGAGTTCGCAAAACGCTCGAGTACCGTTTCGGGCGAAACGGCTACCATTGAATTCTCTGGCTCGGCCAACGAAGGAAGTGATGGGAGCAAGTGCGGCCAGCTAATTGGTTCTCGCGGAACGCCGTACTCACGTTTTCTGAGTGTAGATACTTCCTCGCACTCCATCGACCGGGATCGTCGAAACTCATTCTGCAGCCCGCTCCGATGTACCCGATTTCTCGACAGATCAAGGCCCTCAAGAACTTCCAACCTACGGAACCTGGAAGCTCGGAGCATTTTCAGGCGCGTAGCATGCTAGGGAAAGCATTTGGGACGAAAAAGGCTAAGGCGGCGATACAAGCGCGTGAGCGCAACAAGGTGGACGTCAGCGCGATGGAAGATGTGGCGGGCGTGTTGCAGGACCGGATAGATGAAGGAACGGAGAACCTTCCAACGCAAGGTGCGCCCCGACTCCTTTTTTTTTGCGCGAAATCTCTCGCTAACGACCAAGGGCCGTCAGAAAAAATGGCAGAATCAGCGAATGCTGCGCGCCTCATCCCTGCTTACGATGTAGATGCCGAGAGACCGGAAGACATCTATCCGTTGCACAACATCATACCCGAGCTCGAATGGGCCGCCCTAGACGGCCTTCTCCCCAAACTCAAAAATGCGGCGGATGACCGCGCGAGGATGCGGCTGTTGCCAAATGCTCGCAGTGACTGGTTCCGACAACATCTCATGCTTGCGTATTCCTCGTCGAAACCTAAGTCTAAGATCGCGTTCGTGCCGTTATGTGACCGTATACCGTTTTTCGCGCATCCTGAGACCCAATTTGAAACAGGAAGATGCTGATTTACGCCTCGGTGATGTTTGCATTCCGCGGCGTAGCCGGTAGAAATGTCCCAGAGAGAACCACACTGCTAGAGCGCCTAGCTCCCGCTCCGGAAGTTGTGGTCGACGGCCTTCTTGCACGGTTTACGGAGACGCCAAGAGGATCCACTGTGTACGTCGGTTACTATCTACACGTTGTTTTGGCTCATGTGAGGTGTACAGGGCCCATGTCACGAGCGATAACGAAACGAGCCTTCTGACCCACCTATTTTCCCTTTGTTTGAAGATCGACGATTATGCGACAGACACTGCACTGATCGCATCAGATCTTAAAATGTCTCCTACGAGGTAGGACTCCATTTTCGAGCGATCTACATTGTGACAGGCTGAAATCCCCTCGAAAGAGTTAACGGCTTGTTTAGGTCACTTGGTACGACTTGTCTATCCAACGTCGTGATGACGGATGAACTGATTGTCATGGAAACATCCCTAGGGTGCACCATTGGCAAGCTCTCTCCACAAGATCTAAAACGCCTTGGGCTCCCGGACAGCGCCGGACAAGAGAAGCGCGCAATTCTCAAGACGCCGCTCACGTTCCCGAAACCCAGGCTGAAGCGACGGGCATGACCTAACGATTGATGGGTCGCATTCGTTCTATGATAGCATGTATCGTGTCCAGGGCCAATTCGAAAATTGACAATCCCCAGTCTCTTGTGCAATATTTGTGAGAGGGATGAGAGCCTATATCTTTACTGTCGTAGTCGGTAGGAAGTTTACAGGTAGGCAAAACTCCTCCGTGGATTCGACTACAGTACGCCGACACAACTGGCCACGTCAATCTCCGCCTGCGCGTCGGGAATAAAATGAACAGCATTGGGCATCTGCAGGGGCGCCAGGAGACAAGATGCGTTGTGGAATGACCGTGCCATAGACTGGCAACTCATAATCGAGGAGACATGCATGTCGATTGATATGGGAAATATAAGCGGAGGGGCGGACGTTCGGCACGACAGGGTTGGTGATGAAGAAGGCGCCAGGCCATTCATGTGCAACAGTGTGCTGGATAGTGTGTCCCAAAAGGCGAGTAAAGAGCGGTGGGGGTGTCGGGTGTCATGGCAGGGGACCGGACAGGGGGTGACCAGGGGAATCGGAAACCGGGCCGCACCGTCCCGTAATTTTCAAAATAGACGCCTGCTCACGGATAGCGTTCATGCTCAGCTATCACTGTACACTGTACGCACCACAGGGCAATCTACAACAAGATAATCCTATGACCCGACACCGCTGATACAACCTCCAACTTTTACAAAATGCCCTCTAGTCTCGCTACCCAATTAGCGCAAACGACATCTCTTAATGCTGCCCACCTTGTGGACCGGTCACGACGCAAGCCTACTCAGTCGTACCTCTTCACAGGACGTGAGGCTGACAAACACGACCTCGATTCGATACATGCGCTGGCTTCGAATGCCTTTATCCAACTCCGTCAGTGGAACCCCGCGATTCAGGGATATGAAAACGCCTTGTTTTCCGACGCCGCAAAGGGATTGGACAGAACGCTCTTACCCGTTGTTGAGGCAAAGGAACTCGACGGAAAGATTTCCGCGTTCCTGCCGCTTCTTGGGAAGGATCTAATGGAGATGCCCACCGGGAGACTGTTGGAGTGGCTTGTGCGTCGCTTCCGGTGAGTCTCGTTGGTCTCGGGATTGGACTCAGAGGAGCTGATGAAAGACAGGATCAACGAATTCAATGTCGAAGACGTCTTGTCATTATTTCTCCCTTACCACGACTCGCCCCACTTTGCCAAGATGATCACCATACTTCATGTAAAGTGAGCATGTTTTCCGAGTTGTCAACTGTTCATGTTCTAGACGCCCATCACCAGACTCGACGCGCCCTGGGGCTTTCTTAACGCATACAAGTCGGCTGCTCAAAGCGTGCCAAGAACAGCTTTGGTCACAGAAATGCTCCGCAACGTCGTTGTCGCGCGTTTCGTCGCGTCTGCCCTCCCAAAAGCTATCAAGGAGAAGACAGCGCACCACGCGCTGATCGCCTTCCATACTTCCGTTCTCCTCGAGTACATTTCAAGAGCAAAAGCATTAGATGACGCCTCCCTTGTATTTTTACTGCCAGCTATGTTGGAACCCCTGCAGGAAAGCGCTGTCCGGGAAAATATTCTTACCAAAGACGTAGTTGTAAGCGCACCGTTTCATACCCCCCTGACTGGTGATACTGATGTCTGTCTAGCTCTCCAGCTACGTGCTACTCTCTGCTCTATCACAAAAATGCGTCCTGCAGAGCCCTGCGGTCAAAGTGATCCTCGATGCGATGGCATCCTGCTCGTCAAGAGTGGCACCGCAACAGTTCATCAACGCTACTATATCTGTGCTCAGCCCTCAAGATCAACTCGATGACCTCCCCGATCCATTCATACGGGTTGTACTTGAATTACCGTGAGTCTATATGTCAAGCAAGGATTCTTAATGAACCAACAGACCGCCAGGGACATACATGAGATAATTTTACACACGACGCTTTGGTCTGGATTCGAAAAGCTGATCAACCCGATGGTTTCACCACTAGTTGACAGGTAGCAGTTTGACTTCCTTACCCTTATTGTCAATAGCTCATGCATTTGTACAGAGTAGAGCAACAAACTGCCTTTTCAATATTAAACGCAGTTATTTCGTCTAGCAATTTGCCCCAAGACTTACTCCAGAGCATTACTACCGACTTGATCGACGCCGCGCTCCAATGCAATTCCTCGCCAACAAGAAACTTACATCGCCTGCTAGTATCCCTTCAACAAAGGCACCCGAACATCGTCCAGGACAGGTCACGCCTGAGCATCGATGAAAACGAAGGTCAAGAGGAAGCCATCGAGCAGCTGCTTCTATCTTTGTCCGTGGTAGGAAAATTCAGTTCTGTCCTGGTGTCATTGTCTTACACGTTTCGGTAGAAGACCTCGCATCCGAGAGAGACGTCGGGGATTGATATGGTGGTTGCATCAATGGACGTGAACGGTGAAACGAGGGCTGCAGCTGTCCAGGGTATGCTTCGCACCCTCCGCGAATCGGTAGCGCCAGATCCCGAGACTTTGGTTGGTACACTCGGCCGTGTTCCTCACAAGTATCTACGTTAATATTTTCTCCTTTAGGAATCCTTGCGTTCCGCGTTCCTTGCACGCGTCCATGACTCTGTCGCGGTCCTCAAAGCATTATACTCCGAACCATCCGTCCTTCTTCCCGTCCTGCTTTCCGATCCGGCACCCTATATCAAGGCAGTTTCCGAGGCAGTCATCGCAAAATCGTCCCAACCATCGCGCGCCATTATACGCGCACATCTATCCTTCCTCGCTTTGCACTTGCTACCGGTAGTGCCACAAGATGTCGTCGAGGACGCCTTCTCACACGTGTTCTTCCCTTTCTTGTTGTTCTCAAAGCCGAAATTTCGCACTGCCCAAGCCGTATGGGAAATCGTGGAAGCCGCACAGAAAAGCGCCCCAGATGTGGGGCTTGCGCGATGCGAGAGCCTGGAAGGCTGTGTCGAAGTCATGAAGGAGGAAGAGAGGCTGTTTCTAAGCAGGGCTATGACCCGGAAGGACGAGTCTGTAACCTCTGCGTTCGAGAATGCGGAAGTGATGCGCAAAGTGAATCTAGCGGTTGCTTCCCGGATGGCAGGTGAGTACTTATTTGATATCAAGGTAAGGTTACCTACTGAATGGGCGCGATAGAGACCATACTTGTCTCGAAGAAGTATACCGAGCGATTGGAATCTCTGCTGCTGAAACTATTAGATCCAGATCACCATGCGCGCAATCTTGCTTACCTAGTTACCCGCGCACTGCTCGGGATGGTCTCCGGAGAGGATCAGATCGACGTGGCCCAGCGGGTTCTTGATGCCATGGCAATTACAACACTTGAGGAAATGTATGGATTCCTAAAAGGCGCAGAAATTCTACAGGAGGTCAGTCATATGTGTATACCATGACTGTTTGAGGCTTATCGCCTGACTCTCCAGTTCTTGAATGATACCAACTTGGGCACCAATGTAGTCCTGAAGCCCCAAAGTCGCAACACGCTGCACTGGTTGCAGACATCGCTTCTCTGCGTGATCCCTGTACTTCCTCGACCACCTGGTGATGCTCTGAGCTTTACCGATTCTCTGCAGCCGGTAATCGTCTACTCGACCGATAGTTTTTCGCCCCACTTACACACTCCCAAGAGCGAACCGACCACGCGAAGTGCTAGCTTTGTCCGATTAATGCGTTCGATCTACAAGTTGACAAATTCTTCATCTACCCTGCCTGTGATACCCGCATCACTTCTACGAGCGCAATTCATCCACCTTGCGGACGATGCCCTTGCCTTTTTGGTCGGAGTCTGGTTATCAGAAGAAGACGCACAGCTGCGCAGAACCGCTCTGTCGCATGCTTTCGCATTTATTGCGGCGCACGAAGCGACAGAGAATATAATAGACTTCCAAACGGTGCTTCCTGCACTTCTCGTCGCTCTCGGAGATCCCGATCGAGGAGTCAGGCACCAAACGTCCGAATGCGTGCGGCTACTCGCCCG
>Ga0210393_10003882_pt1 | contig 11910 bp, 11 predicted proteins | sample IncBWC27OmetaG_FD_160068 | JGI IMG/M metagenome (GOLD analysis project Ga0210393, IMG submission 160068) | Forest soil microbial communities from Barre Woods Harvard Forest LTER site, Petersham, Massachusetts, United States - Inc-BW-C-27-O ... | reverse complement strand
CAGCTGTCGCCATGGACCACTACGCGAATTTCCGGCGTAATTCCCGGCAGCACAAACTGTTCAAATTTTCCGGCCTCGATTGGCGTATCGGCCAGCGCATCATAACTCCGTGCCACGCTGCAAGCCTGCCGCGCGCCCGCCATGTCTTCGGCGTCCATCGTGGTACGCCATTCGTCCGGAAGATCCCTCAGACACACGCGCGCGTCTTCGCCTCTGCGATCGCGCGCATACAACAAAATCATCGCCGGATTAATAAACGCGTGTTCGCCATTCAGTTGCGTCGCGTATGGTCCAGGTTCATCCCAGTACGTGCTGTAGCGGACGGTAATTGCTCCGTTCCCGCTGATGCGCCACGTTTGCTTGTCCAATTTTTCAATGGCCACCGGAGCGGCTCCAACCGCCGCCTCGACACGCTCCATGTGGCCGCTAAAATCGCGGATCTGGTATAGCGCGTTCCACGCCGGGAGCTGTACGATCACCTCGCCGCTCACATCGGGAATATTCATTTCTACATGAAAGAGATGCAGCTCGGGATGCGCCGCGGAAATCGTGTACACAATGGTTGCGTGCGTAGCGGCGCCGGAAAATAGCACCGCGGCCAAAAGCGCCAGCGCGTAAAAACTCTTGGAATGTTTCCCGGCGGAAAGGATCACCTGCCGCTAGCCTCGGCAGGAACCGGCGCACTCGTTCCCAGTTTCTTCACCAGCTTGTCGCACAACCCGTCAAAGCTTCCGTTGGACATCACCAGCAGGACATCGCCCGGCTTCGCTTCCCGCGCGACGAATTCCGCGATTTCTTCCGAACTGCCAATCGCTCTCGCATCTCGTCCGAGGCCGCGCACGCTCTCGGCCACTGCTTCCGGCTTCATGCGATCTTCATCACCCAATTGTCCGGCGCGAAAAACTCCGCCAAGCACCACGCGGTCCGCCAGAGCCAAGGATTCCGGCAGCGTTTCTTCAAAAATCTTGCGCCGCATCGAATTGGAACGCGGCTCAAGAATCGCCCACAAGCGGCGTCCGGGCCAGCGTCCGCGCGCTGCTTCAATCGTTACGCGCACCGCCGTAGGATGGTGCGCGAAATCGTCGACCACGGTCATGCCGCCAATTTCACCCTTCACATCCATACGACGCTTCACACTGCGAAACGTTGCTAACGCTTCCGCGATCGCGTCGCGCGGAATGCCGCGCCTTTGCGCCACCACCGTTGCCGCCATGGCGTTCAGAACGTTGTGCCGCCCGGTGGCCGCCAAATGAAAATTTCCCACCCACTCGCCGCCATGTTTCACAGCAAAGCGCATGCCATCGCCCTCGGCAACGACCCCGCTCGCAACCCAGTCGTTCTGCTCGCCAAATCCAAACGTCTCCACCTGGCACAGCGCTTTTTCCGCCGCGCGGCGAAGCGCCGGTCCGGAAGCCTCCGTGTCGCCCCAAATTACCACGCGGCCTCTGCGCGGCACCAAATTTACCAGCCTGCGGAACGCCAGCTCATACGCTGCAAAATCCGCATAAATGTCCGCGTGATCGTATTCGAGCGATGTGATGATCAAATCGTCCGGGTGGTAGTGAAAAAATTTCGGCCCGCGGTCCCAGAAAGCGGTCTCGTACTCGTCACCTTCCAGAATAAATTCCTCGCCGCCACCCAGCCCGTAACTCTTGCCAAAATTCTCCGCCACTCCGCCCACCAGGAAATTCGGCTTGCGCCCCGCCGTCGCAAAAATCCACGCCAACATCGCGGTAGTGGTGGTCTTTCCATGCGTGCCGCTGACCACAATCGAATGCCGGCCCGGCAAGAAAATCTCTTCGAGGATTTCCGGCAGCGAACGGTACGGAATTTTGCGGTCCAGCACTTCTTCGAGTTCCGGATTCCCGCGCGCGATAATATTCCCGATCACCACGAGATCCGGAGTTTGCGCCAAATGCGCCGCGTCAAACGTATCGAAAAACGGAATTCCCAAACTCGCCAGCAGCGTGGACGCCGGCGGATAGACTCCGGAGTCGGAACCCGTTACGCGATAACCGTTCTCGCGCAGCATACCCGCCAGCGGCGCCATCGCCGATCCGCCAATGCCGATCACGTGCACCTGCTTCACCGCCGTCATGCGGTCACCGCCGGCTCCAAAATCTCCAGCATCCCTGCTCCCCTGGCGCTCAATTTTCCGTCCACTCCCAGCGGCACGGTGAGCATCGCGCGCATCGTGTGCCCAACCGGCGCTCCGAAAACCACCGGAACTCCCAACGGGGAGAGAATTCTCTGGCACACATCGCGCACCGTGGGACTTCCCGCCACGGGAGCTTCGCACTCCGGGAAATCTCCCAACAGCATTCCACGCACCGCCTTGAATTTTCCCGCCTGCAACAAATGCATCAGCGCGCGATCCACTTGCCACGGTTTCATTCCGCGGTCCGCCAACAACAAAATCACACCGCGCGTGTCCAGTTCCCATGGCGTTCCCAGCGTTGTTTCCACCAGCGTCAGGCATCCGCCGAGAATTTTTCCCTGCGCTTCGCCGGCAACCAACGCTTCACCCTGCAAAACCAACGACCATCCACCGTCCGTCTTAAACAACGCGTTGATCAGTGAATCTTTATCGTAGCCTTTCGCCGCACTCGCTCCGCCATCGAGTCCTGCGGCAATCATCGGACCATAAATGGAAACCCATCCATGCTTCTGCCAAAGAAAAATCTGCAGCGATGTCAAATCGCTGTAGCCCAGCACGCTTTTCGGCTGGGCAAATTCTTTAATCTCTAGCCCGTTCAACAGATAGTTGGATCCATATCCACCACGCACCGCCACCAGCGCCTCAACATCCGTGCGCGCGAGCGCATGCAAAAACTCCGCCCTTCGTTCCTCGGTGGTCCCCGCAAAAAATTCATGCGGCTCGCGAACGGCGCCGTCGCTCACGTGCAATCCAAGTCGTCGAAGTTCCGCTATCCCGAGTTCAATCCGCGGCGGGGCTGCAGGCGACGCCGGACCAATCGGCGCAATTACGCTGCCCGCGCGCAAAGCATGAGGCTTGCGCGCCGTCGCACCCGCCGCAACTGTCGCAGGGGATCCGGTCGTGGCGTTCATCCGTTCTGTCTCTCCACCGGGATCATCTCCAGCGTCACGCCGGGCTTCGTCAACGCCGACAACAATTTTTCCTGCTGCCGGTGGGTAACTTCCGCGTCAAACTGAATCACACTTTTTCCGGGCGGAGCGACGCTTCCGCCTGGTCCCATTCCTGCCATGGATACCTGAAAATTATCCAGCGCAATTTTAAACTCGGTAAAAATGCGATGGACATCCGCAACTACATCGGACGATACATCGCAGGAAATACGGAACAACATATAGCGCGGCTTCAGGTTGAACCATTCCTCCACATAAACAAACAGAATCAGCGCCGCCAGCGTCGCCAGACAGCCGATCCCAGACACCGCATAGAATCCGCCGCCAGCTCCCATGCCAATCGCCGCTACGGCAAAAATTGTCGCCGCCGTCGTCAATCCCACCACGCTTCCGCGTTCCCGCAGGATCGCGCCGGCACCTAGAAAACCGATCCCCTGCACAATGTTAGCGGCAATCCGTGTCGGGCTGGAATCGCCGGTCGCTCGTGCGATCTCAATCGACAAGACGGTGAACAACGCTGACGCCATGCACACGCAAAATCCCGTGCGCATGCCCGCCGGTCGCCGCCGGTAGCTGCGCTCAACGCCAATTGCCGCGCCTAGCATCCCGGCCCACAACAGCCGGGCCACAATGGTGCTCACTGGAAGCATATCCCCCGCGCTAAATCTTCGCCTTTGCAGGATTTTAGGACACTACAGTTTGAATTGCGTGAGTTTCGCGAAGTGCCGTGCCCTGCCGTGTATCTCGCTGCGCTTCAGCGTGCGCAAGCGGTCCAGCCCGAATTTTTCCACCGTAAAGCTGCCTAAGACCGAACCGTAAACCATCGCCCGCCGCAATTCGAGGTCGCTCTTTTTTCCGGTGCTTGCCAGATAACCCATGAATCCGCCCGCAAAACTGTCTCCGGCGCCGGTTGGATCGTGCGGTTCCTCGAGCGGAAATGCCGGTACGCAGAACACGCCGCGCTTATCCACCATCATGGCGCCATATTCGCCGCGCTTTACCACCAGCGTCGAGGGGCCCATTTTGAAAATGTGCCTGGCCGCCAACAACAAGTTGTGTTCGTTCGAAAGTTCGCGGCACTCGGAATCGTTAATCATCAAAATGTCCACGTGCTTCAGCGTCTCGCGCAGTTCGCCATTGCTGCCGGAAATCCAGTAATTCATGGTGTCCAGCGCCGCCACCTTCGGCCGCACCTTCACCTGGTGCAGCACGTCGCGCTGCAAATCCGGGGCAATATTCGCGAGAAAGACAAATTGCGATGTCTTGTATTTTTCCGGCAGCTTCGGCTTGAAGCCGGCGAAGACGTTCAGCTCCGTCGCCAGCGTGACGCGCTCGTTCAAATTCTCGGAATATTTTCCCGCCCAAAAAAAGGTTTTCCCTACAGCCCTCTCTAGCCCTTCGGTGTCGATCGGCCGCCCCTTGAAGATCGCCGCATCTTTCGATGTAAAATCGTCTCCCACAATTCCCACCAGATTCACGGGCGTGAAAAAACTGGCGGCTACGGCAAAGTACGTTGCCGCCCCACCCACCGCGCGGTCCACTTTCCCGTACGGACTTTCCAGCGCATCAAACGCCACCGATCCCACTACCAGTAAAGACAATGTATTCTCCCCGGGAACTCAGTTTTGAATGTATTTGTCGATGATCGCCGCCAACTTTTTCTTCGTCGCTTTCGGCACGATCTTTAGATCCGTGATCAGCGCATGCTGCAACGCAGAACCACATTTGCAGGCGCGTTCCGGGTGCAGCGCGCGCACCGCTTCGCGCAACACGCTTTGCGCGTTGCCCGCATTCTGCTGCAACGTCGCCAAGATCTGCGCGCCCGTGACGGACTCGTGATCTGGGTGCCAGCAATCATAATCGGTGATCATTGCGATCGTTCCGTAGCAAAGCTCTGCTTCGCGCGCCAGCTTCGCTTCCGTCACGTTGGTCATGCCGATTACTTCGAAATGCAGCTGCCGGTGCATCGTCGCTTCCGCAAAGGTTGAAAATTGCGGCCCTTCCATACAAATGTATGTGCCCTTGCGATGCACCGGCACTGCGCAATGCACGCTCGCGTCCCCAAGCGCCGCGGAAAGTTCCGCGCATGTGGGGTGCGCAAACGAAACGTGCGCCACCAGCCCCTCGCCAAAAAATGTGGAAATGCGGTGCCGCGTGCGGTCCACGAATTGATCCGCCACTAAAAATTCTCCCGGACGCAGATCTTCCTGCAGCGAGCCCACCGCGCTCACGGAAATAATCCGCTCCACGCCCAGCAACTTCATCGCGTAAATATTTGCGCGATAATTAATTTCTCCCGGCAGAATCCAGTGCCCGCGTCCGTGCCGCGCCAAAAACGCCACGCGCTTCCCTTCGAGGGTGCCCACCACAAACACTTCACTCGGATCGCCGAATGGCGTCTTTACCTTCACTTCTTTCGTGTCGCTCAATCCGCTCATCGCGTAAAGTCCGCTGCCGCCGATAATTCCAATTCTCGGCCCGTCATCCGCCGGGCTCTTACGCGCTTTGGTTTTTTCCGCCGCCATGCATCGCTCTCCAAAAAATCTGCCTCCCCATACTCAGGAGTTCAAGTCCACCGGAACGAATTCCACTTTTCGCTCGTGCTCGTGCAAACTACCCGCCGGGTGCTCGGCGTCGTGTCCAAACGCCACCAGCCATTTTTCCTGAACTATCCGCGCAACCCACGTCCGCTTGGTCTCCAAAGTCCGCAGCGGATACAAGTCGTAGCCCATAATCCAGGGCAGCGGCAGGTGATGCCGCGTCGGAATCAGATCAGCTACCGCCAGCAACGTCTTGCCGCCTCCGCTGATTTTCACCGCTTGAATAGTAGCATTGTGCCCAGGAATGCATATCGCCGCTACGCCTGGCAAAATTTCCTTCTCATCGCCCGGTTCGCCCGTTCCATCCAGCAATCGCCACCGCCCCGCCTCCGTCACCGGCGCAAACGCATGCGGAAAATAACTCGCGCGGTCGCGTTCCGTCGGATTCTCGGCATGCTCGAGTTCCCCGCGTTGCACCACATACTCCGCGTTCGGAAACGCCAACTCATCGCGACCGTCCACCCGCCGCGTATTTCCGCCCGCATGATCGAAATGCAGGTGCGTGTTGATCACCACGTCGATATCGCCAGGCTCGAGTCCGACGTTCGCGAGGGATGACCGCAAAGGGTCGCCTTCCTCAATTCCATAAATATTTCGCAACTTCGCGCCCCACGTAGTTCCGTTCCCCGTTTCCACCAAAACATTCTTGCCCGACACCCGCAGCAGCAACACATTTCCCGCCAGCCGTATCCGGTTCCGCGCATCCGCCGCAATCTTTTTCTCCCACAGCGGCTTCGGCACCACGCCAAACATCGCTCCGCCGTCCAAATAGAAATTCCCGCCGTGCAAATATCGCACTTCAATCTCGCCAAAATACATCCGCGCTAACTCCGCAACCCGCTCTTCGCCACAATTTCATTCACCGCCGAAAATGGATCAAGCCGCCGCGCCGCCACCTCCCCCGCCAGCCGCGTCAACAATCTCTCTCCTTCCACTCCGCCTAGCGCGCGCTGTAGAACCCGCGACTCCACCAGTTCCACCAATCTCTTTTTCCAGTGTTCCAAATGTTTCCGTTCGCGTTCCCCGCTCGCTACAAAATGGGTGCGAAATTTATCTATGGTCTCCGCCAGCACATCGATGCCGCGATTCTCCGACGCCACCGTTCGCACCACCGGCGGATGCCACCCGTCCCGCGGCATCACCAGCGACAGCATGGCATCCAGTTGCTGGTGCAAGCGGTCCGCACCCTCGCGATCCGCCTTGTTCAAGACAAAAATGTCCGCAATCTCCATCAACCCAGCCTTCATATTCTGAATATCGTCGCCCATCCCTGGCACCAGCACCACCAGCACGCAATCCGCCAGTCGCACAATATCAATCTCATCCTGCCCCACGCCTACGGTCTCGATCAGCAACTCCTGCTTCCCCGCTGCGTCCAGCAGCAGCGCCACCTCCGCCGTCGCCCGCGCCAACCCTCCCAAAAATCCCCGCGTGGCCATCGACCGGATAAACATCCCCGGATCGCCCGCGTGTCCCTGCATGCGAATGCGATCCCCCAAGATCGCTCCTCCGGTATAAGGCGAAGTCGGATCCACCGCAATCACGCCGACGCGCTCATCGCGTTTGCGATAAAACGCCGCCAGCCGGTCGACGAGCGTACTCTTTCCCGTCCCCGGCGCTCCAGTCATCCCCGTCAAGTAAGCTTTGCCTGTTGAAGGAAACAGCAGCCGCAACAATTCCTCGGCCTCCGGCCCATGATTCTCCACCGCCGTAATCGCCCGCGAAATTGCACGCACCTCTCCCGCGCGCACCAACCCAGCCCATTGTTCAACGGGAATGCTTGGCATCAACGTGACCCGGTCTCTTTGGAACTGTAACGTAATTTCCGCTGCGCACTGGAATAGAAAATGCGCTGTCACCGGATAGACTCTACTTCTTTCCGACTTATAATGCTGCGCATGGATTCCCCTCAAGAGCATACTGACGGGGCTTCGATTCGCCTCGATCGCCAGAATCCCTACCTGCGCCTGCAGTCCGTTACGGTCTTTGTTCGCGATTTAGACTGCAGCCTGCGCTTCTACTTGGGGCAACTCGGTTTCCATCTCATCTTCGACGGCTACACGCAGCCCGGTGGCCGCTGGGTCACCGTCGCTCCGCCCGACGGCGCCGCCAACCTCACACTCGTCGCGCCGGAGCCCGATTCTCCGCAGTACAAGCTCATCGGCCGACCGACGCAAGTCTCCTTCGTCACCGACGACGTGCTCGCAAAATACCTCGAATGGACCAAACGCGGCGTGCGCTTCAATTTCACCCCGCGCCTGAAGCGCCTCAAAAACGAGCTCCGCGCTTCGCCCGCGCACGCGCCTCATCGCAGTTCGGCTGGCGACGATCCCGCAGCTCACCCTGAAGATCACGCACCGATCTGGGGCGGCGTCTTCACTCGCTTCAAAGATCTCGACGGCAACTCTTTCGCTCTGGTCAGCTTCGACGACGTCACCCATGCGGTAGAAGCACAACGCCGCGCCGTCGCGGAAAAATTGGACGCAGAACGCCGCTCCGCTCACGAACTCGAAATCGCCAAAGAAGTGCAATCCCGCTTTTTTCCGCAGTCTCAGCCGATTCTGAAAACCCTCGAATACGCCGGGGCCTGCCATCAGGCGCGCGCTGTAGGCGGCGACTATTTTGACTTTCTACCTCTCGGCGGCGAGCGCCTCGGCATGGTCATCGGCGACATCTCCGGTAAAGGCATCGCCGCGGCGCTGTTGATGGCCAATCTCCAAGCCAACCTGCGCAGCCAGTGCGCCATCGCTCTAGACCAGCCGCAACAGCTGCTGCGCTCTGTGAATCGGCTGTTTTGCGAGAACACAACCGACAGCGCTTTCGCCACACTCTTCTTCGCAGAGTACGACGGCGCCAACCAGCGCTTGCGCTACGTCAATTGCGGCCATCTTCCCGCGCTTCTTCTGCGGTCTGACAACACGCTCTTGCACCTGCACTCGACCGCCACCGTGCTCGGCCTATTCAAGACTTGGGATTGCGAAATCGGTGACGCGCAACTGTTCCCCGGCGATGCCTTGGCTCTGTACACCGACGGCATCACGGAATCCTTCAATCACGCCGACGAACAATTCGGTGAGGACCGCCTCGCCGCAGCGCTCCGCCGGCACCGCGACCTCTGTCCAGAGTCTCTCCTCGCCGCCGTCGTCGACGAAGTCCGCCAATTCAGCCCGCTCGAACAACACGACGACATCACCCTCATCATCGCCAAGTGCTCCGCCGCTTGAGGCACGGGACGGTAGTTAGCCTGAATTCGGATGTTCATGATTGCTGGCTCTATGTTCAAGCTAAGGATAGGCGGTAATTTGGGAGGATCGGAGAATCTCAACCGCCGAGCGCAAGGTTCGGGTGGCTCCGTCTACGCGAAGATGGGCAAAACCAAAGAGGCCCGTGAGGTATTGATCCAGGCGATGGACGCTCTCAAACCCGATGAGCCCGAGGATAATTCCTGGTACGCCCTCGGCCGTATCGGCGAACAATACGGTGAAACCGCGGTCGCTTCCGCCGACTACCGCCACGTCAACAAACCGAAAAAACCCATCGAAATTCCGGGATCATCTTACCGTCTAGCGCAGCTCCGGCTCGCGGCGCAGCCACACTAGACTGCCGAGGGCCTGTCGTGTTCACAACTCATCACTTCTTCCCCAGTAATTGCCTCGCAATCACCAATTTCTGTATCTCGCTCGTCCCTTCCCCAATCGTGCACAGCTTTACGTCGCGATAGAACTTCTCCGCCGGATAATCCTTAATAAATCCATACCCGCCGTGGATCTGCACGCACTCGTTGGCTACCCGCACCGCCACTTCGCTCGCAAACAATTTCGCCATGCTCGACTCCCGCGTAAACCGCACATCCCCGCGATCCGCCAGCCACGCCGCCTGGTACACCAGAAGCCGCGCCGCCTCCACCTCCGTCGCCATATCCGCCAATTTAAACTGGATCGCCTGAAACTCGCTGATGGCCTGGCCAAACTGTTTCCGCTGCTTCGCATATGCGACCGCCGCGTCCAGCGCGCCCTGCGCCATTCCGAGCGCCAGCGCCGCAATCGAAATCCGCCCGCCATCGAGAATCTTCAGACTGCCCGTAAAGCCTTCGCCTTCCGGCCCCAGCATATTTTCCGCCGGCACCCGGCAATCCGTAAAAATCACCTCCGAGGTATCGCTCGCGCGCATTCCCAGCTTATTTTCTTTCTTCCCGGGCCGGAATCCCGGCATTCCCTTTTCCAAAATAAACGCGCTGATGCCATGCGAACCCTTCGACTTGTCCGTCACCGCCATGGCCACGCAATAATCCGCATAATGCCCGTTCGTGGTAAAGGTCTTCGCCCCGTTCAATACCCAAAAATTCCCTTCGCGCACCGCGGTCGTCTTCGTTCCGCCCGCATCCGATCCCGCCTCCGGCTCCGTCAGCGACCACGCGCCAATCTTTTTCCCCGACGCCAGCCCCGACAAATATTTCTTCTTCTGCTCGGGAGTGCCAAACTTAAAAATGTGATTGCTGCACAGCGAATTGTGCGCCGCCACGATAATTCCGACCGATCCGTCCACTCGCGACAATTCTTCAATCACCAGCGCGTATTCCGCATACCCGAGCCCCGCCCCGCCATACTCCTCCGGGAAAATCACGCCCAGCAGTCCCATCTCCGCCATCTTCGGAAAAATCTCCGCCGGAAAATGCGAAGCCTCATCCCACTCCATCACGTGCGGCCGGATCTCCCCCTCGGCAAATTCCCGCACCGACTTCCGCAACGCCCGCTGCTCATCGCTATAAGTAAATTCCACGCCGTAGTCTCCCCGTCGCAATTAACCGCCGCTAATTCTCAACCAAAGTTTATCTTATGCCCCGCAAATCCGCACCTGCGGGAGGCGCAGCCCTGTGGCTTACCGTTCTTGCGCTCTTCTTGTGGTTGTGAGTTCCGCCTCCCCCTCGAAAAAACCCAACGCCGACCGGGCCAACGCCATCACTGCGCAAAACACGAACTAGTCTCGATTTTTCATTGCCGCTTTACTTTATGACCTCATTACCTCGCTCCTCTTCCACCGTGCTACCCTCCACTCAGCATGCCCGCACCAACCAAATCCGTCCGCCCTGCCAACACCGGCGCACCGGCCGCTCCGGCCAGTTCTGCTCTCCTCAGCAGCCGCGACAATCGCTGGCTTAAAGCTTTCCGCATCGCCCTCCGCGGCGGACTTCCCACGGAATCCGGAGCCGTCGGCGTCGAAGGCGTGCGCCTCACCGAAGAAGCCCTGCGCTCCGGCTGTAAAATTGGCGCCGTGCTCTTCAGCGAATCCGGCGAGCGACATCGCGAACGCCTCGCTCCCTACATTGCGCGCCCGGAAATTGCCTTTCCCGTTCTACGCACCACCGATCGCCTTTTCGAGGGTCTCGCCGACACCGAACATCCGCAAGGCGTCGCCGCCCTCGTCGAGCCGCGTCTCGCCACCTTCGACGACCTGCTGCGCACGCCGCAATCCGCGTGCTCGCCGCTACTGGTCGTTCTCGCCGGCGTGCAGGATCCCGGCAACGTGGGCACCATCTTGCGCACTGCGGCTGCGTTCGGCGCCACCGGAGCTGCCACTGCCGCCGACGGCCACAGCGGCACCGCCAGTCCCTTTTCGCCAAAAGCGCTGCGCGCTTCGGCAGGCGCAGCGCTGCACCTGCCGCTGCTTCCCGGGATGTCGCTCTCGATTTTGCTGGCGCAGCTCAAAGTCGCTGGCGTCAGCACACTTGCGTCCAGCGTTCATGAACCCGGCGGCGACGACGCTCCGCTCCTCGCGCCTTGGGAGGTCGATTGGTGTCAACCCGTGGCGTTGCTCGTCGGTAACGAAGGCAACGGTCTGCCAATCGAAGTGGAACGCGGCGCGGACGCGCGCATCCGCATCCCCATGTCCAGCGGCATCGAATCGCTCAACGCCGCCGCTGCCGCCGCCGTCCTCTTTTACGAAGCTGCCCGCCAAAGAAACTCCGCAGCCGCTGCCAACATCCAAACTTCTGGCCGCACCATGCCAACGAGTTTGTTTCCGTGACCCAGCGATGAGCCTCTTCCCCGATTTGCGAATCGCAACGCCAGCAAATTCCCGTGACGCGCAGCGCAGCGGCGACGCGGAAATTCCCAGCGCGCAGCAGCCCCTCGCAGAGCGCATGCGTCCGCGCACCCTCGACGAATTCATCGGCCAGGAAAGACTTCTTGGCCCCGGCAAACCG
>Ga0210393_10003879_pt1 | contig 11914 bp, 4 predicted proteins | sample IncBWC27OmetaG_FD_160068 | JGI IMG/M metagenome (GOLD analysis project Ga0210393, IMG submission 160068) | Forest soil microbial communities from Barre Woods Harvard Forest LTER site, Petersham, Massachusetts, United States - Inc-BW-C-27-O ... | reverse complement strand
CGGACTGGGGCACGCTCGGTCCAGGACCACTGGCTACTGACCCGCGGGGCTACTGAACAGCGAAAGGAGGCACGCCAGTGCCGCTGCTCGTCGGCACGTCAGGCTGGCAGTACCGGGACTGGCGCGGGGCGTTCTACCCGGAGCGGCTGCCCGTGTCCCAGTGGCTCGAGCACTACGCGACCCTGTTCCCTACCGTGGAGAACAACGGAACGTTCTACCGCCTGCCGGTCGCCGGCACCGTTGCCTCCTGGCGCGCCCGGACGCCGGCTGGCTTCGTTATGGCCGTGAAGGCCAGCCGGTACCTGACGCATATTCGGCGGCTGCGTGAGCCGGCCGAGCCGGTCAGCCGCCTGCTAGCCGTGGCCGCGAGCCTCGGTGACCGGCTGGGGCCGGTGCTCCTGCAGCTCCCGCCGACCATGCGCGCCGACCCGGCCGCTCTCGACGAGTGCCTGCATCAGTTCGCGGTGCAGTTCAGCAGCCTGGCCCAAAGCAAGGTGGCCCAAGGCAAGGTGGCACAGGTCGAGCCGCCCGAGAGCCGGCCAGGTCAACGGCGCGTCTGCGTCGAGTTCCGGCATGAGTCCTGGCTGACGCAGGACGTCAGGGACATCCTCGCGGCCCACGATGCGGCGCTGTGCTGGTCAGACCGGCGCGGCAGGCCTCTCGGCCCGCTGTGGCGGACCGCGGGCTGGGGATACCTGCGCTTCCACGAAGGTGCGGCGCAGCCCTGGCCGCGCTACGGCCCGCAAGCGCTCCGCACCTGGCTGCGCCGAATAATGGACACCTTCCCGCCCGAGGCCGACGTGTTCGCCTATTTCAACAATGACCAGCACGCGGCGGCGCCAGCGGACGCTGAGGCGCTCATGAAGCTCGCCGCGCGGGCCGGCTGGCCGGCTGGCCGGTGCGGCCCTAGCCGGTCAAGCTGACCCGCCTGATACGTCGTGGATGTGGCTCTGCTGCCCATACAGCGACGTGGCTGTCACACCCACGACGCCCGCCAGCCGCACTCGGCCTGAGCGTACGGGGCTAAATACCTACATTTCGGCGCGCGCGGCCACCAGGCCACAGGCCGGCCCGGCCGAAAAGCGCCACGAGCGCGGGCACGAGCAGCGAGCGCGCCACGATCGCGTCGATCACGATGCCGGCCGCCATCGCCACGGCTACCTCACGGAACTGGTCCAGCGGGATGAGCGCGAGCAAGGCGAAGCTGGTGGCCAGCGCCACGCCGGCCACCGTGATCGCGCGCGAGGCCTGCGAGCTGGCCACCGCGATGGCCTCGCGCAGCGGCCGGCGCCGGGCTTCCGCCCAGATCCGGCCGACCACGAACACGTTGTAGTCGGCGCCCAGCGAGATCAGCAGCACCGCCACCGTGAACGGCACGTAGTACACCAGGCCGTCGTAGCCAAGGCGATGCTGGAAGATCCAGACCGTGAGGCCCAGCGTCGCCAGCAGGGACAGCACGCTGGCCGCCAGCAGATAGAGCGGCGCGAGCAGCGCACGCAGGAAAAGGGCGAGCAGCACGAACGTGATGGCGAGCATGATCAGGGCCAGCTGGCCCAGGCTGCCGGTCGTGGCACTGACGGCGGCGCCGACCGCCGCGGTCTCACCGCCGACCTCGATCCGGGCGCCGGTCAGGCCAGCGGACCGGACGAGCGCCGGCAGCCTGGCCTGAAGGGACGCGACGTCGCTGACCGCCGTGGGCCCGAGCGGGTCGGTGCGCTCGATGATGCCGAAGCGGGCCGCGTTCCCGGACTTCGCCAGCATCGGATTCGGCTGGCCCGCCGCAGGTGGCACGCCGGCCTTCGCCTCCGCGGCCGGCACCGTCGCCGGGCCAACCACGCCTGCGACGCCGGGTTGCTTGGCGAGCAGCGCCTGCAGCCGGCCGAGGGCAGCGCTGTCGTGCCCGATTCCGGGAGCCAGGAGCACGATCTCGGTGGGCGACAAGATGCCCACCGCGAATCCGCGACCGGCAGCTGTCTGAGCCCGCGCCTGCTGAGTGCTGCCCGGCAGGGCCGCCACGAGCGGCGCGCCTAGCCGCAGGCCGGTGGCGTCGAGCGCGGTCGCCAGCAGGCCGAGGACGCAGGCAGCCACGATCACGAGCGCGACCGGCCGCACCGCAGCGAACCTCGCCACCGCTTCCCGGATAGCCCACGGCGACCGCGGCGACCGCGACCGCCGCGCCCGCGACGACGGATCGCCGGCTGCCTGCGCCGAACCCGCAGCCGCAGCCGCACCCGCAGCCGCAGCCTCGCGGCGCGCTGCCTTCCTGGCCGCCCGGAACCAGTGCGGTCCCGGCCAATACAGGGCGCTGCCAAAGATGCCGATCAGCGCAGGCGCGAGCGTGAGTGATACCAGCATCGCGGTCAGCACGGTCACCGCCAGCGCCGGGCCGAAGGCGCGGATCAGCTGCATCCTCGCGACGCCAAGCGAGGCCGTGCCGGCCGCGACCAGGAGGCCGGCCGCGAGAATGATCGGCGCGTACTCCCCGGTCGTCAGCCGGGCCGCCTGGACCCGCGACAGGCCTTCGGCCAGGCGGTCGCGCATGCCCGACATGAAGAAGACGGAGTAATCCGTCGTGACCCCGAGCAGCAGCACGACCAGAACTGGCTCGACGTCGGGCGGCAGCGTCACGTGCATCTGCTGCATCACCCAGGCGACAACACGGACGGCCAGCAGGTACGCGGTGCCAGCGCAGGCCAGCGTCGCGAGGGGCGCGCCTGGCGAGAGAAAGAAGAAGCCGACGATCAAGAAGATCGCCAGCACGGTCGCCATCTCTACCCAGGCAAGGTGCTGACTGATGATGACGCCCTGCTCGTAGATCGCTGGCGCCACGCCGGTGACACCAATCAGATGAGCCGCGGGCGCGGACGCGAACTGGCGGGCGTAGAGCTCGCCGGCGAGCGTCTGCGCGGCCGGCGACATGCCGGGCTGGAAGTACAAGAACGTGATGACCGTCGTTGACCGCTCGCGTGAGCCCGGAAAGGCACCACCGGTGTTCGGGATCGGCACCGCGCCGGCCAGCCCGGCGATCGGGGTGCCTGCGGCCCGGCCGGTGTCGACGGAGACGGCGTTGCGGATCGCGTCGGCCTGAGCCCTCGGCGTCAGGCCGCGCCCCGCCCGCTGGACGACGACCACCTGCGCGTCGAGGGGCTCGCCGAAAATCCTGGTAGCGGTCACCTCGGTCTGGACCGCCGGCGCGCTCGAGGGAACGAGGCTGGCCGGGCCGCCGGACTGGCTGAGCTGCGGCAGGAAGTGCATGGCCGCGACCACCGCGACGATCCAGCCCGCGACGATGGGGTACCGCAAGCCGACGATGACAGCTCCGCACGCACGCGCCAGCGCGCCGGTGGCGGCCCGTTGCCGTTGTTGCCGCCGAGGCGGGGACAAAGACCGGGAACGGGGCCGAATCCGCTCGGGCGTCCTCACGACCCCGCCCTCTACCGCGAATCGAGTCGCCCAAACGCGCGCGGTCGGTCAAGACAGCAGACGGCGCCGCGACGGAAGCTCGCGGCCCCTGGGGAAACAGAACGGCGCCGCGACCGTCAGGTCGCGGCCCCTGGGCAAGCAGAACGGCGCCGCGACCGTCAGGTCGCGGCCCCTGGGGAAACAGAACGGCGCCGCGACCGTCAGGTCGCGGCCCCTGGGGAAACAGAACGGCGCCGCGACCGTCAGGTCGCGGCGCCGTCCGATACAGGACCCCGTTCCTACCTGTTGTAGGCCCCGAAGTCGTACTCCTCGAGCGGAATGGCCTGACCGGACACCGGGCCGAAGGAGTACTCCGCCGGGCTGTCGTAGGAGGTCGGCGGGTAGACCGCTGCCTTGGCTTCCTCCGTCGGCTCGACACGCAGGCTGCGATAGCGCTGCATGCCGGTACCGGCCGGGATCAGCTTGCCGATGATCACGTTCTCCTTCAGGCCCACCAGCGAGTCCGACCTGGCGTGAATCGCCGCGTCGGTCAGAACCCTGGTGGTCTCCTGGAAGGAAGCCGCCGACAGCCACGACTCGGTGGCCAGCGACGCCTTCGTGATGCCCATGAGCTGCGGACGACCGGCCGCCGAGGTGCCGCCTGCCTCGACGACAGCGCGGTTGACCTCCTCGAACTTCGGCCGCTCGACCAGCTCGCCGGGCAGCAGGTCGGTGTCGCCGGACTCGATGACGTTCACCCGCTTGAGCATCTGCCGGATGATGATCTCGATGTGCTTGTCGTGGATCGACACGCCCTGAGACCGGTAGACCTCCTGCACCTCGTGGACCAGGTGCAGCTGCACCTCGCGCGAGCCGAGGATGCGCAGCACCTCGTGCGGGTTGACCGCGCCAGCGATCAGCTGCTGGCCGACCCGGACGTGGTCACCGTCCGACACGAGCAGCCTGGCCCGCATCGAGACCTGGTAGGGCACTTCCTCCGAGCCGTCATCCGGCACGATCACGATCTTGCGAGCCTTGTCCTGCTCGTCGATCCTGACGGTGCCATCGACCTCGCTGATCGGCGCCAGGCCCTTGGGAATCCTGGCCTCGAACAGCTCCTGGATTCGCGGCAGACCGTGGGTGATGTCCAGGCCAGCCACACCACCGGTGTGGAAGGTCCGCATAGTCAGCTGCGTGCCAGGCTCGCCGATGGACTGGGCGGCAATAATGCCCACCGCCTCGCCAACGTCGACCCGCTTGCCGGTGGCCAGCGAACGGCCGTAGCACTTGGCGCAGATGCCGACCTTGGCCTGGCAGACCAGCACCGAGTGGATCCGCACCGACTCCACGCCCGCCGCGGTGATCGCGTCGATCATGCCCTCGGTCATGTCCGACTCGGCCGTCGCGAGCACCGTGCCATCGGGGCCGACAACGTCCTCGGACAGCGTCCGCCCGGTGCCGGTGTTCTCGATGTTCGGCAGCTTGCGGAGCACGCCGTCGGAACCATGCTCGGCGATCCGCATCGGCAGCGACCGGTCCGTGCCGCAGTCCTCCTCGCGCACGATGACGTCCTGCGCGACGTCCACCAGCCGCCGGGTCAGGTACCCGGAGTCGGCGGTACGCAGCGCGGTGTCGGCCAGTCCCTTGCGGGCACCGTGCGTGGAGATGAAGTACTCCAGCACCGACAGGCCCTCGCGGAAGCTGGACTTGATCGGCCGCGGGATCGTCTCGCCCTTCGGGTTCGACACCAGACCTCGCATACCAGCGATCTGCCTGACCTGCATCAGGTTGCCGCGGGCACCGGAGTTGACCATCATCCAGACCGGGTTGGTCTCGGGGAAGGCCTTCTCCATGTCCTGGGCCACATCGGCGGTCGCGTGCGTCCAGATCTCGATGAGCTCCTGACGCCGTTCGTCGTCGGTGATCAGGCCACGCTCGTACTCGCGCTGTACCTTGTCGGCCCGCTTCTCGTAGGTGTCCAGGATCTCCCGCTTGTTCGGCGGCGCGGCCACGTCCTCGATCGAGATCGTGACCCCGGACCTGGTCGCCCAGTGGAACCCGGCGTCCTTCAGCGCGTCCAGCGCCGCGGCCACCTCGACCTTCGGATAGGTCTCAGCGAGCTCGTTGACGATCGTGGACAGCTGCTTCTTGCCGACCTCGAAGTTGACGAACGGGTAATCCGCCGGCAGCGTCTCGTTCAGCAGGCAGCGGCCGAGCGTCGTTTCGATCCGCAGTGGCCGGCCAGGCTCCCAGCCCTCCGGCGTCAGCCAATCACGCGGCGGCGTGACGTCGGACAGCCGCATCTGGATCTTGGCCTGGAGGTCCAGCTCGCCGGAGTCGTAGGCCATTAGCGCTTCGGCCAGGCTGCCGAACACCCGGCCCTCGCCAGGCGCGTCGGCCTTGTCCCTGGTCAGCCAGTAGATCCCGATCACCATGTCCTGGGTGGGCATGGTCACCGGCTTGCCGTCGGCGGGCTTGAGGATGTTGTTGGTGGACAGCATCAGGATCCGCGCCTCGGCCTGCGCCTCGGCCGACAGCGGCACGTGCACCGCCATCTGGTCACCGTCGAAGTCCGCGTTGAACGCGGTACACACGAGCGGGTGGATCTGGATGGCCTTGCCCTCGACCAGCTGCGGCTCGAAGGCCTGGATGCCGAGACGGTGCAGGGTCGGCGCGCGGTTCAGCAGCACCGGGTGCTCAGTGATGACTTCCTCGAGCACGTCCCAGACCACTGGCCTGGCCCGCTCCACCATCCGCTTGGCCGACTTGATGTTCTGGGCGTGGTTGAGGTCAACCAGCCGCTTCATCACGAACGGCTTGAACAGCTCGACCGCCATCTCCTTAGGCAGCCCGCACTGATGCAGCTTGAGCTGCGGGCCGACCACGATGACGCTTCGCCCTGAATAGTCAACGCGCTTGCCCAGCAGGTTCTGGCGGAACCGGCCCTGCTTGCCCTTGAGCATGTCGGACAGCGACTTCAGCGGCCGGTTGCCAGGACCGGTGACCGGGCGGCCACGGCGGCCGTTGTCGAACAGCGAGTCCACGGCCTCCTGCAGCATCCGCTTCTCGTTGTTGACGATGATCTCCGGCGCGCCGAGGTCGAGCAGCCGCTTGAGCCGGTTGTTCCGGTTGATAACCCGGCGGTACAGGTCGTTCAGGTCGGAGGTGGCGAACCGGCCACCATCGAGCTGAACCATCGGCCGCAGGTCCGGCGGGATCACCGGGATGCAGTCGAGCACCATGCCGAGCGGGCTGTTGGTGGTGTTCAGGAACGCCGAGACGACCTTGAGCCGCTTCAGCGCCCTGGCCTTCCGCTGGCCCTTACCAGTCCGGATGATCTCGCGGAGGTTGGCTGCCTCGGCCTCGAGGTCGAAGCTGCCCACGCGCTCCTGGATCGCCTGCGCGCCCATGCCGCCGCGGAAGTACCGGCCGAACCGGTCCCGCATCTCGCGGTAGAGCAGCTCGTCGCCCTCCAGGTCCTGGACCTTGAGGTTGCGGAACCTAGACCAGACCTCCTCGATCCGGTCGATCTCGCGCTGGGCGCGATCGCGAATCTGCTTGCACTCGCGGTCGGAGGCCTCGCGGACCTTGCGGCGCGCGTCGCCCTTGGCGCCCGCGGCCTCAAGCTCGGCCAGGTCCTTCTCGAGCTTCGCCTGGCGCGCCTCGATGTCGGCGTCCCGGCGCTGCTCCAGCTGGCCCTTCTCGACCGTGATCTTGGCCTCGAGGCTCGGCAGGTCACGCCCGCGCGCCTCGTCGTCCACGTAAGTGATCATGTAGGCGGCGAAGTAAATGACCTTCTCCAGGTCCTTCGGCGCCAGGTCGAGCAGGGAGCAGAGCCGACTCGGCACTCCCTTGAAGTACCAGATATGCGTGACGGGAGCGGCCAGCTCAATGTGGCCCATCCGCTCGCGGCGCACCTTGGCGCGCGTAACCTCCACGCCGCATCGCTCGCAGATGATGCCCTTGAACCGGACACGCTTGTACTTACCGCAGTAGCACTCCCAGTCCCTGGTGGGACCGAAGATCTTCTCGCAGAAGAGTCCGTCCTTCTCCGGCTTGAGGGTCCGATAGTTGATCGTCTCCGGCTTCTTGACCTCGCCGTGCGACCACGTCCGGATGTCGTCCGCCGTGGCAAGGCCGATGCGCAGGTCGTCGAAGAAGTTAACGTCTAGCACGTTTGCATTCCCCTGGGGTAGTTCGTCGGACTTCTCGTAGCTGATCAGACCTCTTCGACGCTGCTCGGCTCCCGCCTGGACAGGTCGATGCCGAGTTCCTCCGCAGCGCGGAAGACGTCTTCGTCGGTGTCACGCATCTCGATGGCCGCGCCGTCGCTGGAGAGCACCTCCACGTTCAGGCAGAGCGACTGCATCTCCTTGATCAGCACCTTGAAGGACTCAGGGATGCCTGGCTCGGGGATGTTCTCGCCCTTGACGATGGCCTCGTAGACCTTGACCCGGCCGAGGATGTCGTCGGACTTGATGGTCAGCAGCTCCTGGAGCGCGTAGGCCGCGCCGTAGGCCTCCAGTGCCCAGACCTCCATCTCACCGAAGCGCTGGCCACCGAACTGGGCCTTACCGCCGAGCGGCTGCTGGGTGATCATCGAGTACGGGCCGGTAGACCTGGCGTGGATCTTGTCGTCCACCAGGTGCAGCAGCTTGAGTATGTAGATGTAACCGACCGCGATCGGGTCCTTGAATGGCTCGCCGGTCCTGCCGTCGAAGAGCGTCGCCTTGCCGGTGGCGCCGACCAGGCGGTCGCCGTCCCGGTTTGGCAGCGTGCTGGAGAGCAGGCCGGTGATCTCCTCCTCCTTGGCGCCGTCGAAGACCGGTGTCGCCACCGCGCTGCCCGCCGGGGCAGCGTGCGCGTTGATCTTCTTCAGCCGCTTCTTCCAGTCCGCGTCCTGCCCGTCGACCTGCCAGCCGGTGGCGGCGACCCACCCGAGGTGGGTCTCCAGCACCTGGCCGACGTTCATCCGGCCCGGCACGCCGAGCGGGTTGAGCACGATGTCGACAGGCGTGCCGTCGGTCAGGAACGGCATGTCCTCGACCGGCAGGATCTTGGCGATGACGCCCTTGTTGCCGTGCCGGCCAGCGAGCTTGTCACCGTCGGTGATCTTGCGCTTCGCCGCCACGTAGACGCGGACCAGCTCGTTCACACCGGGCGGCAGCTCGTCGCCGTTGTCCCTGGTGAAGACGCGGACACCGATGATCTTGCCGGACTCGCCGTGCGGGACCTTGAGGCTCGTGTCGCGGACCTCGCGGGCCTTCTCGCCGAAGATGGCGCGCAGCAGGCGCTCCTCCGGAGTCAGCTCGGTCTCGCCCTTGGGCGTGACCTTTCCGACCAGGATGTCGCCGGTGACGACCTCGGCGCCGATCCGGATGATGCCCCGGTCGTCCAGGTCAGCCAGCACCTCATCGGAGACGTTCGGGATGTCCCTGGTGATCTCCTCCGGGCCTAGCTTGGTGTCGCGCGCGTCAACCTCGTGCTCCTCGATGTGGATCGAGGAGAGCACGTCGTCCTGGACGAGCCGCTGGGACAGGATGATCGCGTCCTCGTAGTTGTGGCCCTCCCACGGCATGAAGGCGACCAGCAGGTTGCGGCCGAGCGCCATCTCGCCGTTGTCAGTACACGGACCGTCGGCGATGACCTGGCCGACCTCGACCCGCTGGCCCTCGATGGCGACTGGCTTCTGGTTGAAGCAGGTGCCCTGGTTGGACCGGCGGAACTTGGCCACCAGATAGTCGGTCCTAGTGCCGTCGTCGTTGGCCACGGTGACGTAGTCGGCGCTGACCTGCTCGACGACGCCGGCCTTCTCAGCCACGATTACGTCGCCCGCGTCGACAGCCGCGCGGTACTCCATGCCGGTGCCGACCAGCGGCGCCTCGCTGCGCAGCAGCGGGACGGACTGGCGCTGCATGTTCGAGCCCATCAGCGCGCGGTTCGCGTCGTCGTGCTCGAGGAACGGGATCATGGCCGTCGCCACCGACACCATCTGGCGCGGCGAGACGTCCATGTAGTCGACCTCGTCCGGGTGGATGTAGTCGACCTCGCCGCCCTTGCGCCGGACCAGCACGCGATCGCCGGTGAAGCTGCCGTCAGGCTCGATCGGCTCGTTCGCCTGGGCGATGACGTGGCGGTCTTCCTCGTCTGCCGTCAGGTAGTCGATCTGGTCGGTCACCTTGCCGGCCCGGACCTTGCGGTACGGCGTCTCGACGAAGCCGAACGCGTTGACGCGGCCGTAGGACGACAGGGAGCCGATCAGGCCAATGTTCGGACCTTCTGGCGTCTCGATCGGGCACATCCGGCCGTAGTGGCTCGGGTGCACGTCTCGGACCTCGAACCCGGCCCGCTCACGGGACAGTCCGCCAGGGCCAAGCGCCGACAGGCGGCGCTTGTGCGTCAGGCCGGCCAGCGGGTTGGTCTGGTCCATGAACTGCGAGAGCTGGCTCGTGCCGAAGAACTCCTTGATGGAGGCCACGACCGGCCGGATGTTGATCAGGGTCTGCGGCGTGATCGCCTCGACGTCCTGGGTCGTCATCCGCTCCCTGACAACCCGCTCCATCCGCGCCAGGCCAAGCCGGACCTGGTTCTGGATGAGCTCGCCCACGGTGCGCAGGCGGCGGTTGCCGAAGTGGTCGATGTCATCGGTCTCAACCGGGATCATCTCGCTGCCGGACTTCATCTCCTCCTCGCCGACGTGCAGCCGGACGAGGTACTCGATGGTGGCGACGATGTCTTCCTCGGTCAGGGTGCCCTGGCCGATGTTCTGCGACAGCCCGAGCTTCTTGTTGACCTTGTAGCGGCCGACCTTGGCCAGGTCGTAGCGCTTGGGGTTGAAGTACAGGTTCTCCAGGAGCGCCTGCGCCGACTCCTTCGTCGGCGGCTCGCCTGGCCGCAGCTTGCGGTAGATGTCGAGCAGCGCGTCGTCCTGGCCGGTGGTGTGGTCCTTCTCCAGGGTGGCCCGCATGGACTCGAACTGGCCGAACCGCTCCAGAATCTTCGCCTCGTCCCAGCCGAGTGCCTTCAGCAGGACCGTCACGCTCTGCTTGCGCTTGCGGTCGATGCGCACGCCGACGCTGTCGCGCTTGTCGATCTCGAACTCGAGCCACGCCCCGCGGGACGGGATCACCTTGCAGCTGTAGATGTCCTTGTCCGAGGTCTTGTCGACCTGGCGGTCGAAGTAGACGCCCGGCGACCGGACAAGCTGCGACACAACGACACGCTCGGTGCCGTTGATGATGAAGGTGCCCTTAGCCGACATGAGCGGGAAGTCGCCCATGAACACGGTCTGGCTCTTGATCTCGCCGGTGGAGTTGTTGATGAACTCCGCGGTGACAAACATGGGCGCGGAGAAGGTCATGTCCTTGTCCTTGCACTCCTCCGCGGAGTACTTGGGCGGCTCGAACCGATGATCACGGAACGAGAGCGACATGGTCCCGGTGAAGTCCTCGATCGGGCTGATCTCCTCGAAGATCTCTTCGAGGCCGGACTGCTCCGGCAGATTCTTATGTCCCGCCTTCTTTTCTGCATCGAGCCGGGCACGCCAGCGCTCGTTGCCAAGCAGCCAGTCGAACGACTCGGTTTGCAGGGCAAGGAGGCTGGGGACCTCTAGAGGCTCGTCAATACGAGCGAAGGAGACACGACGGGGACCAAGAGCGGTAGCTGAGGCGCTGCGCGAGGCTGCCAACAGGGGTCCTTCCGAGCTTGTGGCGGACGGTGCACCGCGCGCACGCAAAACGCCCTGCGGCTACGCCGCTAGGGGTTTAGGGAGCCGAGGACGAGTTAGTGCAGCGCAAATTGGCAGTGTAGTCGAAGGACACACCGCTGGTCAACTGTACGTCACTATGAGGTTCACGGTTGCAATGGAGCATCGCTCGTTCGAAGCAAAACGTCAAGCCCTGGATGCCTTGTGTCGCAACCTGAAACTATGAGACGAAGCTCACACTCACCAGCACGTTTGGATCCCGATGGCGCGGGTAGGGGAATAGTTTCGGTCGCTAGTTCCAGCGTTACAGGGGCCAGAAGTATTCCCCAGACGCGGCCATCGCCCCAGCTTTCGCCCCACTGCGGAGTACTTTCCGTGTGCTGGAGCAGGGTCTCCGGTCGCCCTGCATTGCCCCGCCAGCTGCCCATTACCGGGTCTCCAGCCTCCTGCCGCGGTCAGCCGCGCGGCCCGCAGCTCGGTCTCCACCGCCGCCCGCCAGCATCACCTGGCGCGTCCTCGCCATTCGCGGTTGCTGCCGCCCGCTAGGGCCCGCAATCCTGGCGAAAGATCCGGCAGCCGGCTGTGCCGGATCTTTCGGGATCACGGAGCATCTCGCCTGGACCTCGGCAAACCGGATCAAAGCAGTTTAGGTACCGGCCGCGTCCGCCAGCGTGCGCGAAGGCCCGCCAAGACCGCATGGCGCGGGCTCGGCGGGCCTTCGGACTGAGGCGTCCCGGCCGGCTAGTGCTAGCCGTATGCCGCCTAGTGCTAGCCGTATGCAGACGACTCCGTGCGCAAGGACCGCTG
>Ga0210393_10003877_pt1 | contig 11918 bp, 13 predicted proteins | sample IncBWC27OmetaG_FD_160068 | JGI IMG/M metagenome (GOLD analysis project Ga0210393, IMG submission 160068) | Forest soil microbial communities from Barre Woods Harvard Forest LTER site, Petersham, Massachusetts, United States - Inc-BW-C-27-O ... | reverse complement strand
AACATCCAAGATCCCCGGGGTCGAGGTGTTGGGGAAGCCACCCACCGACAGGACTTGGATGTGATACTCCCCAAGCTTCGGCGCAAAACCGCCGGTCAGCGGCGCATCCGCCAGCAGGCTGTCGAGATACACCGGAACCGCCGGTGCATTGACCCCATGAACCTTCGTCGAGATACACGCGTGCAGGTAGGTGCACGTTTCCTCGTCGGAGAGGATACGGATCTCTTTGAGGACCCCCGAGAGCAGATGTACGATGTCGTTGCGCTGCTTGGTAAAGAGCGCCAACTCATCGCTGTAGGAGGTCGAGGTCTCCTCGCCTCCCTCGTAAAACCACTTTGCCACTTGGCTCGAGACATCCCGCGGCGGAAGATAAATCAGGGTCAGGTACCGCGTGCTGTCGAAATACCGATCGCCTTGAAAGCGCAGCCGCCGTTCCTCATCCAGCAGATGGGTGAGCGCATCCGGCCAGCTCACATCCGGGTACGAGGCCTCGCGCCGACGGTGAGAATCCGCATAGATCGCCCAGCCCCCTGTCAGCCGCTTTAAGGTGTTGTTGATTTGCGCGGTGGTGATGACGAGTTCCGCCTCCGTCGCGCTGTCTAAGTCCGGCCCGCGAAAGAGAAAAGTCGTCTGAAAGGCGCCGTTTTTGTTGAAGACCACGCCGGGTGCCACCAGCATGGCCCACGGCAAGTGGTCGCTGAACCGATCCGGATTCTTCTTTTGCTCGGACAGCGTGAAGACCTCATAGCCCTTGGTGCCGATCATGAGCCCCACCGCCGTGATGGCGAGTCCCACTACTAAGACCAGAATGATGGCGGTACTCATCCCCTATCCTCTATAGAAATTCCGGTAGAGGAAGGCGCGGCGGAACACATCCCAGAAGAAGGGATCTTTCTTCGCTGCGGCGACGAATACCAGATGCAAGAAAACGCCCGGGGGTATCGCGTACCAGGTGCCCAACGGAAACGTGAGCGCCGCAATCAGCGTGTACAGCACCAGCGCCAATTGCCGCGGTATGCCCATCACCAACTGCGGCTTGATCGCCGATTGGTGGATGGTCAATTCGAAGCCCTCCGGTCGCATCTCTGTTGGCCTGTCGTCGATCTAGAACGCCGCGCCGCCGGCGTACCCAAACAGGGGCAAAAAGAACGTCGTGGCGCTAAAGGCGATCGTGAGTCCGAACGCCACCGTGACGATCTTGCGCATGCCGCTGCCGCCCTCGGAAAAGGCGATCCCGAGACCGGTGATCACGACCGCCGCGACGCCGACGATCTTTGCCACGGGCCCAGTGAGGGAGGTGAGGAAGTTATTTAGGGGAGTTTCCCAGGGCATACCGGCGCCGGCCCCATGGGCGATCCCGCTGTAGATCATCGCCACCGAGAACGCGGCGAGAAGCAGCTTTTGTTGATGGTTGAATAATGCCGTGCTGGACTTTTTCATGGAAACCTCGCTTTAAGCGCCACGGTTGAAGGAAAGACCTAAGGGGGACGGTGGAGCCGTGCACCTGAACTCGCTTTACTTGGGGTGAGCGCGTCATGCGACCCGCTCCAATTCATACTTGCCGTGCTCGAATCCAAGGACGTTCACGACTTCGGGAACGAGTCGGCGAAAGCGTGTTCCTTGGGGCGTCGAGTACGCCAATGCCTGGATCGGCACGATCATGTTGATCGTGTCGGCGATGAGTTCCGGAATGGGCACCTGATTTGCCTTACGTAGGAGCGTGTCCACCCGCCTTAACGCCTGAATAGGCGTCGCGGTATCGCTGTGGATGGTGCACACCCCGCCCGGGTGCCCGGTGCCCCAGGCCTCCAGCATCGAATTGATCTCAAGCCCTCGGACCTCGCCCACAATGATGCGGTCGGGCGCGACCCGCAGGCACCCTTCCACCAATTGCGCCGCATCATGGACACCGGCGATCACTCGATAGCTGTGCCACTCCTGGGTGCGCACCTGCAGCTCCAGCACGTTTTCGATCGTCGCCACGCGCTGGTGCAGGTCTTTGAGCTCATCGATTATCGCGTTGGTGAGGGTAGTCTTGCCCGTCTTCGTCCCGCCCACGACCAGGATGTTCTTCCGTTCATGGACCGCGCGAATGATCGTCTGGCGCTGCTCCTCGCTCATGATGCCGGCGACGACGTATTCCTCGAGCGAAATGATCCTGGACGGGCGCTTTCGAATGTTGAAACACGGGCCCGGAACCACCGGCGGCAAATCGCCATGAAACCGAAATCCGTGGCCCGGAAATTCGGCATCCAAGATGTAGCTATTGGCCGTAGGCCCTACGATCTGATCCACGGCGTCGGCGACTATGCAGATGACCTGGGCGGCTAATTCCGGCGCCAGCGTGTGACCGGTCCAGTCCGATGGTCTATCGAACCAATCCGCATAGATTTTGCCGTCTGCATTGCAGCGAATCTCGATCACCGCGGGATCTTTTAGGAGCCCCGCAATGGTCGGGCCCATCGCGGTTTCGAGCATACGCAGGACCCGCACGGCCGATGCTTTGCGAGGGCCGCTTCCTTCGAGCTCCGGCGCTCCTTGGGCTTCTGACTTCATCCGTGGTTCCCTTCGCTCACCTTAAGCCGGCTTAACGCGTATTCTGGGTTATCCAATTACTTGTCACGTATGCGACAACTCTTTTGTACCGCGTTTTTATCTTAAGCACAAGAGTCAGTGAAACGGGGCATCCCTCATGCATGGTCAGCGGTCACCGGGAATGCTTCGGCAGCGGCGAGCGTAGGGTGCGAAAAGCGATGCTATTTCAGGAGATTGCAAACATCGGCGGGCTCAGGCCCGCACTGCCGCAGGCGACCGGCTCGCGAGCAGGGGTACAGGTTTAGCGCCGTCGGCGCCGAGATTGGCTAGGTTGTCTTCGTGCGCAGGCGAGCTCGCGCCACGAGAGGCCGGGCGTCGATGCCGGCGCGATCCCAATCGTCCTCGCGAGACACGTACACGCCGACGCTCACGGCGGTGGCATTGCGAAGCGATTGCCTCGATTGGGGTTGGCGCTGCTGCACCGAGGAATCCACGCGCTGCAGCAGATCGTAAATCTGAGGTCGCAACTCGCTCATGAATCCAGCAAATTCCTTGGCTGAAATGACGCCGAGCACCATGCGCTCCATGTGTCCGTTGGAGAGTCCTTTCCGATTGACGATCGCATTGTGCAATATCGTCTCTAAGAGCTGATCGATTTGCCGGATCGCGTGCGCCAGCAAGTTGTCGGGCGATTTCGCGACGTTCACCATGATGCTGCCCAAGAGCGCTATCTTGCCGCCGGAGCGTGTCGCTACTTCCGCGGTGGCACACGCCATCGCCACCACATCGTTCAGCGACTTTTTTGGCAGAAATCGTCGCGCGAGGCGCTCAAACGTCGCCCCGGAGCCTCTGATAGCCAGCACCCGAGGTTTGCCGTCCGGATCCACATAGTCGCCATCGCGTGACCACTCGAGAAGGAGCGCACACAGCCCCCGCGTATCACGGAGCAGCGGCCCGCTCACGTGGGGAGCACGCCTTAAGTTCCGGGACCGCTCGATCGCCCGCTCCTGCTCGGCGCCCGTTACCCCGAATTGGGCCAGCGCGAGTCGGACGAGCGAGAAGAACTCGACACTTAAGTCTTCTCGAATCTTACGTACAGGCCGCGCGGGCAATGGACGCGCCACCTTGGCTCGCCTTACCACACGCACCGCCCTGACTCCGGGAGCTTTACGCATTACCGATCACTCATCACTATCACTCAACGTCGCTCGGCACGTGCTTCATCTCGCCGTCGTAGTACACGTACAGCCCGACGCCGGCCGAACCCTTTTTCTTCTTGGTTCTAGGTCGTCGCTTCGCGCTCGATTTCAGTAGGCGATCGATTCGCTCGCACATGTCATGCAGTTGAGGTCGAACCGCCTTTTGAAATTTCTCGAAGTCCTCCGCACTGATGACGTGACTGACGATCCTCTCAAGCCTGCCGAGCACGGCTCCATCTCGAGCGGTCTGCACGTTGTGCAGGCACGTCTCAAATATCTGCTTGATGTGCAAAATCGTCTGCGCCATCGCGACTTCCCGGTTCTTCGACACATCGACCATGGTGTCCCCGTAGAGAGCGATCCGCCCTCCGGGCAGCGTTCCCACGTTGGCATTCCCGCACGCGAGAGCCACCACATCGGCAAGCGGCTTCTGGGGAAGGAACTGCCGCGCGAGACTCTCGAATGTGGCGCCCCGCCCCTCAATGTTGAGGACTTTGGGCTTCCCCGCATCGTCCACATACGGCGTCTCCTCGAGCCACGTCGAGATCAGGTCCCCTAACCCCCTAAATTGGTGGAGCACGGGACCGCTGACCCGTTTCACGGGTGAAGATCGGAGGGTGCGCGCAAAAATTCGCTTTTGCTCACTGGCAGAAAGCCCATATTTCGCAAGAGCGGCCCGGACAACCCCATAGAGTTCCAACGCCAAGGGCTCCAGCGGGGACTTCTGCGAAAGCCGGGCACGCTTAGGCTTGCGAGCGCCCCGAGCGGGGTTCGCCCTCGCCTTCTTCCTCCTCATGACACCATTTCCTTTGACGTCCTTTCCGCTTGGGGCCCCACCTAATCAGCGTTTATTGGCAGTGATCTGGCTTCCTAAAGAACTAGCGGCTCCGTCGCACCCTCGCGGACCGCCCTTAAGGTTACCATCTCACGTCAAATTAATTGCCTATAGCGTGACAGATACGATCACTATAAACTCGACTCTAAATGGGAGCGGTGGAGAGTACAACTCCGATATCTAGCGATTTCCAACATAAAGCTCGAAGAACTGCCTCTGCGCGACGACCCATCGAGGCCCTGCGCCTCGTGGATCTGCCGAACTGGCTGCGGCGAAGTATTAGTCGCCCAACACGTGCATCGACCGAGCGTTATGCGGAGTTCAAGGGTGTCGCCTCGAGGACGAAACAAGTCATGCTGACTCCATGGATTCATCAACACTTTCGCATTTCTCACGCCCGTCACCGGGACAATGGCCTTCGGCACCTATCCGATGGCTAATTTTAAGGCACTTCGCGTTGCCGGGCCTTTACCATACTTCGTGCAGATCCAACGGTTGCAACGGTCCTTCTGATCCCGCCATGAAGCCATCTCAGGAACACAACGATGTCGCCAGAGCTCTAAGCGCAGCGCTTGAACCGCTGATCGACGTGTGTTTGGCGATCGGAGTCACCAGTCCTGAAATCGAGAGTCTGCTCCGAGTCGCGTTCGTTCAGCGCGCATTTGCGAAATTGCCACGTCATGCCACAACCGGTCGAGGACCGAGCGACAGCCGAGTGAGTTTGGCCGCCGGCGTGCATCGCAGTGAAGTGAGCAAGATTCGCGCGGCCGGCGGCACCACCAGCGCGAAAGGGTCGATGAAAACCAAGGAGCGCTTGTATTCGAAAAGTGCTCGCATCTTGACGGGCTGGACCACTGATCCTCGCTTTACCACCAGCGGCGGTCACCCGTTGGATCTCCCGAAGGAACGCAATAAGCAGCACAAGAGTTTCGAGGATTTGGTGGATAAATACGCGCCTGGTAACCATCCGGGGAGCGTGCTCAAGGAACTGCGTCGCCGGGGCAACGTCGAATTGGTGGAACCCGACATCATCCGGTTCAAAACGCTAACCACTCGTACGGGCGGGGCGACGGAAGCCAATGTCGCACAGGCCGCAAAAAGGATGAAACGCCTCGGTGAGACGTTGTTTCAGAATATCTTGGATACGCAGCAGTCGCGACTGTATGCAGAAACGAAACCCATCCGCCTGACGGCCAAAGAGGTCGCGCTCATTCGGCCGGTGCTCGAGCGGCGCGCAAAGACGTTTCTTCAAGCCCTCGAAAGTGAATTTCGCGCTCGGAGCGCCACGAGCCTTCACGAGAATACCAAAAGGATCGGCGTCAGCGTGTTTTCCTGGGACGAAGACTAACCGTTTTCCGGGTCGGCGATTCTGACGGAGCCGATCAGACGCTACTTCGCTCAAATGTCATTCAGCCTTGTTCGGGACGGGCGAGCGACATCGGGCACTTTGAGTCATTCAACGACCAGAAATGCACGCCAGTAAGCTGCCATCGCGGCGCCCGGTAGACTGATCGGATGCAGGGCCAACACAGATGCCGGCACTTTTCCAAAAATAACTGGCGTAAATGGGAGGCAACCGAACTGTTACACCGTCGAGTTCTCCACCCACTCGCCGTATTTCTCCATCAAGCCTCTATACTCATCGAGACCCGGAAACTTCTCAAAGCTGTGAGGCGCTGGCGTCTTCGCCCATGGCAGTTTCGCGCTCGTGTACGTTTCGATGAAGGGGACGAAACCGCTCGGATCATCCAGCATGGTCGCGCGAATGTTCACGAACTCAAAGCCATCGGGCCGAGTGAACATCCAGCTCATGCAGTGCGGGCAGAAAAAGTGGCGAGTTGTACCGTGCAGGCCACCAATAACCGGTTCTCCTTTTGTGATTGAGAACCCCTTGCTCGGAATTGCGGCACTTAAAGAGAAAGCGCTGCCAGTCATTCGCTGACAGCCCGTGCAGTGGCAGGCCATGGTGAGGAACGGCGGCAAACTGACTGTAAACCGCACTTGTCCACAGCGGCACCCGCCTTCTTGAGCGTCATTTGTTTTGTTCATGGCATCTTCCTCTCCGCCGCAAGACCCAACCCAAACGTGGGATGGCTCACTAGACTCCGTCACGCGGCACCGTCAAACTGCTCGGGCGGCAAGTCGCTTCAAAGATCCGCGACCTCAATCAAGGTACCGTCGCTTGCGCACGGAGTTCCAGCAGATCCCATAGGTTTCCATAGAGATCCTTGAATACCGCCACCGTGCCGTAGGGCTCGTCTTTGGGTCCGCGGATGAATTCGATCCCTTTCGACTTGTACATGTGAAAATCCCGCCAAAAGTCATCGGTGTAGAGGAACAGAAATACCCGACCCCCGGTCTGATTTCCAATGCGCGACGATTGCTCGTCGCCTACAGCGCGCGCAAGAAGTAAGCGGGACGAATGTGCGCCCGGCGGTGCAACCACGACCCAGCGCTTAGCCTGTATGGGAATTAGGGTGTCTTCAATCAGATTGAAGCCTAGAACCCCGACATAAAACGCGAGCGCCTCATCATAATCGCGCACGACGATCGCGACTTGACCAAGTGATTGGCTCATTGGGCTATTGTGACCCAGCCACTCAGATTCTCATAGCTAATGCAGGTCACCCTAGTACTCGTTCCTGATAGCGGATATTGTCAGAGGCGAGACTGTGTCGATGACCAACTGACAGGAGTTCTCGTTCGCTTCGTCTCTGCGTTTCGCACAGAACTCAGCTTACAGTTGATCCCTAACCATAACAGTCATGAGGTCCTCTCCGACATCTTCCTCAATCTTGGTCCAAGCTCGCTTCAGGTAAAAATCGCGGTTCAAGCGGGTCGCGCAGAGATAAACGCGCCCGATACCCACAGCGAAAGCCGATTGTGCAGCATGATCGATGAGCGCGGCTCCCACCCCTCGTTTCCGGTATTCGGCATCAACCCATACGGCTGCGACCCACGGTGAGTACTGCGGCCGATCGTCCATGTCTGATTCAATGACTAGAGTCGACCCCTTGAACGTCGGTCCATCATGTGCGACCAATGCAAAAGGCACCGGGTTGCTGTCCAGGCGCTCGCGTAGGCGGCTGGTGATATATTTCAATGGAAATCCGTGCTGCTTCCACCACCCTTCCCATACACGACTTGAAATCGTGTCGAAGAACTCCGGTCGCTGACGAAGGTCGGAAACCGAAAAGGTGCCCAGCTGCGAGACAACTTTAGTCATGACGGCGAACAATAACTGGAAATAGTCTGCGGCGAAATACTCGTGGACCCGACTGAAGAAAAGACCGAATGTCGATGGTAGGTTAGCGATGGTGTGCTCGGAAGCGGCCGTACGGAATGGGTGGAATTGATCGGGCGATCGCTGCCCACGGTCTCAGAAATCAGTGACGCCCAGGCGCATGGCCGCGTGAGCACTTAACAGCGTTACACAAGGCAGCCAAGATGAAACCTGATAGCGCAGCAAAAGATCTTCGTGTTTTGCTTTTCGATGTGGGTGGTGTGCTTGTGCAGCTTAGTGGCGTCGAGACCATGCTTGGGTGGCTTGGAAAGTCGATTACCGCTGATGAGCTATGGCTTCGGTGGCTGCGATCGAGGCCGGTAAGACAATTTGAAACTGGACAAATCGATGCAAACGAGTTTGCAGTCGCCGTGATTGCAGAGTTTGGTATCCCTGTTGAACCGCAGCGATTCCTGGAATCGTTCGTCGCATGGCCAACTGGCCTGTACGCAGGCACCTTGGAAATGCTCGCGCGTATACCGCGTGCTTATCAACGGGCAGTCCTTTCTAACAGCAATGCGCTGCACTGGCCGCGTGTGTGGGGAGATATGCATCTCGACTCCGCGTTTGATAGCCATTTTGTGTCGCACTTGACCGGACGAATTAAACCGGACCCGGATGCGTTTCAGCATGTGGTGGATTCGCTCGGTTGTATGCCCCACCACGTGCTCTTTCTTGACGACAACTCACTCAACGTCCAGGCAGCACAAGACTACGGCATGCATGCAATCCGCGTCCAAGGAGCCAATGAAGCGCAACGTGCGCTGGTCGACCTCGAAATCATTGACGGCAACGTCTAGCTTGGGGATTACCACTGCCGGGTTCACAACGGCTCGGAGCACCTGTAGCATCGGCCACGTTGTGGCAACTTCGCGCGGGCACCTATAATCGGATGCGCACAAATCCCTGGAACGGGTCCGGATTGCACCTGTGGGCGAGAGGACGAACCGGCGGGCTGTTGACGCGCGAGGACCCGTCATTGTGACGGTACTGAATTGGCCCGCTGTGAGGCGGACGTTCGCGCCTTGGGGTAGGCTTACTGGATAAGGCGCAGTGACGGTGCAAACTTTCCCTTTTCTGTTCGTTTCGATAGCGTTGATCGCAGGAAGAAAGAGCGCAGCATGATGATTTCTGACGTCCCAAGCCCTATTGATCTTCGCCTAATGTCGGACGCATTGGAATCGGAAGCCACGGCAATGGAGAAGCGGCCGTGGCGGTTGGAATTCTTCGCGAAGTTTGCCGATGAGCTCGCGAACATGGAGCCGACAGCCACTCGCGTGTTGGAGCTGGGCTCAGGTCCCGGGTTTCTCGCAAGTATAGTACTGAGCCAGGCATCCGATTTACGGATCACGCTTTTGGATTTTTCTGACGCAATGCATGCGCTGGCGAGGCAACGATTAGGGGCGATGATAGATCGGGTGGAATTTCTTGTTAGAAGTTTTAAAGATCCGGGGTGGTTCCAGGGCCTACATGATTTCGACGCCGTGATCACGAACCAGGCTGTTCATGAATTGCGTCACAAGCGATACGCTGAGGAATTGCATCGGCAAGTGGTGAGGGTCTTACGGCCGGGCGGCACTTATCTTGTATGCGATCACTTTTCTGGGCCGGGAGGTATGGCGAACGACCAGCTTTACATGACTGCTGCGGAACAGAAATCTGCTATCGAGTCCGCTGGCTATGCGTCGGTACGTCAGGTGCTTTTGAAGGGCGGCATGGTATTGCATCGGGCGACGACCCATTAATCTTGCCGAACCATAAAATCGCCCGTGAATAACCCGCAATGGGCGAGATATTGTGATGATGTCTGTAGTGAAACCTCTCGCAACCTGCATGCGGCTTTAGGCCTATAATTTCCACTCATTATGCAAGTCGCAGCCCTCGGTCGCGTGCTTTGGGATTACCTGCGGATCGGGGCGCCGCTCGAGCGGCGCGAGGCGATCGTGGCCTTCGGCGGTCACGATCTGCGGGTCGCCGACTGGGCGGCCCAGCTCTGGCTGGATGGATGGGCGCCCAAGCTCGTGTTATCTGGCGGCTTGGGCTACTACACCAGCAAGATCTGGAGGGAGCCAGAAGCGCATAAGTTCCGGCGAATCGCGATCGAGAGAGGAGTGAACGCCGACGCGATCCTCGTCGAGGATCAATCGAGAAATTCGGGAGAGAACGTCGCTCTTACACGTAAGCTGCTTGAAACAAATGGCTTTCTTCTGAGGCGAGCAATTTGTGTCCAAAAGCCGTACTTGGAACGTCGCGTGCAGCTGACATTACAGAAGCAATGGCCGGGTTGCGACTTCCTGCTGAGTTCCCCACCCATCCCATACGAAGGTTACGCACAGCCGGACATCATCGGTTTCGATAAGCTCGTTAATGAGCTCGTTGGCCAAGTGGACCGTGTAGAAAGATATCCCGAGCTCGGCTTCACGGAAAAAACCAAGGTGCCCGAAGACGTTATCGCCGCAAAGCGGCAACTCGTTGAGCTCGGATTTGCGAATCATCTCGTTTCAGAGGTTGCTCAGTTCGGTTCGAATTCAGGATGACCCACCTCTGGCGCTTGGAGCGGCAATCCCGTGCAGAATATCCGAAATGTAATTTTCGACCTTGGTGGGGTCCTGTTGGAATGGCAACCGACATGTATGGGGCGGCAGGCGGTCAACTGTTGACCCTCGTCAGGCTAGAATGAGCGTCGCAAAGCTGCCTTTCAGACGACCTCAAGGTTAGCCATGGATAGGACACGCCGAATGGACGATCTCGCTCGCCGGATTAGAATGGCGTCTAAACTCTCTGGGAATTTCACGCTCCGTTCCGGCAGAGTCAGCGACACTTACTTCGACAAATATCGCTTCGAGGCAGACCCGGTGCTTTTGCTCGCGATTGCCAATGCCATGGCACCGCTAATTCCCTCCGGTAGCGATGCGCTCGCCGGTTTAGAAATGGGCGGAATCCCGATCGTTACCATGTTGAGTCAAGTAACCGGCCTTCCGGCGGCTTTTGTCAGAAAGAAGCCGAAGTCATATGGCACTTGCCAATACGCCGAGGGGGCGTCATTAAAAGGCCGATCATTCGTGCTCATCGAAGATGTGGTCCCCAGCGGTGGCGCACTTATCGACACGCTTTCCATGCTTAAGGCAGATGGACTCTGGCCGGTCAGGGCTCTTTGTGTCATTGATCGAGAGTCGGGAGGAAAGGAGGCGCTCGCGGGTGCCGGCCTTGAACTGAAGTCGCTCTTCACATACTCGCAGATCATCCACGAATCGAAAGAGGGGTCCGCCCAATGAGATTGGCGTGCTCGATTGCGGACTTTCGCGACTGACCGCAGAGGGTCGACTTGGCACTTCGCCCCGCTCACGGAGCATGCTGAGAAGACTCCCGCCCCATCAAGGGCCTGCGTTTTACCGCCCGCTTCCCTCGCTCTAGGGCAATGCCGAGGGCCACGGTATCATTCAGCTCATGAGCGGTGCGCGCCGTCACCATTGGATACCGGAAAGCTACCTGGGACTCTTCAGCCGCGAAGGCAACACGGGCTCCCAAGTCTTCGTTGTCGATTGCGTTCAGCGGAAGTCATTCTGGACGTCGACGGACAACGTCTGCGTCAAGCGTGACTTCAACCGGATCGAGTCGCCCGACCTCGATCGCAACGGGCTGGAGAAGCGCCTAGGCCAGTTCGAAAGCGACGCCATCAGCGCACTCCGCGAGATCGGCGCCGGTCGCGCAACGACCGGTAGTCAGGAATGGCTCTACGCCATCAACCTGATGGGCCTGATAGCAACCCGCAACCCAACGACGCGCCAGCAGCTCACCCGAGCGGCCGAGCGGGTAACGCTGGAGCTGCTGCAGAAGTCTCTGGAGTCGAAAGAGGCTTGGCAGGCCACCATTGCCGACATCAAGGCGGCAGGCGCCCTCGACCCCAGCTTGCCCGTCGACTTCGAGCGTCACCGGGAATTCGTCGAGAGCGGCAAGTTCTCCATGGAGCTTCACCAGAACTTCCTGATCCTCCAAGAGCTGCGGGGCGTCATGCCGGTGATTGAGATGCTCGGACGGCGCACATGGAGCCTGCTGGAGGCCCCTG
>Ga0210393_10003876_pt1 | contig 11918 bp, 9 predicted proteins | sample IncBWC27OmetaG_FD_160068 | JGI IMG/M metagenome (GOLD analysis project Ga0210393, IMG submission 160068) | Forest soil microbial communities from Barre Woods Harvard Forest LTER site, Petersham, Massachusetts, United States - Inc-BW-C-27-O ... | reverse complement strand
CACCGCATCATGACCTTCGAGACCATCTTGATCGATCGTGCCTAGCACAGGATCCCAGCGAACAGTCGGTCCGGTCGCGCGATCCCGGCGTACGATACGGGTGACGGTATGGCCGCCGGTCGTCAAAAACGGACCGAGGGAGCTGCCGACAAGACCGCTCGCACCCGTGATGGCAATTCTCATCGTCCCCACCTGTGCTTTGCTGTGAGCGTTCAGGTCGTCGGCGAGCGTCCGGTGGCGATATTCAAACGTCGATTGCAGCTTGCGTCGAATGAAAGACCGGCCCAGCCATTGTCCCATCACCCCATAGGGAGGAGTGAAATCAATGTGGTCTTCTAGCCAAGAACCCTCCGCTCCCTCGGGCTTGATTGTATGGGTATGTTCCCAGCGGGCAAACGGCCCGCGAATTTGAACATCCCGAAATCGGCGGCCCGGCTCGATGTCCCGATGCTCGGCCGTCCAACGCTGTCGTAGAGGGCCGAGTGACAGTTCGATCTCCGCTCGCGAACCGTTGCGAATCGGGTTGCCGTCGTCGAGCACTCGCAGACGATCCCAAGGGGGAGCGAGCCGCTGGAAGGCGCCCTTTCGCATGTGCCACGCAAACACTTCTTCGGCCCGCGCCGGCATTCGCGAGCGGTAAACGAACGTGTCGCTGGTCATGACGCAGGTTCGCCGTTAGCAAACTCGCGGTCAAACGATGCTCGCAATCGCTCCAGGGCACCGGCCGTCATCACCCGCGCCCATTCCTTGCTCAGACCGTGCGAATCCCCGAGTTCCCGAAACGTCGCCGGTGCATTTTCATTCCCCAACCCGAAACGGCCGGCCAGCAGCGCCCGCTCCCGCGTGGGCAGTTCGGCGAGGTTCACTTGCAACCGCTGCAGCTCTTCGACGCGAACGAGCCGGTCGATGTCCTCGCGACGGGGGGCGTCGGCTCGCATCGAGTCCGCACAGTCAAATGAAAGCGAGCGGGCAGCTCGTCGCCGCTCGCGCCGGCGCAGTCTCGCAAAATGATGAGCCAAGGCCCGCGTCGCGTACGTGCTGAAACGGGTTCCTCGCTCGGCGTCAAATCGCTCGACACAGCCGAGCAACAGCAGGGACGCTTCGCTTACAAGGTCCTCCAAAGATTGTTGCGGAGTTGCAAAGTGCTTGGCGACGGACACGACAAGTCGCAGGTTGCAAATCGCGATGCGATTGCGAAGCTCTATCGCCCGCTCTGCGGACGTATTACCACGGACGACGGGCCTGTTTCTGAGACTCGGCAAGCGCGATCGAGCAACCTCGTCACGGGCGGCTTTCAAATGGCGGACAGACGCCGCTCTTCTTCGACCCCCAGCACGTCGAATTGACACAATCGGGCCAGTGCCGGATTGCCCAGGCCCGGACTGCGTTGTCTCGAGGCGGCCCGCATTGGAATTTCCTCCCTCTTGACGGAGAAACCGCAGGCGGGGCAAGCCGTTAACCAAGATACGGACGCCTTTCTGGGCGAAAAGCCGGGTGGTTAGACTCCATCCGTCTACGCAAAGGCCTATAATCCGCTGAGCGCGGAGTTTAACCCTCGAGCGAGCCCGACTGATGATGAATCGGCGTGATTTCCTGCAAATCGGCTCAACGGGGGCATTGTGCGCCGCGGCGGTGGGTCAGTCGGTTTTGGCGGCCAGTCGGCCGCAACGCTTTGACCGAGAGTACGCCCCCCAACTGGGGATGTTTCATCATCACGCGGGCACCGATCCGATCGATCAGATTCGTTTCTTGGCCGCTCAAGGATTTCGGTCGATCGAGGACACCGGCCTGAGGGGCAAGGCGCCGGCTTTGCAGACACAAATCGGTCGCGAACTGGCCCGCCGCGGAATGTCCCTGGCCTGTTTCACAGGGGTCGCTGACTTCGGCCGTCCCACATTTGCCTCAGGCCGCCGCGACTTGCAGCGCGATGTCCTGCGCGAACTGCGGCTGGCGATCGATGCCGCGGAACGAGTCGGCGGACGCGTGTTGAGCGTTGTCCCCGGTCGTTGCGAGCCGACGATGGCCCCGGTCGACCAACGTCGTAACGCGATCGATCTGCTGCAGCGGTGCGCCGACATCTGCGAACCTCGTGGAATCAGGCTACTCTTAGAACCTGTCGACCACGGCCCGGGGCGTTCGCAATTGTTCTTGCGATCGGCCCACCAAGCGGCCGAATTGTGCCAGGCGGTCAAGCGGCCCTGTTGCCGAGTGCTGATCGATGTTTATCAGCAAGCGGCGGCCGGACAGGATGTGCCACAGTTGCTGGGTGACCTGAGCGATGTGCTCGGCCATGTGCAGCTCGGTGACTTTCCCGGGCGCAAAGAGCCGGGGACCGGGGAGCTAGATTTCCATCGATTGCAGGCGACGCTCGACGCGATCGGATACCGCGGTGCCTTGGGCATGGAACACGGGAGCGCGATCGCGGGCTTGGCAGGCGAGCGGGCCGTCATCGACGCGTATCTCGCCTTGGATCGGCCTGCTCAGCGTTGCATCGCCTGATTTCTCTGGGCGTGCCACTCGGCGACATCTCGCTCGGTCAACTCAAACACGTCGATCGAATAGCCGATCCGCGCGACGGGTTGGAAGAAGCCGAAGTACTCGAACTGGCCGATGTTGACCGGCTGAATCTTGTTGTCTGGAGTACGGACCCAATGAGGCCGTCCCTGCTCAAAATTAACGCTGACGGCAAATCGGCCCGGCTGCGGTATGTTCGCCGGAGCAATCGAGTAATGGATGCCGAGTGCCTCCGGTGGCACCGTGCCGAAGTAGGCCAGGCCGATTGACTGATTGGCTCCTTTGGCCGGATGTTCGCCGAGATACCGTTCGAGGCTACCCAGATCCTGGCCCCAGTCGAGGTTGGAATCGAGCAAATGCTCGCGACCGCCGAGCGGGCCTCCGGCGAACTCATTGAAATAGGAAAGGTGCTCGGGGTAATAGCGGAGCGAAAGCAGCATCGCGGCGGCTAACACAATCGTCGCGACGCTCCGCACGGGGAAAGTCTTGAAGTCCAACCAGCCAGCAGCCTGCGACGCGAACAAGATGGCGAACGGAATCACCGGCAAGACGTACCGGATTCCGAGCTGCATGGGCGAACTCTCGGCGACGGCCAACACAACGACTGCCGGAAGGAGGATGACCGCCTGAGTGAGCAGTCGCCGCGACCGTCCGCCGGGCACCACAATCCACAGCAGCACAAAGAGGGCTAGAAGTTGCAACGCGTGCGGGACCTTGTACAGGATCGCCCAGGCGTAATAGCCAGGAAATCCTTCTTCGCTCCATTGCCCGTCCAAGAATACCGGATGCTTCTGTTCCATGATCTGCCGCTGATGGTCCAGCCCAGTGAGGTAATCGCGCGGCAACGGAATCGGAACGTGACGAAGCATCGCAAAGCGGGCCGTATTCTTGAGAGTTCCGCTCTGGAAGTCGTAGCTCTCGAGCTTCGAGAACGATCCGCGAAAGAGATAGCCTGCGTTCCAAACGATGAGGCTCAGAAGAATCGCTGCGAACCAGATGGCGGCAAGTTTGAACCCCCCGGGCTTACTTTTCTCACGTTCCTGCGCAATCGCACTAGGGTCGCTCGTCATGCGCTGGATCGTCATCACACCCACAAAGACCACGATCGAGACCGGATAGAGCACCAGGCACGTGAACTTGGCGAGCTGAGCCAAGCCGAGCAAAGCGCCTAATACGAATCCGTTCGTCCAGCTGGGTCGTCGACCGAATCGCCAAGCAGCGTACAACGTAAATACGAAAAACGCCGCTGCTCCCATGTCGGTCGTCACGAGGGAACCGTGTGCGACGAGATTCGGTTCGAACGACCAGAATAGGGCCGCCAAAATGCCTGCGCCGTCCCCGAAAAGTTCTCGAGCCCAGATCGCCAGAGTCAGCCCCCCCAGGACCGAGAGCATGACAATCATCGAGCGACCAAGCGTGAACCAACGTTGGTAGTGGTCCCGGTTCTCCGCGATGAAGACGTCACCCCACCCCATCGGATCGTGGTGCACGTCAGCAGCGCCTGTCCGAGCGGAAGTCATCGTCACCGGCAGCGCAGCCAGCACGCGACACAGAGGTGGGTTGAGATCGTCAAAGTCGAACCGCCCCGTCTTGAGATTGAGCAGCCCAATCGGTAAGTGCCAATATTCGTCATGCGTTGGTGTCAGTTGGGCAGCGGCGGTGATTCCGAAAGCCGCATGAAGCGCGAGCAGCAGCGCGACCGGCAGCCAGAATCGCGCAAGCGAGCGATTGTGTTCGGGGCAACTTGGGGAGGCGGCGCCTTGGGGCTTCATGCTGGTGTGCGAGTGAATGGGATTTAAGGCTGCTTGGCGGGAACTAGGTCGGAGAGCAAATTCTTTTCGATTGCCTCCGCGGCGATGGCGTGAGCGCGCTCGTTCGGATGTCCGTCGAAACGGCTGACCATCAAATTTTCTCCGGCGTGCTCGCGCAACACGGGCTCCAAGTCGAGCACGGGAATTTGTTCGGACTTACAAAAGTCGACGATCCGGGCGCGCGCATCGCGGAAGGTATCCTCACCGGTTAGATCGTGCAGGAAGGGGAAAATCACCATCCGGAAATCGGTATGTCCCTCCTTGCACTCGCGATGCAGCTGGGACAGTTTGGCCCGCAATCCGTCCCAGGCTGGGCCGTGATAAGCGGCCGCCAACCGATCGAAATAGGGATTGTTCCGCGCGCGGAACTGCACGAAACGGAAATAGAGCCAGTTGAGCAGGTAGGTGTCCCGAAAGAGAAAGAACGTGGGCTGCGAGGTATAAATGCCCTCCAACGGATCCTGGCCGACCAACTGCATGTAGCCTTCGATGTCGTTGAGATTGTAGACGTACACGAACATGCTGACGTCGGCATGCATTCCCGACATCACGGCTGCCGCAATCGATTCAACCTGCGAGGCTTCAAACCCGGGTTCGCCGAGGTTGGCGACGACGTATTTGCCTGGCGCTTTCTCATCGAGCCAGGCGGCGATGCGATCGGTAAAACGGTCTTCCATCCGTTTGACGCCGTGACCGATCGTGAAGCTATCGCCCAGGAAAATGATCCGCTTGTGGTCCGGTGCGACGTACTTCGTGAACGGCAGCCGATCCCGGAAGTTTTCGTTGTTTCGTTCGTGATCGATGTGCAGTAACAGCCAACGTTTCGACACATTCGTGATGTTGAACGTGTCGCTGAAGTCGGCACAACAAGCGAATGCCAGTTCCGCGGCGGTGACTGCTCCCAGCAGCATGCACACGGACAATCCCAAATTCGCCAACGCCAGACCGCGACCTTTCGCGCGGCGTTTGCGGCGGTACCAGAGCACGCCGAAGAATAGCCCGGCGAGCACGACCAGCCATACGGCCATCCCGATCAGATAGCCGTCCGATAAGTACAGCACCAGCACCGAATCGGCCTCCGCTAGGTTCCGTGATGTGTCTCAGGCCGCGTCGGCTGGAAGAAGTCGCCCAGCAGCTGGTCTTCGATGGCTTCCGCCGCGATGGCGTGGGCCCGCTCGTTGGGGTGAGCATCGAACCGGCTCACTACCAGATCCTCGCCCGCGTGCCCGCGGAAAACTGGTTCGAGGTCGAGCACGGGGATTTTTTCCGTTCGGCAGAACTCGACGATTCGCTGATGTGCCGCGCGGAAGGGATAGCCATCACCGACATCGCGCACGAACGGAAAAATCACCATCCGGAAATCGACCGCCTGCTCTTTACATTGTCGGTGCAGATCTTTGAGCAGGTCGCGGACTTTGGCCCAGGGTTCCGACTCGTACGATTTCCGCAAATTCTCGTAATAGGAATTGGCACCCGTGTTCCGAAACGCGATCGCGCGAAAATAGAGCCAATTCAGCAGATAGGTGTCTCGAAACAAGAAGAAGGTCGGTTCAGAACTTTGGATTGCCTGGAGCGATTCTTCCGTATGGGGATCGAAGCGGTCGACGTCGTTGAGATTGTAGACATAGACGCAGGCTGCCATCTCGTAATGTTTTTTGAGCAGTTCGTCCTTCGCCAATTGCGTGACGAACAGCGCGTCGTACGCAGGAAGCGCCATGTTCGCGACCACAAATTTGCCCGGCTGCTCTCGCTCGAACCGGGCGGCGATCCGGTCGGTAAAGCGATCGTCCATGCGACGGATCCCGTGACCGGCAGTGAAACTGTCGCCAAGAAAGACGATTCGTTTTTTTCCACCCGGAACGAACGTCGTCACCTCGTTGCGGTCGCGAAAGCCATTGTTGTTTTTCTCACCCTCGATGTGGACAGCCAACCAGCGTTTGGAAACATTGGAGACGCCAAAGGTGTCGCTGAAGTCGGCGAAGCAGGCGAAGGCCAACTCACCCGCTGTGACGAGGCCGAGCAGCATCGTCACGGCCAGACCGGCGTTAGCCCACATGAGCCGTCGCGGCGCCTGATGAGACCCACGACGAATCCGCAGCAAGGCAGCGACCGACAGGCCCAGCGCGACCAGCCAGATGGCCATGCCAATCAGATATTCCGGCGAAAGATACAGAACGAGCAAAGTCGAACTCCGCCGGCCGCATCAATGAGCGGCCGCCGCCTGTTTTCGTTTGAGCACGATAAAGAAGCCCTCGGTCGTGTCCGGAAGCAGCTCCCACTGATCGGGGTGATCGCGATACTCGGGCATTTGATCGGGGTGCTTGATCTTGCTGTAGGGATGTTGCGTGTCGATCACGATGTAGTCGGTGTCCGAGGGAACTCCTGGCTGATAATTGTTGACGGCCCGAGGATAATCGCTGTAGTCGTAGGAGCGTTCAAAGTGTGTGAACCTCGGATGCACGAAATCGGTCGAAGCCACGCGCGCGTTTTGGGGGATTTGCGAAGACACCCGCTCGAAAAGCTCGCCCCGCTTGCCGACTACGTACAGTTCCCGCCAGTAGAAGCCGGAATCCGGATCCCAAAAGCCAATCGACAAGGGGCTGAGACCGTAGAACAGTCCGGTCATTAGAGCGCTAACAGCGGCGAATCGCCCCCACCAACCCACCCGAGTTGCGACTACGCCGGGAACTGGGTCCGACTTCTTTTGACCGACGAATCTTCCGATACCGAGTCTTCCGCGCGACACCGTCCCTAGCCCGGCCGCCGCCGCCCACAGCAAAATCGGTACGGCCGCCGCGTGCACATGATGCAGCGGAGAATCGATTACTTCGTTCAAACACAGCGTCAGAAAAAGAGGCAAGGCCACCGCCAAGCGTCCCGGCGAGAAGAGAGGCAAGAACCCTAATGGAGCCAGCAGCATCAATGCGTATTCTGCCGAGTGCGCATTGACGAACGCTTCCCACAATCGCGTCGGGTGCATGGCCATGGTTTGCGCGATCTCGGGCAGCGTTTTGCCAAACTTCGCGAAATAGCTCGCGTAGTGGATTTCCTGCCCGTGCCGAAAGTAAGCCATCACGACGCGTGTCGCCACAATCAAATAGGCGACCGAAAAAACGGCCAGCCCGCCCCCGAATGCAAACAGAGGCCAGTTCACTTTGATCGATGTTGCCCGCTGAGGAGTCGACGCGTTGCTGAGACTGGTTCCGTCGGCGAGAGCAGTCCCTTCAGCTCCTGATGGACCGCCGAGCGCTGTCCGACGAGTCGCCGAGAGCGCGATCCAAACTCCCAAAGGGGCGAGCACGACCGCGTAATCTTCCTGGGCGCTCAGAGCGACCGCGGCCAAGAGGCAGAAGGTTTTGAACCGCCGCCGCTCGAACTGATCGAGTGCAAACAGCAGGATCGGAATCGCTAGCCCGTTGGGCCGGAACGTCTTTAGATCGATCGCGATGTCGAGATACTGCAGCGGGAAATAGAGCAGACACGCGCCTGCCAGCCAGACGGCGGGGCGCGATAGTCCGGTATGGCGTCGCGCGATCCAATAGACAGGGATGCAGCTCGCAGCCAACAGCGCCGAATCGCACAACTCCAACAACATCTGCGACGGCCATAGCAGATACAGGGGGATCAAGAGCAGGTGAATCACTTGCACGTGCTCACCCAGAAAGATTCCCTGATCGAGATAACTGCGGAATCCTTTGTCGTGCAGCAAGTTCCACAAATGCTCCTCGTACATCGCCGAATCGCCGTGCGGTAGCCGCAGCCCGCGGTAAAGCTGCCAGTTCATGACGACGAACACGATCAGGTAAGCGCCGCAGCAGAGCCACACGGCGAGCGGGATGCGATAGTCGTCGGCAACGCGCCGCTCGCTCGGACACAATTCATCTGACTCGCCAGGCTCCGACGTGCCACTCGTCGCCTCCTCTTCAGAAGACATTGAGGGCACGAATATGAGAGTCAAAAACGTGGCAAGCCACCCGGCGACACCCGTCGCGATCCAGAAGCTGGCACTGGAGAGCACGAACAGTTGCGACTCTGGGCCGATCAGCCCGACAAGCAATCGCACCACTTCCCAACTGCCGCCGGCTACCCACCAAAGCCAACCGGAGAGTCCCCACCTTGCAGCAGCTGTCGTGAAAGGGAGACGTCGTCGACGAGCGATCCAATAACTCCCGACAAGCCAGGAGATCAGACTCGCGCCGGCCATGATCAAGAAGATCGGAGCGAACGGCGGGAGCAGGGGTTCGCCGCTTCCCGTCGGCACCTCGCCCGATACCCAATTGTCGATGCGATTCATCAGCCCGTGAGACGCTAACCCACCCGAGGCGACCGAAGAGCCCAGGATCGATTGCACACTTGCCGCGCAGAGGGCTGATCCCAGCGCGAGACAACACAAGGCCCAGGCAAGTCGCGAACCGTCGCCCGGCACAGGGGGCGAGGCGGGGAGGGTCGGAGTCTTTTTCACCTTGCCGCGGGCCATTGAATTGAGTGTATCTGTCCGTTACGGAACGGAATATGGTGACCCGAGGCGAGAGGATTCCGCGATCCTTTCGCTCGTTGAAGGCAGACCAACACCAATCGTTTGCGCCGTGACTCCAATCATTACGTCGATCCGCTGACTTGGGCTGGGAGGCCGGTGGACGCGAACGTTTTTCAGCCGGGAATTGCATTTGTGTTAGTCTTCAACCGCCCGAAATCGGAGGGGTGATTCGGGCTCTTGTCCCCTGGCCCGCGGGGAATTCGGCAGACTGAAACGCGACCCATCTGATTCGCCAAATGACAGCCGACGGTTGACTAACGTGTTCGACGCAAGGCACTTGGCAGTCGCGGGTTAGGCGTCCATAATCGGCCGCGGCGGGGGAGTTTTTTGGAGTTCCGGCTCGGCGATTGCTATTAGGGGCAATTACGACTGTGGACGGGCAACGGTTTGGCTTAACTTCGAGGTTTGAACGCATGTCAGCTCAAATCGATTTCAAGGGAGTCGATTTCAGTCGCAGGGATTTCGCGAAATTGACACTCGCGGCGCTCGCCGGCCTTGCCGCGGGGAGCCACGCCGTCGCTGCACAAACTGAGAGGAACGCCGTGCGCGATCCCCTCCTTGCCGACCCCCACATTTGCCGTGGTTTGAATACTTGTCGTGGGAAAGACGTCACGGGGCACAACCAATGTGCTGGCACCGGGACGTGCGCGACGGCGCGCTATCATCCGTGCAAGGGGCACAACGATTGCCGCGGCCAAGGCGGTTGCGGTGACGGACCTGGCACGAACGAGTGCCGCGGCTGGGGTGCCTGCGACGTGCCGCTCAAGCCCCGTGTCTGGACGGTGGCTCGGCAGCACTTCGAGAAAGTGATGAAGCAACAGAAGCGCCGTTTTGGCGTGCCGCCCCTCGTCGCCAAAAATGGATAACAGTCCGGAGTGGCAATTTCCTGCCCGGTGCGAGTGCCGGCGCAAGTCGGCAGTCGCAGGTCGCGCGGCGAGGAAATGAACTCTCGGCCAGCGTTGCGGTTGGAGCCGACGGCTCACCGTCCCCTCTTTGCCAGTTCCGTCTTCGTTTGCGCGCTCAACACCGACCGACCTTGAGGGCTCGCGCGAATGTCCGATCGTGGACACTGACGGCTGAAGCGATTCTGCGGTACTGAGCGCCTTTCGGCATGGAAGATCGTGTGTCTTAAGAGCCGGTGGTACAAGTTTTTTCGATTTGCCAGCCGAATATGAAGGCGACAGATTCGATGAAGGGACCGCTGATACGCGGTTTGTCCATTATCGAGGCTGTAGCGGTCCATCTCAGAGTGTCGGTTCTGCCAAATCGGTTGGTCGCTTTGGCCGCCCTTTCCGTGCGCGCACGCTTTGCGCGCGCCGACGACTGAGCTGTCGCGAGCAGCCTTCGCTACTGTCGGTACTTGTCCCCCCGTTTCCGTCGAACCTCTGGTCAAACGCGTGTTTTGGCGTCGATTGCGACGCTCGCGATTCGGGAGTGCCGATCTCGCGCAACGACCCTGAAATCAATTTCTCATGGTGAAGCAATGAAGAACGGATTCTGGAGGTCCATCGGCAAGGTGCCGGTCCTAATGCTGGCCGTTGCGGTCGGCCCGGTCGCCCTCGCTGATGGGACCGCAATTGAAAGCGTTCCGGCCGATGGAAGCGCAGCTCGGACTGCGTCCGCGATTCCGTCGACGGATCCCACACCAAACAACTCTGCTCCCATCCGGCTGATCGCGATGGATTCGAGCTTAACTGATCCGACCAACGTGCCGCCGGCCCCCCCGGGCGCTGCGGTGGCCGCGCCGGCGTATGCTCCGGCTTGTGGTCCGACCTGCGCACCAACCTGCGACTCGTCCTGCTGTCCGTCGGAAGGCCTGTTCTCGCACTCCTGCCTGTGCAATAGCTGCTGCGGGAACGGCGCGACGTTCCAGTTCTCCCCGAATGCGTGGTGCAATGTCGGCGCCGGCATCCGCACGAGCTTTAACCACGAGATCGGTGATAACGTCGGCGACAAGAACTTCTTCGCCGTCGACGAAGTTCGTTTGTTCTTCACGGGCAAGGTCACGCAAGTGATCGGGTTCGAGTTGAACACCGATATTTCGGGCGCGGGTGGCCGAGGCTTCGCCGATTCGGCGGGCGACATCAACAACCTGCAGGACTCGATCCACCTGTTGGACGCCATCGTGAAGTTCGAGTTCAATGACTATGTGAACTTCTGGATGGGCCGATTCCTGCCTCCGAACGACCGAGCCGACCTGGACGGACCGTTCTTCATCAACGGTTGGGATTACCCCTTCGTCTCGAACTTCCCCGGTCAGTTTGAAGGCCGTGACACGGGTGCCGCTTACTGGGGTCAGTACGGCGGTGGCCAGTTGAAGTGGCAGATCGGCCTCTTCAACGGTCAGGGCCGCTTCAACGGCGGAAATGACTGGCCCATTGGGAACGCGGCGACTTCGCCGAACCTCACGGGTAACCCCGAACTCGTTGCCCGCGTCGTGCTGAACCTGCTCGATCCGGAACCCGGCTATTACAACAGCAGCACCTACTACGGCGAGAAGAACATCTGTGCGATCGGTGCCAGCGTGACCGATCAGACCGATGCGATTGAAGACGTCAACGGCCGCGTCGGCACGTTCTTCGGCTACGACATCGACTTCTTGCTCGAAAACAAGATGACTGCGTGGGGCTCGGGAACCTTCGAAGCCGCCTACTACCACTATGACGTCGGTGGCGGCGTCCAGAACGGTGTCGCGGGCAACGCCGGATTCATCTTCGCCGGCTGGCTCTTGCCCCAGGAAATCGGCTGCGGTGGTGTGTGCGGTCGCATCCGCCCGTACGCCCGATGGCAGAAGTATGACTACGATGACGCGCAGTTCGCCGCTGCGGCTGGCGAATTCCGCGAAGGCTGGGACGCTGGCTTCCAGTACGTCATCAAGGGTCACAACGCGCGGTTCGACGTGTTCTACGGACAGCGCGAAGTGGAAGGCGGCGGAAACGTCGACATCTTCCGGACGGGCATGCAGCTGATCTTCTAGTCCAAGGGGTAGTCAGCGCGACACCTGCCATCGCGCTTGAGCATCCAGCGAGCCTGGCTCTTTGATCCGCCGATCGGGA
>Ga0210393_10003874_pt1 | contig 11920 bp, 10 predicted proteins | sample IncBWC27OmetaG_FD_160068 | JGI IMG/M metagenome (GOLD analysis project Ga0210393, IMG submission 160068) | Forest soil microbial communities from Barre Woods Harvard Forest LTER site, Petersham, Massachusetts, United States - Inc-BW-C-27-O ... | reverse complement strand
CCAGCGACCACGTTAAGCCTATTCGCGGCCCTGTTCGGAGTGTTCTATACCGCAGTCGTCGTGTCGCAGTTCGTCGGGTTGGCGCAGAAACCCAAGCGCGAAACGCCGATTGGCGAATGACAGGCCCGCAATTACAGATCGCTGCCGGCGGCTGAGTTCAGGGACCAAAGGCGTGCATATTGCGTCGCAAGATCCACAGACGCGATCAGCGGAAAAACATTCTCGGGACGCTGCATGATGGAAGCCAGCCGCAGTCGCTGCAAGGTTCGAGCCACGCGCCGTGGTGTACCAAGGTCCGTCCAGCCGCAGCCCGGTGCGGTGCGGACGCGCAATGCCGATTCGGCGCCTTGCATGACAGCGCGCGAGAAATCGATAACTGGCAGACGCTCGTAGAGTCCTTTTACCGCAGACATGCCTCCGCCGCGCCGGTCGCGCACCAGAGAATTTATCATTTCCTCGGCAATCTCTGACAGCCGGCCGCGAATCAGCTCGAGCAGTGTAGAACCCCGCGCCCAGAATATGAAACTGTTCCAAAGCGCGCCGCGAGCGATGAGCTCGCGCGCGGACGCGGCGCTTGGTTTCTCGACAAACCGCTCTACCCGGCGGATACCCTGCTCAAGCGCATCCCCCGGGACGATGTAACCGAGCTCGATATCAACGTCATCGGGCTCGATGCCGAGTAACGTAAGGCCGTCGCGATCGTGACTAAGCATCGCGGTCATCCGCATGGAATCGGCGAGCGCTGCCTCATTGTGCACGTAGTGATCGGCCGGCAGAAACACGATGTGCGCGAGTGGATCGCGGTCGAGAATATGAAGCAGCCCCAGTAGCACGCCATTGGCGGTCCCGCAATTGCGCGGTTGGACGATCACGTTGCGCGCCGGCAGCATCCCGAGCGTGCGTCGCCAGTGATGCTCATGCCGGCACGCGACGACGGCACAAACCCGCTCCCGAGACACGATGCGCTGCGCCCGCTGCAAGGCTTCCTGCAGAAGCGAGGGACCTCCGTTCAGCGAGCAGTACTGTTTCGGTACGGCTTCGCCGCGCGCGTTGGTCGTGAGGCTTGAGAGCCGCGTGCCGTCACCGGCGGCGAGCACGATCGCCCAGGCTTCCTGGCGCGCACTCATCGGGTCACCTCAACCCGCGCGCTTGCCGGCGCGACCACGCCGTCACGCACCGATCCTGGAGACGGCGCCGGAAACCTCTTGATGCAGAGTGCGCTGCGAATCGCCATGGATGTCCCTCTCCCATTTTCTTGTGCCTAGCGCTGCATTTCCATCAATACCGAGTGGGGTATCATGTTGCCGTTCAGATTCGCCATGATCCACAGTGAACCACTGACCACCAGGGTCACGATCAAGATACCGAATGCCAGCGCGAGTACGTTGTTGGTGTTGTCAGGGCCGCTGTTGAGGTGCAGGAAGAAGACCAGGTGCACGCCCATCTGAGCAATGGCGAGCACCGCCAGGCCGACCGCCACCCCGGGCTCCCAGAGAAGATGCGCCTGCGACACGATGAATGAGGCCGCGGTGAGCAACAACGCAAACCCAAGTCCCACGGTATATGTGGCAATACTGGCGGATTGCGATTGTCGGTCCCCGGGAGCCAGATCCGTCGCCGATGAATGTCTTGGAGAATCGATCATATTCTTGCTCCCATCAAATAGACCAGGGACATCACGGCGACCCAGATGATGTCGAGCGCGTGCCAGAAAAGGCTGAAGCAAAGAATCCGGCGCAACACGAATTCGCGCGGACCGCGCGCGGCGACCTGCGCCATCATGAATGCGAGCCACAATAGCCCCACGGTCACGTGGGCGCCGTGCAGGCCCACCAAGCTGAAAAAGGACGACAGAAATGCACTGCGCGACGGGCCGGCACCTTGCGCCAACATGCCGGCAAACTCCGAAAATTCCAAGCTGAGAAAAATGGCGCCAAGCGCGAAAGTTGCCGCAAACAGGACGAAAAACGGCTTCAAGCGCCGTCGTTCGATGAACAGTGAGCCCAGTCCGCATGTGTAGCTCGAGAACAGCAGGCAGAGGGTTTCGATCGCGACATGCTTCAATTCGAACAGGCTGTGACCCGTGGGGCCGCCGTCGGTCTGCCCCGAGAGTACGGCGTAAGCCGCGAACAATGCCGAGAACATGATGATGTCGCTCAGCAGGAATATCCAAAATCCATAACCGACGACGATGCGCACCGGCGCCGGACCATCCCCGCCAAATGCAGCAAGCGGCGTCGGCACTCCGATGTAGTCAGACGCGATTGACGAACTCATACGGGTTCCACCTTTGGCATACGGGCGCGAGCATCCCTGGCAAGCTCTTCACCCGAGATTTCCACATTGACTCGCTCGACCCAGCCGAACGTCAGCAACGTCAGCAACGCGCAGAGAATTCCCAGTATCGCCATCCACCAGATGTGCCAAATGAGCGCAAAGCCCGTGATCACGGCGAAAAAGGCGGTGACAAATCCATTGGGACTGTTGCCAGGCAGTTCAATCGACTCATATTTGTCTGGAAACACACCTGTTGTGCCGGTCTGCTTCATTTGGGCAAAGGCATCCTGCGACTCGACGCGTGGCATCAGCGCGAAGTTGTAGCGCGGCGGCGGCGAAGTAGTGGACCACTCGAGCGTCCTTCCATCCCAAGGATCGCCGGTCAGGTCCCGACGGCTGGCGCGCGACCGAATGCTGACGACAAGTTGCGCGATGGTAGCGAGAATCCCGCAGAGAATCAGAATCGCTCCCGCCTCCGCGACGATCAAATAGGGCTGCCACTCGGTATTGGCGTAGTGCTGCATGCGACGCGTCATGCCAAAGAGACCCAGAATGTAAAGCGGCATGAAGGCCACATAGAATCCAATGAGCCAGCACCAAAAGCTCAGCTGTCCGAGGCGTTTGTCGAGCGTGAAACCGAATACCTTGGGGAACCAATAATTGTAGCCTGCCATGGCACCGAACAGCACGCCGCCGATGATCACGTTATGAAAATGCGCTACCAAAAACACACTGTTATGCAGCACAAAATCCGCGGGCGGTACGGCCATCAGCACACCGGTGAGCCCGCCGATGACGAATGTCACCATGAAGCCAATCGCCCAAAGCACGGGTACCTCGAAGCGGATGCGCCCCCCGTACAGCGTAAATAGCCAGTTGAATACCTTTACGCCGGTCGGTATGGCGATGATCATGGTCATGATGCCGAAGAACGCGTTTACATTGGCGCCTGCGCCCATGGTGAAGAAGTGGTGCAGCCAGACCATGAACGACAGTATGCAGATCGCCATGGTGGCCATCACCATCGAGCGATATCCAAATAGGGCCTTGCCGCTAAACGTGGCGATGACTTCGGAGAAGACGCCGAAAGCCGGCAGGATCAGAATGTAAACTTCCGGATGACCCCATGCCCAGATCAAATTGAAATACAACATGGCATTGCCGCCGCCGTCATTCGTGAAAAAATGTGCCCCGATGTAGCGATCCAGCAGCAACATTCCGAGGGTGGCGGTGAGGATCGGAAAAGCAGCTACGATCAGTAAGTTCGAGGCCAGCGCCGTCCAGCAAAACACCGGCATACGCATGTATCCCATTCCGGGTGCACGTAATTTCAAAATGGTGGTGACCAGATTGATCCCCGAGAGCAGGGTTCCGACGCCCGCAATCTGCAGGGACCATAAGTAGTAATCGACACCGACGCCGGGCGAAAACTGCAGTTCCGACAGGGGTGGATACGCCAGCCAACCGGTGCGGGCGAACTCGCCGATCACCAGAGACATGTTTACAAGTAATGCGCCGGTAGCCGTCAACCAAAAGCTCACTGCATTCAGCACCGGGAAGGCGACATCGCGCACCCCGAGCTGCAGCGGAACCACGAAGTTCATGAGGCCCACCATAAAGGGCATGGCCATGAAAAAAATCATGATCGTGCCGTGCGCGGAGAAAATCTGGTCATAGTGCTGTGGCGGCAGGTAGCCCTCGGCGCCGCCCGCGGCGATGGCGAGTTGCGATCGCATCATAATGGCGTCGATGAACCCGCGCAGCAGCATCAGCAGGGCGAGCAGCACGTACATCACGCCCACGTGCTTATGGTCCGTGGTCGTCAGCCACTCGCTCCACAAATACTTCCACCACCCCTTGAAGGTCACGATCGCGAGGACCGAGCCAATGAAGAGCATGACGAACACCGAAGCGCCCATCTGAATGGGATTATCGAGCGGAATCGCGGCCCAGGTGAGCTTGCCCATTTACTTGGCCTCCGGGGATGAGGCGGCCATCGGCGCCGCCAGCTGCAGGATGTATTCGTAAAGCATCGGATCGACGTCGCCATACGTGTGTGACTCAACCTTTTTGGTCGGTTTCGCCAATTCTCTGTAGGCAAGTGCATCCAGCACCCCGGCGCCGCCGCGGGTATGTTCGAACCACGCCGCGAATTCCGCCGCCGGTAGCGCTCGCACCATGAACTGCATGTCGGAGAAGCCATCGCCGCTGAAATGCGATGACAGCCCCGGGTAGCTCCCCGCGCGGTCCGCCAGCAGATTAAGATGCGTGGTCATTCCCGGCATCGTATAAATCTGGGTGCCGAGCTGCGGTATGAAGAAGGCATTCATCACAGTCGCGGAGGTCAGTGCGAACTCAATTGGCGCTCCCACTGGCACGATGAGTTGATTCACGCTGGCCACGCGCAAGTCCGGATATATGAACAACCACTTCCAATCGAGTGATACGACCTCAACTCGTAAGGGTTTGGCGTCGGAGTGGAGTTTCGCGGCGGGGTCTAGATCGTGTGCGCCGATCCAGGCGACACCGGCCAGCAAGAATACGACCATCGCCGGTATGGCCCAGACCACGAGTTCGATGCTGCCCGAATAGACCAGCTCAGGACGGAACTTGGCCCGCTTGTTGGATGCCCGATACCACCATGCGAAGGCAAGCGTGAGCACGATAACGGGCGCGACCACGACCAACATGATGCCGGTGGCATTGAACAGAATCAGTTTCTCCGCGGCTGATACCGGGCCTTGCGGATCCAGAACGCCGACGCGCCGGCAGGACGCAAGGAGAACCGCGGTCCCGCAGGCAGCCAGTGTCCGCGGTTTCAGTATTCCGCACACTGAGGCCGCATGGGATTGGAAACTGGTCCCATGGAAAGAGCAGGTTTTATGCATTCGCATTTTCGCCTCGCTTTGAATTCGGTTCCCCGCTGGATTCCTGTTTTGGTTTCCTGTCCATCTCGGCGGCAGGCAGCGAATCGTCGGCCCGCGATATCGTGAGCGCATGTAGCGTCGGCAACTGAACGATGTCCTTCGAGAAAAACAGATCCAACGTCCAGTCAAGCGCGACGCGCACTTTCTTTTGCAAACCGGGCATCAAGCTAAGATAAATCGCGCGCCACAGCCACCAAGCGATGATCCCGGAAAACTTCATGTTCAGAATTTCCGCGACGCCGGCGCGCCGTCCAATGGTTGCCAGCAGACCCAAGGTCTTGAACTTGAACGGTCGCGGCGGCAGGCCGCGCGTCATTGCCGCGATGTTGTTCGCGAGCGCGGCGGCCATACGAATGGCATGCTGCGCCGTGGGCGGATAGAACTTGCCCTGATTGAAGGGGTCGGGCACCAGCGCGCAATCACCCAGTGCCCAAACGCCGGGGAAATTGGGGACTTGCATGCATTCATTCGCAACGACCCGGCCTTGCTGCATCACGCAGGGCAGGCACGACAGCACTGGCGCCGGCGTCGTGCCCGCGGTCCAGATCAACATGCGGGTCGGGATCTTCGTGCCGTCGTCGAGCGTCACCTCCTGGCCATCGTAGCCGGCGACCTTGGTATTCAACCTAACCTCCACCCCACGCGCACGGAATTTTTTCTCGGCGTAGCGGCCGAGGCTTGATCCCAACTCCGGGAGAATGTAGTCGCCGGGATGCACTACGACAACCCGGATCATGTCCACGTTCAAGCGAGGATAGAACCGCAGCGCTTGACGCAGGAAATCATTCACGGAACCGGCGGTTTCGACACCGGCGAAACCGCCGCCTGCCACGACCACCGTTAGCGTCTTGTTGCGCTCGGCTTGCACGGCCTGATTGTCGGCCAGCTCGAGGGCATCAATCACGCAATTGCGAATCAAAATGGCGTCTCCTAGTGTCTTCATCGTCAGGGCATGCGCCTCGAGCCCCGGCGTATGATAAAAATTGGTTACGGCGCCGAGTGCCAGCACCAGCTGGTCGTAGGCAATCTCGTAAGCATTCGGCAGAGCCTTGTGCCGGACGCGCACCAGTTTCTTGTCGAGATCAATTGACTCGACTTCGGCGATCGCGACTCGGGCGCGATGCAGAATTTTGCGCAGCGGCTGGACGATGTCCGTGACTGCCACGTCGCTTCCGGCGACTTCATGCAGCATCGGCGTAAACAGGACGAAGTTTTCTTTGGAGATCAACGCGATTTCTATGCCCGGTGTGCCGGCCAGCCGCTTCTCGAGGTGCATGGCAGCGAACGCGCCGGCGAAGCCGCCGCCAAGAACCAGAATGCGTCGCGTGCCGGTGGGCAGGGTACGCGAACTCCCGTTGGTGGGCGCTGCTGGATCCGTGCGGGTGGCCGTTGCGCTCATCTTGTTGGTATCATCGGCACGACGGTTTCTATAGCCCGGGGCTGCATTGCATGATGCCGCCATCGGCAAAGACCGTTGTCGCGGTCATGTAACTCGCCCCGGTTCCGGCGAGAAAGGCCACGATGCTACCGATTTCCTCCGGCTGCGCCATGCGGCCGAGCGGAATGACGGCGTCGAGCTTGGCCAGCAGCGTGGGGTCGTTCATTGTCGAAGTATTGATCGGCGTTGCCACCGCGCCGGGCCCCACGCCAACCACGAGTATGTTGTGGCACGCCAGCTCCACGCCAGCGGTGCGCGTCAACATCCGCATTCCGCCCTTCGATACGCAATACGCGGTATTGCCCGGCATGGGCCAATCCTCGTGAACGGAACTGACATTGACGATGCGGCCGCCACCGCCCTGCTTGATCATCTGTTGTGCGGCCAGCTGGGTGCCAAAAAACGCGCTTTTTAGGTTGATGGCGAGAACCTTGTCGTACTGCGCTTCCGTAGTGTCGAGCACCGACGTACGAGTTTCGACGCCGGCATTGTTGACCATGATGTCAATGCGACCAAAGGCCTCGATCGCCGCGCCGATGAGCTTTCGCAAATCGCCGACTTTGCTGACGTCCGCTTGCACTCCGATGGCTTGGCTGCCAAACCCAAGCACTTGCTTTTCCAGCGCCTCGGTCGCCGCGGGATTGACGACATAGTCGATGACGATGCTGGCGCCTTGCTTGGCGAGCTCGGTGACGATGGCCAATCCAATGCCGCTGTTGCCACCCGTAACGATGGCGACCTTGCCTTTGAGGTTCATGGTGCTTCCCCTGATTGAAGATTCAATTGCGTTTCAGATTCACTCATGCCCGGCGTCCGTGCCGCACCAGTGCAAATGACAGCATGGTCATCGCCAGCGCAACCGCAGTCGTTGCAGCATAGATGGTGTCCAAGCGCAGGCCCGCGCGAGCTTGCAGCGGCCCTACGCCAAAAGCGGCGATGCCATAGCCAACCTGATAGGCACAGATCAGTCCGCCGGCCACCGAACCGGCAACACTCGTCAATTCTTCCTGGCCGAGACTGATCACCAGCGGCAGCAGCGCCGAACATCCCAGTCCGGCAACCGCAAATGCCGCAATGCCAAGCAGCGGCTGGGCGCTTTGCAGGTATGCCGTGGCCACGAAGGCGGTTGTAACGACGATCGGCAAAATGCGAAAGGTGGCGTCCGCAGGGAGCCACTTGTCGAGCGTCGCGAACAATACGCGTCCGGCTGTGACGGCTGTCCAGAAGACGGTGAGCGCGAAAGACGCCAGAGCGGCGCCTGCCGCGAGCTGCTTGGTCATATAGACCGAAGCCCAGTTGCCGTTCATCGTTTCGCAAATGCCATACAGCAGTGCAAACGCCGCGAACAGCCAGAACCGCGGCGGCAGCCAGGGCTTGCCTTGTGGCCCTCGCGATTCGTCGGGTTGCCGCGTCGTTTGGAAGGGAAGACCGGCGGTGAATAACACCAGCAAGAGGCTCGCCAGCGCCACGGCTATCGGCATGCCCCACCACATACCGATGCCGACGAACAACAGCACAAAGACCGGCGCCAACGCCGTGCCCAGACCCAGCAAGGCGTTCAACCCGAGCACGGCCTTCTCGACCTTGTAAGGGAAGAATGCCGCGGCAAAGGTATTGAGAGCAGGTACGGTGAATCCAAATCCAGCGCCCAATGATGCGGTCGCCGCGAGCAATATCACGTAAGCGAGCGCCTCCTCGTGCATTACGAATCGACTGCACACGAGCAGCGCCATCGCCAAGAGATTGGCATAAAGACCCAGTAGGTATACCTGCTTGGCGCCGATACGGCGCGACAGACCGGCGCCGAGCAGCGATGAGATTATCGCCATGATTGCCTGGGGCACAAATATGCCGCCATACTCCTGATTCGTCAGGCCGTAATCCGCGGCGCTCGTGAAAACCACGCTCGCTGCCGGGAAAGTGACCAGCGCCACGCCCTGGATCACCGCAGCCGCGTAAACCGAAACGATTTCCTTGCGCCTCACGGGTTCAGTTAGCGTTGACGTGACCGCCGCACCGCGATTCATCGCAGTCTCTCCAGCAGGTGGTCACCAACGCGAAGCGCGTTGGCAATCGCCGTCAGTGAGGGATTCACGGCGCCGATACTCGGAAAGAAACTCGTGTCGACTACATACAGATTCTCGAGCTCGTGCGCCTTACAGTTGACGTCAAGCACCGAGGTCCTAGGGTCGATACCAAAACGGCAGGTGCCGGCCTGGTGGGCCACGCCGGCAATTGGAATATGCTTTCCGAGATAAAGGCTGTTTGGAATCAAATGCGGATGCATGTCCATATGCTCGAGCATCCCCTGGAGCTTGGATCGAAGGTGATTGATCGCGTCCACATTGGTGAATTCGTAATGCACCTGAATCTCGTTCTGCGCATTCAGAGTGATGCGATTTTGCGGCAGCGCGATGTCTTCGGCGGTCAGCCAGAAATCCACGGCGTGACGTGCCATTTTGTCGAGCGCAAAGCCGGGGGCAAACCCCGGCGCGTCCTCGCGAAACATCGGCCCCTGCGATTTCCCGAGCATCTGTATGTTTCCCAGCGGAAACGCATAGTCGGGCGCGGAAAAATAAAAATCGTTGATCGAGAGCGTCTTCTGAAATACCGTCGGGTTTTCGCGCCGCGAGAGTGCCACCAGCGCCATGGCGTTGTGGAACATGTAGTGACGGCCGACCATGTCTGAGCCGTTGGCAAGTCCCGCAGGGTGCGCTGCGCTGGCTGACATCAACAGCAGCCGAGCGGAATTGGCTGCCCCGCATGACACCACGACGATATCGCCCGTAAAGGATTCCTGTTGCCCTGCGTGGTCAACGATCACTCGTGTGACCTCGCGTCCGCCTACGCCGGTTTCGAGTCGCCGGACGTGCGCATGGGTCAGCAGCGATACGTTGGAGTGACGCAGTGCCGGCCGTACGGCGATGGTCTCTGCGTCAGCCTTGGCGTGCAAGAGACATGGAAACCCGTCGCACGTGTTGCAGCGAATGCAGCGACTGTTGATTGGGTCCGCCTCGTCGAGAAGAACGGCGCAGGGCGCGTAGGCAGGGTGGTAGCCGGTACGCGTCAGGGCATCGGCGATTTCCTGAATGCGCGGTTCGTGGCTCACTGGTGGAAAGGGATATGGCGCGCTGGCGGGCGGATCGGTGGGATCATCGCCGCGCCGGCCGTGGACGTTGTAAAGCTGTTCTGCTTGCGAGTAATACGGCTCCAGATCCTCATAACGGATGGGCCATCCCGCGCTCATTCCATCGGCGGTCTGGTGCGCGATGAAATCTTGCTGACGCAACCGATAAAGAGCGGCGCCAAACATCTTGGTCGCACCGCCGACAAAATAGTGAACGCCGGGCTGAAACGCCTGGTGGTCCTTGTCATACCACGTGTCCTTGGACATATATCGGTTATTGACGAACACCTCGGTCGTGTCCCAATTCTGTTGCTCGCGGGGAAGATACCCGCCGCGCTCGAGGATGAGAATGCGCTTCCCGGAGGCGGCAAGCTTGAGCGCAAGCGTGCCGCCGCCCGCGCCGCTGCCGATGATGATGACATCGAAGCTCGCACTCATGGCGCCGGCGCCCTGCGTTTCGCCGCCGCCGACACAGCCGCCTCGACGATGGCAGCGCGCACTGTCGCTATTTCACGCGTGTGCGGTTTGAGCAATTTGGCAATCAGTCCGGTCCAGCCGGTCTGGTGTGATGCTCCGACGCCGCGGCCCGAGTCGCCGTGAAAGTACTCGTGGAACAAAATGTAGTCGCGGAAGTGCGGATCGCGGGCGAGCTTGGGATGATATTTGAGTACCGGCCGCTCGCCGTCCGCCCCCTTCAGGAACAGACGCGACAAGCGGCGTGACAATTCCTCGCCGACCTCGTACAGGGTGAGGAACTTCCCGGACCCGGTCGGACATTCGACCTTGAATTCATCGCCGTAGTAATAGTGAAATCTCTGCAGGGCCTCGATGATCAAATAGTTGATCGGCATCCAGATGGGACCGCGCCAGTTCGAATTGCCGCCGAACAATCCACTGCGGGACTCTGCGGGCCAGTAACCTACTTCGTGGTTCGTGCCGCCTGCCGCAAAACGGAACGGCTCTTGCTGGTGTTTTTTCGACAGCGCGCGCACGCCGTAGTCCGACAGGAAGCCTTTCTCGTCCAGCATCCGGCGCAACAGCGCGGTCATGCGGCGACCGCGCAGCAGGGACAGCAGGCGGCGGTCGCCTTCACCGACCACATGCCAATTGGAGACCAGATTCGCCAGGTCCGGACGGTGCTTGAGGAACCATTGCAACCGCGCGGAAAACTCGGGCAGCCGTCGCAGCACCTCGGGTTCCAAAACCTGACTGGCAAACAGCGGAATCAGTCCGACGATCGAATGAACCTTCAATTCGACGTGACTGGCGTCCGGAAAGACCAGCTGATCGTAATAAAATTCGTCGGACTCGTCCCACAGACCCAGCCTATCCTCACCGACGCCATTGATGGCGCCGGCGATGGAAAGGAAGTGCTCGAAGAACTTCGAGGCGATGTCCTCATACGCCGGATCATGCAGCGCGAGCTCGATCGCGGTGCGGAATAGGTTTAGGCAGTACATCGCCATCCAGCTGGTGCCGTCCGCCTGGTTGATGAATCCGCCGGTGGGAAGCGGACTGCTCCGATCGAATACGCCAATATTGTCAAGACCGAGGAAGCCGCCCTGGAAAATGTTGCGCCCTTGTTCGTCCTTGCGATTGACCCACCAGGTGAAATTGAGCATGAGCTTGTTGAACATGCGCTTCAGGAATTCGAGATCGCCCGGATATGCCGGGTTTGACTCCTGACGTTGCCTGCGGTCGATTTGGAACACACGCCAGGCTGCCCACGCATGCACCGGAGGGTTGACATCCCCGAATGCCCATTCGTACGCCGGAAGCTGGCCGTTCGCGTGCATGTATGACTCGCGGGCCAATAGCAGGAGCTGCGACTTGGCGAACTCAACGTCGATGACCGCAAAGGTTATGCAGTGAAAGGCGAGGTCCCAAGCGGCGAACCACGGGTATTCCCACTTGTCGGGCATTGAGATCACATCGGCGTTGTTGACGTGCTTCCAGTCCCGATTGCGGCCGTACTTGCGCTGCGGCGGCGGCGGCGGCTGCTGCGGGTCGCCTTGCAGCCACTCTTCCACGCAGTAATGGAAAAACATCTTGTTCCAGATCATCCCTGCGAACGCCTGGCGTTGCACGAGCCTGGCGTCAGGGTCGACAATTGTTTGCTGCAACTCGGCGTAAAACTCGTCGGCCTCGCCG
>Ga0210393_10003873_pt1 | contig 11927 bp, 10 predicted proteins | sample IncBWC27OmetaG_FD_160068 | JGI IMG/M metagenome (GOLD analysis project Ga0210393, IMG submission 160068) | Forest soil microbial communities from Barre Woods Harvard Forest LTER site, Petersham, Massachusetts, United States - Inc-BW-C-27-O ... | reverse complement strand
GATGACCGCGCCGGCCGAAGCCGAATCAGCGACCTGAGGACCGAGGCTGGCCAGATCCGGCCCCTCCGGTCTGGGTGCCACCACGGCGACGTCCATGCCCGGCTTGATCTGCAGTTTGGCGGCTAGATCCACTGGGTCAGTATGGGCTCTCGCTCTGTCAACCGCCGGCTCTTCGCGACGAGGGGGTAATCGGCCCCGTTCCGTTCCTGATCGCCGGACACGCACCCCCGCAGTGGGCATGGTGGATGCAGACCATTGCCGTCACCGCCGTGCATGGACGCGTACCCGGCGCTGACCGGTAGTTCATCCGGCTCAGTAACCTTGCCGATATGGGTGAATCGACGGACACCAACGCGGCAATCTGGCAGTCGGGGGAGGTCGTTCAGACCTTCGTCGCGGAAGCGCAAGCCAATGAGCGCAAGCGGGCGCCGCAGCGGCGGCTCATGGCTGACCTGCTGCCCTTCGGCGAGCAGGATGCGTTCACGTTCCTGGATCTAGGCGCCGGGACCGGTGCTGCGTCGCGCGCGATCCTTGAGGTGTATCCGGGTAGTACGGCCATACTCGCTGACTTCTCCGCTGAAATGATGCGTGCAGGCGAGGACCAGATGCAGCCGTTCGCGGGGCGTTACCGCTACGTCGAGTTCGATATGACGAGCGGGCAGTGGCCGGAGGCGATACCCGCGGCGCTCGACGCGGTCGTGACGTCCATGTCCGTGCATCACCTGACAGACGACCGAAAGCGAGCCCTGTTCGCCGAGATCTTCGGCCATCTTTCCGCTGGCGGCTGGTACCTCAACTACGACCCCGTGCGCGTCGCGGATCCGGTGGTCGAGGCCACCTGGGAGCGGGTGAGCGACCGCGAAGACCCCGAGGCTGCGGCGAAGCGGCGGCACCGCACGCCTCAGCAGCAGGCCCGCTGGGACAACCACGTTCGCTTCATCATCCCGCTCGACCAGCAGCTGGAATACCTGCGCGCGGCCGGCTTCCGGGGGATCGACGTCTACTGGAAGCGCCTGGAGAGCGTCATCTACGGCGGGTACCGGCCGGCGTCGGCCGCTGACGTGCGCTGACGGAGGATGGCTTCGTGGCAGCGAATCTCCGCCAGGTCATCGACTCCACGACCGTCGAGATGCTCCGCGCCCGCGGCAGCTTCAAATGGACAGCTCCGGGACCGGACGGGTTCGGCGCCGCGGTGGCGGAGATGGATTTCGGTGCCGCGCCGGCGATCCTTGACGCGCTCGCCGGGCTGTCCGCTGACGGGAACTTCGGCTACCTGCCGCCGCCGCTGGAGGCGGAGCTTGGCGTGGCATGCGCGGACTTCGCAAAGCGCCGCTACGGCTGGGATCTCGACCCGGCCCTGATCCATTCCGTCCCGGACGTGGTCAGGGGGCTGGAGCTCGCGATCACGGACTTCTCGCGTCCCGGCTCGCCGGTCATCCTGCCCACACCCGCGTACATGCCGTTCCTCACGGTGCCTCGCTTCCTCGGTCGCGACATCATTCAGGTGCAGATGCACGCCGACGCCGGCTTTTTCACGCTCGACTTCGACGCGATCGATGATGCGTTCCGCGCCGGAGGGCACCTGCTCATCTTCTGCAACCCGCACAACCCGCTTGGCCGGGTCGCAAGCCTGGCGGAAATGACGCAGCTCGCCGGCGTCGTCGAACGGCACGGCGGCCGGGTCTTCGCTGACGAGATCCATGCTCCGCTCGTCTATCCCGGTACACGCCACATCCCCTACGCCGCCACCTCGGAGGCGGCGGCGTCCCACACCCTGACCGCCACGTCTGCCGCCAAGGCGTGGAACCTGCCCGGCCTGAAGTGCGCCCAGGTAATTCTCACCAACGAGCCGGACCGGCAGCGTTGGGCGGACCTGGGAACGTTCGCCGTGCGCGGCGCCAGCAACCCGGGCGTCGTTGCGAACATCGCCGCCTACCGGCACGGGGGCGCCTGGCTGGATGACGTCGTCGCCTACCTCGACGACAGCAGGCGGCTGCTCGCCGAACTGGTCAGCCGCCACTTGCCGCAGGTGCGCTACCGCCCGCCGGACGGAACCTACCTCGCGTGGCTCGATTGCTCGGGCATGGACCTGACGGATTCACCGGGCGAGCTGGTCACCGACCGCGCACACGTCACGGTCGTCGACGGACCGGACTTCGGCGAGGGCGGTGCGGGCTCGTTCCGGCTCAACTTCGCCACGCCGCAGCCGATCCTCACCATGATCGTCGAGCGGATCGCGGCCGTCCTGACGGCCAGCTACTGATCCACCGTCGCCAGCACCCGCGCGGCGGAGACGGCTTCGAGCAGCTGTCGGTAGTCCTGCTCGTTCTGGTCGGCGTAGGCGATGGCGAAGTCGGCGATGGCGTAGTCGAAGTCCTCGGCGGTACCCAGGTAGCCGGAGATCATGGCGGCCCGCCCGGTCCGGGCGTGGGCGCGGGCGAGCGCCCAGCCGCAGAGCCTGCCGTAGTAGTTGAGCTGGAGCGGATCCATCAACGGAACGCTCATAGCGCCTTTCATGTCGCGCAGCTGCCGGACGTAATACTCCTTGGAAGCCGCTGGCGGCCCTCCCTTGGTTGCCGTCACGCTCGGCCCGATGCCCGTGGTCCAGCCGAGGAACACGTCGCTGGCCGCCTGCGTCAGCCGCTGGCCGCTGACCACCCGCTCTCCTTCGTGCTGGTACTTGCTTTTTCCGGCGTACGGGGCAAGTACCGACTCCTGCGCCTCTTTGAGCTGGAGGAAGAGCGGCTCATCATCGCGATCACCGAGCAGCAGGAGGATGAAGGCCTCGGTTCCGACCGAGCCGACTCCGACGACCTTGCGCGCGAAGTCGCCGAAATAGTAGCGGTGCAGCACCTCCCTGCGGTCCTCCTCCAGCGTGTCCAGGTACTGCCCGATGGCGTGACGAAGCTCCTCCAGGATGCCGGGGTCGCGCTCGATCGGATAGCGGACGATCACCGGATGCGCTGGCCTGATCCGGTACTGACCGTCGACCTGGTCGCACATCTTGAGGAAGGCTTTCAGACTCGTGCGGCTATGAGCCTTCTTGATGTCGCGGTGGCGACGGCGCACGGCTGCCTTGGGCTGAGCCGCGTCAAGCAGCTTGGTGGCCTGGTCGACGTCAACCCGGGAGTACCAGACCTCAAGGAAGCGCATCGCAGCGTAGGTCGCCATTTCGGTGCGGTAGCTGCGGACAGCGGCGCGCGCGGCGGCGCGGGCGTCCCGGTCCCTGAACTCCTTGTCGCGAGCGGCAATGACAAGACTCGCCGCCAGCCGCTTGACGTCCCACTCAAACGGCGCCGGGAGCGTCTCGTCGAAGTCGTTCACATCAAAGATCAGTCGCCGGTCGGGTGCCGCGAACATCCCGAAGTTCAGCAGGTGGGCGTCACCGCAGGCCTGCACCCTGATATCTGTTGTCGGCGTGTGCGCCAGGTCCCAGGCCATCGCGGCCGCGGCGCCACGGAAGTAGGCAAAGGGCGAGGCAATCATGCGTCCATGGCGGATCGGGATCAGGTCCGGCACGCGGGTCCTGGCCTGCTCCTCGAGAATCGCGACCGGATCTGGCCGGTCCCGCGGCGGCGTCCACTCTGCGTGACTCGAGCGGCCTACTTCTCTGCGTTGCTCGCGGCCACGGGCCCGCCACTCGTCCGGCGTGAGCAGCTCATGCGGCGGCGCAAGAACGCCGGGCGACATTCTGCTCATGAGTTCACCGACTCCCACCGACCGTGACCGCGGCCAGATAGCCCGCCGCGGTCAATCCTCTATCCCGAGGCCCAGCGCCGCTCAGGGCCTGATCATGACCCTGATACTACGGTGACGGCATCGTCACCCACGGTTGCGGGGGACGTTGCCTGGGCGGCGGCCGGGACGGTGGTCAGCGGCTGGGAGGTGGTCAGCGGCCGGCAGGCGGTCAGCGACCAGCAGCCGGCCGGCGGTCAGCGGCCGGCGGCCGGCAGGCGGACCGGCATGTGCTTGAAGCCGTTGACGAAGTTGGACCGGAGCCTGCTGACCTCGCCGTCGAGCGCGATGCCGGGCATCCGCTCGGCCAGGGCCGTCAGCATCACCCGCAGCTCAAGCGCGGCCAGGTGCCTGCCCAGGCAGTAATGCGGTCCGCCACCGCTGAAGCCGACATGGGGGTTCGGGTCGCGCCCGATGTCGAACTCCTGCGGCGCGGCGAAGACATCCTCGTCTCGGTTGCCTGAGGTGAGGAACGCCACCACTTTGTCTCCCTCGGCGATTCGCTGGCCACTCAGCTCGGCATCGCGGATCGCAGTGCGCCGGACCAGATTCGCCGGGCTAACCCAGCGGACAATCTCCTCGGCCGCTGAGGCCGCTAGAGCCGGGTCGTCGACCAGCCGCTGCCATTGCTCGGGGTGGTCGAAGAATGCGAGCATGCCACCGGCAGCAGCGTTGCGGGTGGTCTCGTTGCCCGCGACCGTCAGCAGCAGAAAGAAGAAATTGAACTCCAGGGTGGTCAGCTCCTGGCCCGTGTCGTCGGGCTCTAGCAGCTGCGTCACGATGTCGTCGCGTGGCTGCTTCCTGCGGCTGTCGGCCAGTTCGCCTGCGTAGGCGTACATCTCTCGCACGGCCTGCATCTGTTCGGCCGGCGACGCCGCCATCTCGACGTCATCGAAGCCCACGGCGCGGTTGGACCACATGAAGATCCGGCCCCTGTCCTCGGCTGGCGCCCCGACCAGCTCGCAGATCACTTGCGTCGGCAGCGGCGCAGCGATCTGCGTGACGAAGTCCGCCTCGCTGTCACCGGCGATGTCGTCAAGCAGGCCGTGGCATACCTGGGTGATGTGCTCCTCGAGCTTGCCGATGATCCGCGGCGTGAACCCTCTGTTGACGAAGGCACGCTGCCGGGTGTGCTGGGGCGGGTCCATGTTGATCATCATCAGCCTCATACGCTCGACCGCCATGTCTGGCCACTCCTTGAACACGGCGGTGCGGCGCGCCGAGGAAAAGATCTCGGGGTGCCGGGTGACCTGCGCGACATCCTCGTGCTTAGTCACCGCCCAGAACCCGGGCCAGCCGGCGCCGCCGCCCTCGGCGTGCCAGAACACCGGCGCATGCTCGCGCAGCCAGGCGAACTGCTCGTGCGGGGCGCCGCTGCGCTGGTAAATGTCAGGATCAACAAGGTTGATCTGTCGCTCGATCGCCATCGCCCGCCGCCACCCTTCCAGCGCGACCACTAACCATGACGATACGGCCATCCCTGGCCAAGGCGGCAGTCCCGCGACGGCCAAGGCGGCAGTCCCGCGACGCCGACTCCAGGGCGCCGAGCGCACTCGGTGGCTGCCTGACAACCAGCCTTGTGCGAGCCCAAACTGGGAGATAACGTTTCTTTGGCCGGGCGGGTGGCGCGGACCGCGGACGGCTACGACGGGAGACAGCACATGAAGGTCAATCCAGCCAGCGCCGGCTTCGATGAGCGGCGTCTCGAACGGATCACCGAGCACATCCAGACTCGCTACATCGATCCCGGACGCATCGCCGGCTGTCAGGTGGCAGTTGCCCGTCACGGCCATGTCGGCTACTTCCGGTCATTCGGCGTCAGAGACCGCGAGCGGTCCGCGCCGGTGGCGGAGGACACGATCTGGCGCATCTACTCCATGACCAAGCCGATCACAGGTGTCGCGCTGATGTCGCTCTATGAGCGCGGGATGTTCCAGCTCAGCGACCCGGTGTCGCGGTTCATTCCCGAGTGGCGAGACCTGAAGGTTCGCGAGCAGACCGAGGACGGCCAGGAGCGGCTCGTCGACCCGCAGTCGCCGATGACGATCCGCGACCTGCTCATGCACATGTCCGGGCTGGGCTTCGCCGGCGGCCGGACACTACAGCAGCTGTTCTCGGCCGATAACGCCAAGCCGGGCCAGGCGCTCACGCCGGGTTCTCGGCGGGGCCCGAACGCCACGCTCCAGAGCATGGTCGAGCGCTATGCCGATTACCCGTTGGAGTTCCATCCCGGCACGCGCTGGTTCTATTCAGTGTCGACCGATATTTGCGGGCGCCTCGTTGAGATCATCTCCGGACAGCGGTTCGACGACTATCTGAGGACGACCATCTTCGAGCCGCTCGGGATGGACGACACCGGGTTCATGGTGCCCGACGCTAAGGTGGACCGCTTCGCTGCCTGTTACCGCCGCGACGCCAGCAAGAATCTCATCCTCGTCGATGATCCGCAGCGCAGTGGCTATCGCGAGCAGCCCTCGTTCCTGTCCGGCGGCGGCGGTCTGGTCTCTACCACAGACGACTACCTGCGGTTCTGCCAGATGCTGCTCAACGGCGGCGAGCTCGACGGCGTGCGTATTCTCGGCCGCAAGACAGTCGAGCTGATGGCTTCAAATCACCTGCCTGGCGAGGGCGACCTGCAGTCAGTCGCGCTGCCTGGCGGATATGGCGAGGTGGGATTCGCCGGCATGGGGTTCGGCCTCACCGTCGCCGTCGCTAAGGCTCCGACGGCCACGCAGGTGATCGGCTCCGCGGGTGAGTACATGTGGGGTGGCGCCGCGTCGACGATCTTCTGGGTCGACCCGGTCGAAGACCTCACCGCGGTCTTCATGACCCAGCTCCTCCCGTCCGGTACGTTCAACTTCCGCGGTCAGCTCAAGACGCTGGTTTATCCGGCGATCATCGACTGAGGGCAATGCGGACGACCATTAACATCTGGGAACGGAGCCGCGCGCGCTTCCGCCGTCGCCCGTCCGCCGTAGCATCGCAGGAAGGGCAGCCGCCGTGACCGACGTTCGCTGCGAGGTAGACGGCCTCGTTGCCACCGTGACGCTGAACCGGCCCGATCGCCGCAACGCCATCTCCGGGGGCTTGCTGACGCAGCTGCGCGCCACGATGACCGAACTGGATACGAACCCCGACGTTCGCGTCATCGTGCTGACTGGCGCCGACCCGGCATTCTGCGCCGGCCTGGACCTGACCGAGCTGGGGCAGGCCGATAGCCCGCTTGGCCGGGGGACGTCCGGGCCGGTGCTGCCGCAGCTCAGCAAGCCGCTGATCGGGGCCGTGAACGGCGCCGCCATCACCGGCGGACTCGAGCTGGCCCTGGCGTGCGACTTCCTGATCGCCTCGGAGCTAGCGCGGTTCGCCGACACGCATGCGCGCATGGGGATCCAGCCTGGCTGGGGCCTGACAGCCGAGCTCCCGGCCGCGGTCGGGCTGCGCCGGGCCCGGCAGATGAGCGCGACCGGGAACTTCGTCGACGCGACGACGGCGCTGACCTGGGGTCTGGTCAACCACGTCGTCCCGCACGCGGAGCTGATGAGCTTCACCTGGCGCCTCGCCGCCGACGCGGCGTCCAACGACCCGGCCGCCGTGCAGGCGATCTTCGCGACCTACCGGGCGGTCTCGCAGGTGACCGGCGCGGAGGCCGCCGCGGTCGAGCGGCGTGCACACGAGCGCTGGCACGCCGGCGGCATCGACCGCAATGAGGTCGCCCGCCGGCGCGAGGCAGTCATCCAGCGCGGCCGCTCCCAGACCGGCTAGCCGGGGATCCTTTGGGCGTGCGCGGAGACATTGTCGGGCCGGCTGTCGGCGCCGTGCTGGTGCCGCCGCAGGCGGAGCGGTTCGCGGCACTCGTGGGCGTGGACCTTGACCGGCTGGTGCTGAACGTCACCGGGTGGAACAAGCTTGTGCTGCTCGACTCCGAACGCGTGTTCCTCTTCCCGCGCTCGCAGACCGGTGTGGAGTGGTTCGAGCGAGAGCTCGCCGTGTACCGGGCGCTGGCTGATACGTGCCTGAGCGTCGTGCCCCGGCTGCTTGGCTACTGGGACGATCCGGAGATCTATCCTTTCCCGTTCGCGGCTGTCAGCCGCCTCCGCGGCGCGGCACCAGCCGAGCCTGAAGCTCTTGCCGAGCAACTCGGCCAGGCCATCGCCGGCTGGCATGAGATCGAGCCGCCAGCGCTCGCGGGAGCACGGCCTCCCGGTCACCACAACACCGCTGAACAACGCTGGCTGCGCCGCGCCCTGGACCCGGCCACCAGCGCCGAAGCGGCCCGCGAGGCCGGCGAGCGCCTGGGCCAGCCAGGCCGCGCTGCGGCGTGGGCAGACCTGCTGGGCCGCGGCGCCGGACTTGCCCGGGTCCTAGTCCACGGCGACATCCACGAAGACCAGCTGCTCGTCGACGGCGACCGGCTGACCGGCATCCTCGACTGGGAGACGGCCCGGATCGACCATCCGTTCTGGGACTTCGACTTCGGCGAGTGGGGCACCGGGCTGTGGCGCCGCCGCCGACGCGACTTCAGCGCCCTGTGGGCGCGCTCATGGCGTGCGTATGCCGAGATACGCGGACTAGACGCTGACTCCCGTCCGCTGGAGACCGCCTTTCGCCTCCGGCACGCGCTTCGTCTCCTCGATGATCCCGGCGATCCCGCCATCCACGGCACGATCGAGGAGCACCTCGCGCAGGTCTAGGAACGTCTCAGTCGGCGCCGCGCCGAAGGCTCAGTACTGGACGCTCACGCCGGTGTCGTGGTCAATCTGGCTGGCGGGCGGCGGTGTCACCGAGAACCGGACGCCGAAATCGCTGAACGTGAAGTCGAGCGTGTAGATCGTCCCCGGTCTCGCGCCAGGCTTGCCGAGCGCGACGAACGCGGTTGTCTGGACCATGCTGCGGACATCGCCCTGGCTGTCGACATCCACCGAGCAGGTGATGCTGTCGACGAGGCCGCCAGTACCGCCCGGACGCGAGAAGCTGAACATGTATCGGGTGCCAGTCCAGCCCGGGCCAGATACGGATCCTTCATCGCGTACCTTGGCATTTGACCTGAGGAGCGCGAGCAGGGCCTGGGGGTCGAACGGCCGGTTTGAGTTGAAGTCCCACGCGACCTGCGCAGCCGCTGATCCGTACGGGGGCGCCGTCGTGTCGAGGGATTCCTCCGTCCAGAGCTTGCCGCCCGTTCCGTAGATCCTGGCCTGGGCCGGGGGAAGTTCCGTGTACGCCTTCCCGCCGACGATGCGGGTCTGCCAGCCATTGGATAGCGTCTCCTGGCCCAGGGCCCGCTTCAGGTCGAGTTCTCCAGTGATAGAGAGCGGCGACCGCATCACCGCATCGCCTGGCACCACGATGTGCTGCGTGATCGTCAGGTTCATTCGCATGCTCCCCGCCGAGGCCCGCGTCAGTGCGCTGGTCACCGCGGCGAGCGCCGGCGACGCGCCGGCCACAGTGACCGACAGCAGCACCGCGGCAGTCGTTCCGGCCGCCACGGCTGCGGCGGCGCTCGCCGACACCACAGCGCGGGTCCGGCGGCGGCGTGCGTACCGGCGGTGGACTGCGCGCAGCAGGCCGTCGCCGGCTGTGACGGGATCGGCGGGCACGGTCTCGAAGGCGGTCGCCAGGAGGTGCCGGGCCTCCTGGTCTTCATCGGTATGAACGTCTTCCATGCTGTCCTCCATAACCGGCCGCTGCCCACATCCACTCACCGGGCGGGCGTCTCGCTGAGCGCGAAGCACTCCAGATCACCGAGCGACTCGCGTAGAGCCCGGCGCCCGCGATGCGCATGTGTCTTCACTGCCCCGGCCGAACAGCCCAGCAGCGAGGCCACCTCGGCTTCCGGCAAGTCCTCGCAATAGCGCAGCACCAGCACGGCTCGCTGCTGCATGGGCAGCCGGGCCAGCGCCTGCCGGACTAGCGCCCCGACCGCGTGGCGTTCGGCGGCGTCCTCGCCGGCCGCCGCGTCCGGTACCTCGGGCACCGGCGTCTCCTGTCGCCACCGCGTACGCCACCAGGATCGATGCGTGTTGACGATGATCTGCCGTAGATAGGCGTCCGGCTCACTCGACGTGTCGATCCGAGACCACGCCCCGTAGAGCTTCAGCAAGCTGGCCTGTACCAGGTCCTCGGCGGCGTCCGGATTGCCGGTCAGCAGCGTGGCCATCCGCAGGTGGTGCTCGCCTCGGGACCGCACGAAAGCGGTGAACCGCTCGTCGAACTCCTCGGCACCGAGGCGCATCATCCCTGCTCCGCTCAGCTAGTTCTACACCTGACACGTGGTCAGTCAGCCTGGAGGTTGACACGAGAGCGTCGCTCGTTAGCGTGGCAAACTGCTGCCCATGACCTATGTAGCCGCTTCTGACCGGTATAACGACAAGATGCCCTACCGCCGCTGCGGGCGCAGCGGCATTCTCCTGCCGGAGATCTCGCTTGGCCTCTGGCAGAACTTCGGCGAGGAGAGCCCGCTTGATGCCCAGCGGGCCATCATCAGGCGGGCATTCGATCTCGGCGTCACTCACTTCGACCTGGCCAACAACTACGGCCCGCCGTACGGCTCAGCAGAGTCCAACTTCGGCGAGATCCTGCGCTCTGACCTGCGCCCGTACCGGGACGAGCTCATCATCTCCACCAAGGCCGGCTACGACATGTGGCCAGGCCCCTACGGTGAGTGGGGTTCGCGCAAGTATCTGCTCGCCAGCCTGGATCAGTCGCTGGCGAGGATGGGCCTGGAGTACGTCGACATCTTCTACAGCCACCGCTTCGATCCGGATACGCCGCTGGAAGAGACGATGGGCGCGCTGCACACCGCGGTGACCTCGGGCAAGGCCCTGTACGCCGGCATCTCCTCGTATTCCGCCGAGCGGACAGCCGAGGCGGCGGCGATCCTGCGGGCGATGGGCACGCCGGTGCTCATTCACCAGCCGTCCTACTCCATGCTCAACCGCTGGATCGAAGGCGGCCTGCTGGACGTGCTCGGCGCCGAGGGCATCGGGTGCATCGCGTTCTCGCCGCTCGCGCAGGGCCTGCTCACGAGCCGATACCTGGGCGGCATCCCGGCCGGCTCACGGGCGAGCCGCGGCGGGTCCCTGTCAGCTGACCAGATCAGTGACGCGAACCTGGCCCACGTCCGGGCTCTGAACGGGATCGCGACGGCCAGGGGCCAGTCGCTCGCGCAGCTGGCCTTGTCCTGGGTGCTGCGCGATCAGCGGGTGACCTCCGCCCTGATCGGCGCCAGCAGCGTCGCGCAGCTGGAGGAGAACCTCGCCGCTGCCGGACGGTCGGCCTTCACGCTCGAGGAGCTCGCGGCGATCGACAAGCAGGCCGTCGATGCGGGCATCAACATCTGGGCGACCTCCAGCCAGGGCTGACCCTGGCAGCAGGGCCCGCGCCGCCGCGCGGCGGCGCGGGCCCGTTATCCGATGCCGACGGCGGCCAGCAAGACGAGCAGGATGGTGGCCGTGGCGAGGATGCCATGCAGCGCGATGACGAGGACTGGCGCCTTTATTGGGAACGGGGCCGTCGACATCTCCGGAGCCCCTGCCAGCGCGGCAGGCTGAGTGCTGGCGGGAACCTGCGCTGGGCTGCTCGTCAGCAGCGTGGCCATGCCAAGGCCAGCGATGACCCAGGTCAGGCCGACGTCCGCCCAGGCGAGGGCGGATGTGCTCGTCACCATGAAGGCGATCCAGATGCCGAGGCCTGTGATGGCCAGCCCCGCGTGACCGAACGGCACCGCCGACGTGACGCCAGGCCTGCGAATCACTCGCCGGCGGGCGTCCCTCGTCAGCCAGGCGGATAGCAGATACCCGCCGGCCACGGCGGCCGCCAGCCAAGCCGCCAGGGCGGCCAGGCGGCCGGCCAGCTGGCTCGACGTCCTGGCGTGTCCGGCCGCCGCGGATGCGGGTGGCGGCGGCTGCACCGGCTTGACCAATGCGGCCAGGTACCGGCTTTCGGCTGCCGCCAGGTGGCGCTGAATGGTCTTGGGGTGCGGGCCGACGACGGTCCGGATAGCCCGGGCGACATCCTCGTTGACCACGGACTGACTCAGGCCCGCGCAGGCCGGCGGGCGCTGCCGGACAACGACGTGGCTGCGCAGGGCGCTGACGGCGAAGGCGTAGCAGCCCTGGGAGCTCGCTGGGCCCGTGGTTGGCTGGCCCGTGGTTATCAGGGCAGTGGTTGGCTGGGCGGCCGCCGCCGCGCACCCG